>Ga0307377_10005324_pt1 | contig 13834 bp, 36 predicted proteins | sample TR3MG_FD_202535 | JGI IMG/M metagenome (GOLD analysis project Ga0307377, IMG submission 202535) | Soil microbial communities from Risofladan, Vaasa, Finland - TR-3 | ecosystem: Environmental > Terrestrial > Soil > Coastal area > Acid sulfate soil | place: Finland: Risofladan, Vaasa | collected... | reverse complement strand
CGACTGCTTTTAAAGCACTGCTCAGTTGTCATTCCTGACTCAGGATAAAACAAAGTATTTTCTTTATTTAATTCTGACGGATAAGTTGAGCCGTCTTTGGGGTTTGTTACGTAACAATTCATATTATTATAGATTTAATTTTAAAATAAAAAGAAAGGGAGAATCAGGGTTAGTTCAGGGGTTTCCTGCTCTCAATTGTATAAACAACATTCTTTATAGCCTGTACAATTTCTTCACTGGTAGGAATTTCAGGCCAGGGAGCGTCCAGTGGTTTCCTGCGGCAGAAATCAGGGCGAACTGTATGTATGGCATTCCAAAGAGTTTTCATGCGTCCTGAGGCATTTATGATTATGCAATGAGCATCTTCCCAAGTCTCCTGACAGGGATTGTTGATAACTTTTTGAAGTCTTTCTTTGATTTCAGGTTTAATTGTGCCAAACATGTTGGTAGCAAACTCAAGGGAGATTAGTTGTTTCTTCATATGATTATAGATTGAGTTTATATAAAAAAAGAAAACCTGTCAGGATATTGACAGGCTTTCAATCTGGTGAGAGGAGCAATCGGCCACAGACTGACAGCCCTCATTAACCGAATTAGGGACGGTCTATGTACTCCCCTCAGTAGCCCCTCCAGGAATCGAACCTGAATCGAAAGTTTAGAAAACTTTTGTTCTATCCGTTGAACTAAGGGGCCAAAGTACTGATAAGCCTACGGACAAGGCACAAGTTGCATTGTGTCAACCCTTGTACGGACAGTTTCGACCCGCCTTTAACCAAATCGGCTTTACCAATGTTTAAATTTAAGAAAAAATTATAGCATTATCAATATCTTTTTTAGAAATCAAGTCCAAAAACTCATAAAATAACTCCTCATGGTTAATATCTAAGGCAGGAGAAACCCCTTTTATATAACGTGGATTTGAATAAGGAAACTTCTGAAATTTCATTAAAGAACCATCCTCCCTAACAAACAAATCAGATAATTCAGGTTCAAAAACTTCAACTTTCTCCATGTCGATATCATCAACATCAGTACCTTTTATAAAAGCTATGCAGCCCTTGATAATGTCAACGTCATTGGTGTCAATGTCCCAATCAACACGCTCAACTTCGATGTCTTTAATTTTAAATATATAGAAAGTTTCTTTTTTCATGTTTGGGGTTTTTATTTGTTACTTCTTTATAGATTGAAAATAATTAAAAAAAAGAAAGTTATTTATCTAAATCATCATAAGCTCTTAAAAGCATTCCGCTATTAACATGCTTAAGTTCTTTTTTTATAAACTTATCTTTTTTTTTATCAATAGCAAAGGGCATAGACTCCCTGATATATTTTTGTAGGCTACTTGGTTTCTTAGACATTAAAAAACTTACCATATCATCCCATGTAATTTCTTTACTCATATCTTTATAGATTAACTTTTTAAATAAAAAGAATTTATAAGCCTTTCAGCTGTTCTTTAATTATTCCAATATCTTTTTTGTAATGATTTATATCCCAGTCTTTACATTTGTTGACTGCTGTCGAAAGTTTTTGCTCAGCTAAGCCAAGCATTTTCTCAAGTGCTTCTTTGAGTGATATTCCTTTTGTTGCTTTCATATCTTTATAGATTAACTTTTTAAATAAAAAGAATTAAGATTTTAAAACTTCGATTTCTTTTTCTTTTAAGATAGAAAGGAATTCAATTGTTGCAGTGCGCAAATTTTGAATGTCTGCTACATCATCAGTCTTTGTTTCTAATATATCAACCAACAATTCCTTATAGTGCTCAATAACTTCTTTTTGCCCCTCTGAAGGTGTATGCTCTCTTTGAATGGTTAAAGAATATTCACGCTCAATTATTGTATCTTTATGTTGCATTCCAGCAAATCTCATTTGGTGGTGCGACTCAACAACGTGGTGTGAACCAATTGGTTTCCAACCCTCCTTCATAAGTTCTGAAAGTTTTGAGTTGAGGTCAGATGCTGAATGTGAGGTTATAATTTTTTGTTCCATGTCTTTATAGATTGAAATTAAATAAAAAAAGAATTATCCCTCCTCCACTTCAAAAAGTTCGTAGTATTTTTTATGGAATTCATATCTATATTGCCTACCATCGCTATGAACTGAATACCAGCCAGTCCTACTACCATACTCAAACATATCTTTTAATTTCTTTTCAGTAAGAATCTCAATAACTTGCATTCCTTTTACAGGCACTTGTCCGCCCTGAAGTCCTTGGCTTGTTCCAATTTCTTTTAGAATAAAAAACGCACCTTTGGCTGTCTTATAAATTTTGTTTCGTTGATAATCATACCACATCCACCATGTTGAGGTTGCTATTAGTGTTGACTTCTTTGGGTCATACAACTTACCATCTTTTATTAAGTTTACGTTTTCCATGTCTTTATAGATTAAAATTAAATAAAAAAAGAATTATTCCTCGTATCTCTGCATATCTTGTTCTTCAACTTGTTGGGCAAGTTCTTTAGGAGTCATATCATCCTCATTAACTTCGATTACATCAATATACTTTTCAATTAAATCTAAAGCTCTTTCTTTGCCATATCCATGATTGATAGTTAAGGCATTAGCAATTTTTTGTTTTAATTTTTTATCTGCCATGTTTTTATTTTATAGATTTAGTTTTTAAATAAAAAGAAAATTATTTTCCCTTCTTACCAAATAAATCTCCAAATGCATCTCCAAATAATTCATTGAACTTATCTACATAATCTTTTGCACTTGGCTTTTTATATTCAGTAGATAAAACTTTGACTTGGCTTAAAATGCTTAAATTAAACTTTTCTTTTGCCTCCTCAAGCGTTGTAGCTTTTACATTGGCAATCTTTTGTACTCCGAATATCTCGAATTTGAATTTGAATGTTTGTTCTTTCATGTCTTTATAGATTGATAATAAAGAAAAAAAAGAAAGGGAGAGTTGTTTAATATTTGCCAGTCTTAATGGCTTTTATTATTTGTTCTGGATTCTCAACCATGGCATTGCCACCAAATACCATCTTTTGCTCAAATAGGTTTATTTTTAGTTTCGCAATGTCTGGAAACTCTTCTTTTGTGTCACTTCCATATTTAGAAAGAAGTTTATCTAAAGCTTGGTTTAATGTCATAAATATAAATATGCTCAAATATACGAAAAAACCCCTCCTTTTGAGTGCCTTTATCTTTGGCCAGAGGGGTTTTTTAAATATTTATTATAAAATTTATTTATCTATTAAGAGCGAGTGCTTGGGCCATCCCTTGACCTACTGTTTTCTGATGTGTTTACGTGCTTCATTTTTCGTGCTTTTAACTTAGACTTTTATAGATTGGCTTTTTGAATAAAAAGAATTTAATAGATAGGCACTTGTTCCAAATAAAATTCTCTTATACATTTTATCCCATCTTCTTTAGTAGATACGTCAAATGTCATATCGTCTTGAAAACGTTTAATTTTTACTGTTTCAGCACAAAAATGTTCTTTAACAGCCAATTCGATTGCTGCATTAAACTCTTTTGGTGTTGCCTTACCTTTTTTTGATATAACAGCAATGTTGTTTCCTTCTTGGTCTGTCAGTAAAAAGTTTTTAGAATCTTGCATATTGTTTTTTTTATTTATAGATTGAGGTTTTTAAAAAAAAGAATTATGTTGAGTATAAGTTTTTTAGTAGACACAACAATGGTATAACTACTTTATAAACAGCATTTTAATCCTGTGTTTTATTGCGCTAATCCAATAGTTGTGTGTAATACTACGATAGTAACTTTTTAAGAGATTGCGATACCATTGCTAATTGCCTGTATTTAATATCATTTTTCATCGCTTCCTCAAAGGCATTATTCTTTTTATAATCTTCAATGTGTTCAAGTAGTTGTTTGCATCTTGCATCAATTCTACTTATTTCATCTTCTAATCTTTTTCTTAATGTTTCTTTCATTTCTATAAAGTTTGTGGCTTAAATCCCGTACTACACACAACAATGTATATAGTTTATAAGCCTAATTAATATTCGTTTTCAATTTGTAAATTTGTGCTATGGCTTACAAAACCATATACTTAACGTTATGTTCTTATAGATTGGTTTTTTAATTAAAAAGAATTAACGACTTTCTCTGTAAGATAAATTTTTAGATACTCGAATTGCAAAGAATTTATCATATTCATTTTCAATCCAATACTCAAACTCGCTAATAGCTTCTTCCATATTATCTGCAAGAATATATTTTTTAAGTATTGTACAATCCTTTTCCCAATGTTTTTGATATTTATAACGCAAGTTTCCTTTTAATTCAAAAGAAATTGTAAAACATCTTTTTGAAATATCGTTTGAGTAGCCATTTGAGTTGTTGCCAGTAGAAACAAATACAGAAGCACTTCTATATGTAAGGAAATTTGGCCCATTTACAGAGATTTGAGGTGTGAATAAATAAGCGGTTGCACTTTGCAACAAAGCCCAATAGCGTGTTGGCTTTAATTTGGATATGTTTCCAAATTTTTTAGAAATAATAGCACTAACTTTCTTTTCCATATCTTTGATTAAAGCCATAGTTTCAAGTTGGTCTTTACGATTGGCTACATATTTGCCATCTACAATTTTTCCGTGTCCGTTTATGATTTTCATGTTTTGTTTTTCTTTATAGATTTGTTTTTTAAATAAAAAGAATTTACGCTAATACCTCAATCAACTTCGGCTCAATAGCCTTTATTTTCTTTTTGATACTTGGAATTTGAGTTCTATTAAAAACATCATTCCAATTATATTTGTTCTTATTCCACTCTTTAAGCAATTCTACGTCCATACCTTTAACACATAAACAATTCCAAAAAGGTGTATTCATAAAACTCTTTTGAACTCCATTTGAATCAATATATTTTTTGCCTATGACAACAACAATATGACTGAAAGGTACTTCATAGGCATTTGCGTTGTTCTTTAGATTTTTCTTAACCTCTTTCTCATCCATTTCAGTTCTGCGTGTTAGAACAGCCAATTTAGGCTTAAGACCGACTTTAGATAGGGAGAGATACAAAGCTTCAGCGAATATCCCACAACCACCACGATTTATTGATTGGTGATTGTTATTTATTTTTTGAAGTTCTGTGTTTAATATGTCTAAAACTTTTTTCCTTTTCATGTCTTTATAGATTGAAAGTAAATAAAAAAAGAATGGATTACTTGCGGTTCTTGATTAAAAACTCAGTGAAATTCTTAACAAACTCTTCCTTATCAGTAAAGTCATGTCTTTCCGTTTTGCTTAAGTAACTCGTTTCATAAGAAACGCTTGGAATGAAGTTTTCATTAATATGAAATTTAATTACAACCGAGCCAAAGAAATAACTCATACCGTTGGTTCTTATTTGTGCTGATTTGTTTTCTCTAATGTCTTTTTTGGCAGACTCTATTGAATAAGGTATTTTTGAGCCAGACTTAATTCTGTCCTCCACTAAAGAGTATGATGGCGAATGACCCTTGTTATAATGAGCCTCAGCGCTAAACTTGAAGTCTTTTGAGCTGTTTATGAATAGTAGATACTCAAAGATATCTTTAGCAAACTCAAGAAGAATTTCAGACTTTTCTTTAGCTACAGCCTTGGCAACATTCTTTTGTGCTGTAATTTGCTTTTCGGTTTGTTTGATTAATGCTTTATAATTCATGGTAAGTTTTTTATTTATAGATTGAAAAGATTAAAAAAAAGAATTGTTTAGTCAATTAAACCATTGCACTTTATCCAATATATTTCTAAAGTATTTCCCCACTGTGAACGGAATCTTCTTATAGAATCAGCTTTAGCTAACTCTTCAGTTTTTCCCCAACCTCTTTGTGAGTATTTTTGGCATGGGTCTTCATCTCCTTCATCCAACAAATCCTGGTCATCACTCATTATAGTAAAGTAATACCCCAATGTAGGGAGAGCATTAAATCTCTTTTGTTCAGCTTTTTGTTGGTCAAACATAGAGTCTAATACTCCATTTGCTGCCATATGTTTTGCTTGTTGTACGTTCATGTCTTTATAGATTGGGTTTTTAAATAAAAAGAAAAGGGGAAATTATCCCCTTCTAAAATCTTGTATATATTAAACCCATGACCTTACATTTAACACGCTTTTTAATTGTACCATCCTTTTTGAGGTAGTCCTCTTTTTTAAAGCTGAGGTAATGTCTTGCGCCATGTCCAAACTTTATTTCGCTGGCAGTTGGTTCACGAGAGTATTCTAATTTATCAGGGAGACGACTTGCATCTGGTATGTATTTTCCTTTTGTTTTCATATACTTATAGGTTGAGTTTTTAAATAAAAAGAATTATACAGCACATAAGTCCGAAGGGATTACAGAGCCTTGCATGGTTGGGTTTGCTTTCCAAGCTGCCTCAGCACTTTCAAATCCTAAACGCTTTGCTATACCATACGTTTCATTGTAAGACTCAAACTCTTCAAAACTTGAGTAGTTCTTTTTTAACTTACATTGGAATCCTATGATTCCTGATTTACACTTTACTTTTTTCATATCTTTATAGATTGAGGTTTTTAAAAAAAAGAATTTATCCGAAGTCAACAAATTTTGGCTTTTTAAAGCGAAGGCATTTTATTTTTTGGTTCAATGTATCTTCCATATCAAACACCTCAAAGAGTGGCTGTTTAGGAGAAGGCTTCATTGTTGTTTTAAGTATCCGAACCGCATATACATTTGTTGTCCATGCTGTAAATTCAAATCCCAGGATTTTATAAAACTTATTGTCCTTTTCGAACACTCGTCCTTTTGGTATTCCATCACAACTATCGTGAAGTTTTATATCTGATAATTTACTTGTCATGTATTTATAGATTGAGTTTTTAAATAAAAAGAAATTATTTTTTCTTGCACCAGTCTTTTATAATTTCTCTTACTAAGATTAATTCATTATGCTTAATAACTGGAAATTGCTCTCTTAAAGCATACACAAGACCACCAGCAACAAAATTAAATTCTAATTCCTTATTTTTAGATTTAACCAATACCATTCCTTTTTTATAAGAAAAATTCTCATCTAAGAACTTAATAATTTCAGAATTTATATCATTAATACAACTTCTCTTATGGTCAAGGATTTTAAGTTTTGCAAGTATTGACATTCCACCCATTTGTTTTTTATTTATAGATTGAGGTTTTTAAAAAAAAAGAATTTACAGATTAGGATGTTTCTTTATAAAATCTTCATACTCTTTGTCTGGGTTGATTTTGTCCAGAGTGTTTGGATATCTTAAAATAAGGAATTTTACAAAATTAAGCTTGTGACTAGCTCTTTCATGGATTGGCCCTTCTGCATCACTAAATACGGCATTCACTACCTTACTAGGGTCTGCATTTCTTCTGCATAACGATTGTAGTTCCTGAACATCTGACAGGTGACTCATAATTACTATTTGAACTTTTGTTTCCATATCTTTATAGATTAACTTTTTAAATAAAAAGAATTTGTACGCAGTTCAAAGAACTGCTTCGAGCTGTTCGCTCAGGAGAAATTAATTTGTAGGGAGTTTTCGTTTACAGCAATCTCAATATTCTCATGCATGTATTTTCTGTTGTTCTGGAAACAATTGGGGAGAGTGTTTAAATCCCTCTCTATGCTGCTTACAGTGGTCGCTGCTGTGTCATTACCAAAGAATCTAAACCAAATAGTCTTTTGACCGCTGCGTGTCTTATTCTCAACAGCTCTAAGCCTTTTGATAAATTGCTCTTCAGCGATTTCTTTATTGTGGAATTTAGAGAATATCTCTCTCAATTTTATTTCCTGTTCTGTAGTTGGTTTGCTCATGTCTTTATAGATTGAGTTTTTAAATAAAAAGAAAGGGAGAGTTTATTTAAGTGTAATCATTTGGTTATCCAATAGATAATTAACAACGTTTTGCAATGCCCAGTCTCTATCAGCTTGGTCATATACATAAATTTGAATATGTTTCTCTTCAACGAATTTGCCATTAGCATATGCAGGGAATCCGTCATGGCCTTGATACACTTTTCCAACATAGGGGAGACCTGTTTTTACAAAGGTTCCACGTCTTGACAAAGTACCTTTAACTGAATAAAGTTTATAAGAATCACATTGGCCAATATATCCAACTGTATAATTTATTTTATTTAACTTTTTAGGCTTAGGAATGTCACCAATTTTTTCTTCACATTCTTTTACTTCGTCCATTACACTTTTGTAAGGCACTCCAAATAAACGGAAAAATTCTTTATATGGCAATGATGGAATGTATTTTTTGTCATCCTGTTCCATACCAAACGCTTCACGCAAATTGCCCCCGTCTTTTAAAAATTGTTCTTTTGCATCTTGAATAAGAGCTAATAAAAGATTTTCCTCAACGTATTTTACGCCATATGCTTTACTTCGTGTTAATCCTTTTTTGATTCTTTGCTCCAGAGCATCGCTGCGTTCATTTAATCTTCTGTCACATTGGATAACAGACATAAGTTCAGTTACAATATGTAAGCCAGTTCCGTAATTTTGGTCTTCTTCAACCATCTCTACTCTATTGTAAGGACGGTCTGTATTTGGTTTACCCCAAACTTTTTCAATACGCTTTAAATCGCTTTCAGAAATCAGCTCAGTTTCTCTTTCGCCTAATCTATAATATATTAATTTTTCTGTGATTGTATTTGTCATGTCTTTATAGATTGAGTTTTTAAATAAAAAGAAAGGGAGAGCTGAGCCCTCCCTTTTTAAAACACCCCCTTTTTATAGGGAGATTAACATTTCAGTAGCCTTTTCAACAAGCTTGGTACTTGCACCATCTAAAATCAAGTTGCTAAACTTTGTATCAGCATCCTTATAATTCTTAGAGTGAGAGGTATAGTGTGTTAAACCATTTAAAACACCCCATGCAGTTCCCAAAATTCTCTCTTGACCTACGCCAGTCATATAAGAGTTAAACACTTCAGAACGAATGCTATCAGTACGCTTAGGAACTTCATCCTCATTCTTAGCAGGGAATAAACCTGCAAGCAATTCCTTAACCTGAGTATCAGAAACTTTCTTAAGGGAGAGAGAGTTAACTAATTGATTCATTTTCTCAGTGTGTGAATTAACAATGTTTAAAAGCTTATGCGCTTCTGCTAAAGAACTTTCAGCGTTCTTTGTGTGGCGAATAGATACACTATTTTTCATGCCTTTTAAAGCCATTCTAAGAGTGTTTTGGCATACAATACGAACTGGAGTGATTCCACATATAACAGCCCCTGAGCCATCGTGTGAGTTTGTTAAAACCACATATACCTCAGTAATATCATCAGTACCTGCAATGCGAATGTAGTTAGGCATTTTTGCGGTTACAAAAACTTTTTCGCCTTTACCCAATGCGCCAGCAGTTTCAAAAATTGCTTGTCCTTGACCTACAATTGCATCAAAAAATACAAAGGCATCAGCGTTTTGAACCACTGTGTAACGATTACCAACAACGCCCAATGGTACATTTGTATCTTTGCGAATTGTTGCAAAGTTGTCAGGTAATTCAAGTCCGCTCTCAGTTAGGATTTTCTCCTTAATAACTGTGTAGCCTAAACCTCCAAGCTCAATAGCTTCTTTTGAAGTCATTGCGCCTTTAACAATTTGACCTAAACCATGCCAAGCTTTTTCAGTAGATGCGAAGCTGATTTTTCCGTTTGTTTCATTTAAATTGTGTGCCATAATTTTCGTTTTTTTTAGTTTGTTAATATACCTTTATAGATTGGTATACTGAAAAAAAAGAAATAAGTTTCAGCTGAAAAGAAAATAAATTCAGCTTAAAAGTAATCACCCTTGTTTATCAGCAAGTTAGAAAAAAAATTTAACAAAAAAAAATATAAGGCAGGTCTGGATTAACCCTGCCAGAGTTCTGGGGTAGATTCCACTTAGTAAGGTGTCTCTCTATGTATTTATAGATTGAGTTTTTAAATAAAAAGAAAATGAGATGCAGTCGGGACTCGCTTGTCGGTAAATATTGTTCGCCTTTGTTTATCCCGATTGTAGGGCGTTACCTTTCATCTCACTTCTATATTTATAGATTGAGTTTTTAAATAAAAAGAATTTATAAATGCCATGCTTTTTGATTGTATCCTGAAACTGTATCCAATAATGCGAATGCATTAAAATCGTTTAAAGTCCCTTTAGCATTATCGCCTTTGTTTCCGATATAGCTAGTATGTCTTAAATTTTCTTGCAACAAAAGAGTTTTGCCTTCACCTAATAACCATTTTAACAATCCATCTTCACATTTTTCTTTCATCTCATTTAAAAGTTCCAAGGCACGCTCAATTGAACTTTCGTTTCTGTCTTTAGAATAAGTTTTAAAGACTTTATTAAATTTTGATATTTCTATTTGAATGCTCATATATTTATAGATTGAGTTTTTAAATAAAAAGAAATGCGAAAAGGCGGGTAACCAGCCCACTTTTTCTTATAGAACATATAAACCAAACAAAAAATCTTTACTCAAATGTGCTATCGCTGTATTGCTCCATTTTAGGTGCTGTAAATATAATCAACTCCTCTGAGCGACCTTCTTCTCTTAATCGTTCACCTATTAATTTAACTTCTGCATCAATTTCTTTTTTTGTAGCTTGGATTCCTCCACCCTCCCATTTATTGTCAGAAGTTACTATTTGATAATCAAATTTTTCCATTTTGTTTTTCTTTTATAGATTGACTTTTTAAAAAAAAAGAATTTAATTAGATAATAAAACCAAGTCCGCCATCATAAAACGATACCAAGTGAATCCCTCACAAACGTAATAGTGGTCAAAAAACTTATAACAATTTCCATGCCCTTCAATAAATACTTGCTCACACTCCTCAAACTCAAATCCATTCTCCTCATTGTCATCAATGGTCTGCAACTCGTATTTAATACCACATACCAATACCTCCTCGTACTTCAAGTCTTTTGATAGATATGTGATTATGCGTTCTTTGTTCATATTATTTTGTATGTGAAAGTATTAAAAAGAAAAATGCAACAATAGGTAAAGTAATCATTAAAGCAAAAGTTACCACTCCTCTATCTGATAAAAAAAATCTTTCTATTTTGTGCTTTATATCCATGTCTTTATAGATTGTGTTTTTAAATAAAAAGAATTAAGCCATACTTGCAACAAACTCCAAATGAGTATTTCTCCATTTTAAACCCCAACTTGCATGGTTCTTATTGCAAAAGAATATTTCCTTTGTTCCTGTGTGAATGTTTAGGAAAACAAATTCTCTATCACCCCACTTGCCTACATATTTGTATCCTGCTTCTTTTGGCGTTTGTTTTTGTGGTGTATGGATTTCTGTATTCATATCTTTATAGATTGAGTTTTTAAATAAAAAGAATTATCCCCATTCTTTAAGCCATCGGTGTTGGTCTTTTGTCCACTCTCTAAAAGTTGGAATATCCATAGCACCATCAAGTTTCATATTGGCTTTCATTTCTCTAAATTCTTCTTTGAGCCCTTCCTTGTTACAAGCAAGCCACTCTTTATAATTTCCTACCATGTTAGTGTTTTTCTTCTATGAAATCAAATGAATCTTCCAATTCTTCATCTGAAAAATCATCGTGTCCATTATCTCTTAAGAACTGCTTTGCGCTGTCCTTATCCCTGAACTCCATTGGCTCGTTATCTTCGTCCAATAGATACTCTCTACCATTTAGGGAGATGCCGTTAATCGGTCTTGCTATTATTATGTGGCTTTGTTGACTCATGCCTTTATAGATTTAACTTTTAAAAAAAAAGAAAAAGCGAAGGCACGAGGAAACCAAAACCCCGTGCCTTCTTTGAGCAATCAACCAAACATAATATCTTCGATGGGTCTTGACCCCACTCTCCAGGGAGAGCCGTCTGTCCTTCCAGGCGCACCGACTTGCCTCTTTTATTTCTTTGCAACCAAAAGTGCTGCGTCAATTTTTTTTCTATAATCCTCTGCCAATGCTGGATTTATCTTTATTAGCTGGTTTAAAAAGCCTTCTACTTCTGATTTTGTTTTTGTTCCTAGTTTAATTCCGAGAATCGCACCAGTTAATTTCTTTTCAAGTAGTTGGCTCATAAGTTCGTTTGGTTATATCTTTATAGATTTAAGTTTTTAAAAAAAAGAATCTTTATGCACATATAGGTTTGCTATTTCCACTTGAAGGTATCATTGTGCATTGTGGCGCACGTTGACCAACAACCTTAGTTTCAAGAGAATTAATAAAATCTATCAACTTGTTTGTATTTACATCTTTTATCATAGATTCATGCGTAACTTCATCAATACACATAATGCTAAATAAAGAAATATCGTAGTGTGAATTAATGAACAATAAACCTTTAAATTTATTTGTTTTAATTCTCATTTGAGTTTGTGAAATTCCAACCTCAACAAGAACCACGCTCTTAACATTACCTTCCTTACCTAATCCAGTAAGTGAATTTACTACCCTAAGTGAATGATTTGAGATTTCCATTTTGGTTTGATTTAATTGGTTATACTATTATAGATTGAGTTTTTAAATAAAAAGAATTATTCGACCATAATATGAGCAAATAAAAAATTACCCCTTTTCATTGTAGCCCATAATTCACTTAACTCCAATTTTAAAGCCAATACCTCTTTAATCACAACCACGCTATGCGTGTTATAACTTCTTTCATCAAGGTTCTTCATCATCTTTTCTATATGAAAATCGCAACAAACGGCTACTCTATCCTTTAAAGTAGAATCTATACGACCATAAGCAGAAGGAATTTTATCATCAACAAATGGGGCATTATTTTTAACATACTCAAACGCTTGTTTGTTTACCCTTACATTTATCAATTTATAGTCGTTTATTACTCTCATGCATTTATAGATTGAGTTTTTAAATAAAAAGAAAAACCCCCTGAACTGCTGCGCTCAAGGGGTTTTGTCATGTGAAAGGGTAATTTATAAATTATGTGGCTAAACATAAAACCTTAAACTCTATACATTGCGAACAAAAAAGACATTCTACGTAACTGCCCACGGTTCAAACCTTCGAATGGGGTGCTACCTACTGTGATTAAACTATTTAAAAAGCGAAGTCCACGAACTCCAAAATTTACTAAGGCAATCATTGCAGTTACAGCTATTCCTTTGTTGAAGTTTCTTCTAACTTTGTTAGCTAAATTTCTGTGGTTTTGGATTGTCATTTTCATATTTTCTTTGTTTTTGATTGTTATACCTTTATAGATTTGTTTTTTATAAAAAAAGAATTTTATTTTTTGTTTAAGTTTTTTTTGCGTTGCTCTATTGCATATGCTTGAACACGTTTTTTCTCCTCAGGCGTTAAAAACTTGCCAGTCCTTTCTTTAAATAAAAGGTCTTTAATCGGAGTGCACTCGGCAGTCATTCTTTCTCTGTCTGCTCTGCTTCTGTAACTTCTTAAAATAGATGCGTCCATAATTTTTTCGTTTTTAAATGTTGATATGGGGTTAATAATTATTGAGTATATTATAATGTTTTGTAATATATCTTTATAGATTAACTTTTAAAATAAAAAGAATTAAAAAGAATAAGGTGCTACCAATCCAACTTTTTCAAAAACGTCTTTAATGTTTCCCCTAGGCTCCATAAGTCCATTTAAATTCCCGTTTTTCAATAAGGTATCCGAATAAAATACAACCATTTCCAAGTCTGAACGACTGCAAGAAACTCCATGCAACTTAACACTTCTGTATTCACTATTCATTATTAAGTTTTGAGCCTTTTGGCGTAGTGTATAGATTTTCTTTGTCATATCTTTATAGATTGAGTTTTTAAATAAAAAGAATTATTTTCCCTTCTCAATCTCATCAACCAATTCTTGAACCGAACCTCTACACAATTCAATCTCATGCGTCTCACTTCCACCTTCCTCAATC
>Ga0307377_10005318_pt1 | contig 13843 bp, 11 predicted proteins | sample TR3MG_FD_202535 | JGI IMG/M metagenome (GOLD analysis project Ga0307377, IMG submission 202535) | Soil microbial communities from Risofladan, Vaasa, Finland - TR-3 | ecosystem: Environmental > Terrestrial > Soil > Coastal area > Acid sulfate soil | place: Finland: Risofladan, Vaasa | collected... | reverse complement strand
AGAAAACACTACTCTGAACCGCTTTCCAAAGTCTTTTACAGGGAAAGCCGGTCTGGTAAATTTAAAAAAGCTTATAATACGATTAATTGTATAGGAAAATACTCCAATAGTCACTAATAGGGCTATAATAAATATTATCTGTTTTGTCATATTAGATCATTTGTCATTTAAACCTGAATTGCCTCTATGGCGCAAAGGATTTTGTGGCAAAAGACTATTTTTTTATCTCTTTTACAGCTTCTACCAGTTTTGGAAGAACCTTTAAAGCATCTCCAACAATACCATATTGTGCTGATTCAAAAATAGGAGCATCTTTATCGCTATTTATTGCAACAATAAATTTAGATGAACTGACACCAGCAATATGTTGTGTTGCCCCTGAGATACCGACAGCAATATAAAGGTTCGGTGCAATAATCTTACCTGTCTGTCCTGTATGTTCTTCATGAGGTCTCCATCCTTCATCAGATACCGGACGCGAGCATGCTGTAGCTGCTCCTAATAATGTTGCCAGTTCCTCCAGGGATGACCAATTATCGGGAGACTTCATTCCTCTTCCCCCTGAGACAACAATATCTGCATCTGTCAAAAGAATTTTCCCTGTCTGCTTCTGAACATCTTTAACTACAGTTTTCAGTGATTCACTATCCATTGAAACATTCATATTTTCAATCATAGCCTTATTTGGTGTCTCTATGAGATCAAATGAATTCTGTGCAAGGGTTATTATCTTAACATCAGATTTAATAACCAGATGTGCAAAAGCATTCCCGGAATATGTTCTTTTATAAACTGTAAATGGATTCAGACTCAAGGGCAGTTTGCTGACTCCTGCTCCAACACCTGCTTTCAGTCTAACTGACAAACGAGGAGCAATTGCCTTACCAGAATTATTATTTGCAATAATGATTACAGATGCATCTTCCTTCTGAGCTATTTCCGTAATAACATTAGCATAGGCCTGATTATCAAGTACAGAAAGCAGATCATTGCTGATATTAATGATCTTATTTGTACCAAAATCTCCCAGTTTCTTTAATTCGGGTTCATCAACTTTTCCAATTGAGACTACTATTACTGTAGTGCTAAGCATTTTGGCAACTTCGCATGCATAAGAGACCAGTTCAAAAGAGAGCTTCTTGAATTTACCATCCCAATTTTCTGTATATACTAATACTGACATATCTTAGTGATTTACTATTTTGTAACTATTAATCAAATGACTTTTGCTTCATTTTGCAAAAGATCAATAAGCTGCCCGGGCATGTCTGCATCAATAAATTTACAGGCTGCACGAGGTGCTGGCTTTTCAAATTCCATGATCACAGTAAGTGATTCAACTGCCAATGGCTCAACCAGTTTAACAGGCTTAGATCTTGCCATCATAATGCCACGCATTGCAGCTATCCGTGGCTCTTTTGCAATTCCCTTCTGCACAATTGCTACAAATGGGACAGGTACTGTTACAAGCTCTTTTCCACCATCAATTTCACGGATCATGATAGGTTGTCCGCTTTCAAAATCAATATCTGAAACAGATGAAACAGATGGAATACTTAGAAACTCCGAGACCATACCCCCAACAACAGATCCATTATAATCGCTCGATTCAATGCCACACATAATTATATCAAAGGGTTCCTTTTTAACCACTTCAGCTATTTGAGATGCAACAAACCATGCATCTGATGATTCTCCGTTAACCCTTATTGCATCATCGGCGCCAATAGCCAGAGCTTTACGAATTGTGGGTTCGGATGTAGCAGGACCAACATGTATTACTGTGACTGATGTTACTCCATTAGCCGCATTATCTTTAAGTTCCAAAGCACGTGTTAGAGACAACTCATCCCATGGATTGATAACCCACTGAACGCCGGTAGTCTCAATTGACTTATTGCCTTCAGCAAACTTAATTTTTGTCGTAGTGTCAGGAACATTACTGATACAAACCAGAATTTTCATTTAAACTGAGATATTAGTTATTTAACTTATCCTAAATAAATTAACAGACTCGAAAATGTGTTTTCTAACCTTATTAAGCGGCAAATATAATAATTAATGGATCACAATCAAATCTTAAAAATATCATATATATTGTTTATTCGAAATCACAACACCTATCAACTACCTGCCAACCTGTGCTTTATCTATAATGACTATTTAAAACAAAGTAGCTGTTCGAAATAGTCCATAAGTGAAGATTCTAAACATTTAAGTTTTTTAATAATTGTACCTGAATTAGAAATATTAAAATTAAATTCGCCATTCCGAAAGTTAATAATAATATCAAAAGATAACCATTGAATAATAAAGTCAAAACATATATTGCATTATTGCTGGCAATGATCTTCTGGGCCATTTCTTTCATCTGGTATAAAGTTGCAAACGAAACATTTTCACCAATAACAATTGTCTTTTTCAGGCTTCTTTTCTCTGTAATACTATTGTCAACCTATCTGTATATTACAAAAAAGTTTCAGAAGATAAAGAGAGACGACCTGAGATTGTTTATTATTCTTGCCCTGTTTGAGCCCTTCTTTTATTTCCTTGGTGAGAGTTTTGGACTTACCTATGTGTCTGCAACGGTATGTTCAGTCCTGATATCTACCATACCGGTTTTTGCTACTATCGGTGCATGGCTACTTTTCAAAGAGAGGCTGAAAACAATAAATTATGCAGGAATTATTTTATCCTTTGTAGGGGTACTTGTCTTCATACTTAATAAAGATGGAAGTTTATCATATAATATTAAAGGATTAGGGCTTCTTTCTATCGCGGTTCTTTCAGCTGTAGGATATAATCTTACTCTCAGCCGTCTGGTTGGAAGATATAGTCCGGTGTATATTGTAAGTGTCCAGAATCTTATTGGGGCAGCTCTTTTTCTCCCACTGTTTTTAATTTTCGATTTAAACAACTTTGTAAATATCTCCTTCACATTTATAATGTTTTTACCGATAATAAAACTTGCCACTTTTGCATCATGTGCTGCTTTTATTCTTTTTGCTTACTCAGTTAACAATATTGGTATAACCAGGGCAAATGTCTTCACAAATTTCATTCCGATATTCACAGCAATCTTCTCCTTTGTTTTGCTGGGAGACAGTCTTACTATTCAGAACATCATTGGCATGTCTGTGGTAATTGCCGGTCTGTTTATGTCGCAGATGAATGGCAGAAATAAGACTATTGATGAAGCTCTTATGCTTACCGGAAAAACTGCATAACCTGATCTTGTCACTTATATTCTGTTCATTGATACTAATATACATAGCACAAACGTTTAAATAAATCATATTATATTTGGTGTAGATTGACTGTTATGAGAAAAAAAACAATATTTATTCTCTTCCTGACCATTTTCTTATCACCTTCCTTTTCACAAACCGGAGGTGATAATATCTACGAATTTTTAAACCTGACTCATTCCGGTCTGGTATCTTCCCTGGGTGGTTCGAATGTCTCTCTGCAGGGTAATAATCTGAATCTCACATATCACAATCCAGCTCTGCTTAATTCGGAGATGAATAAAAATCTGGCCCTAAATTATGTTAACTATTTTGCCGGAATCAATTATGGCCTGGTTATGTACTCACAATCTTTCCCAGGAACAGGAAATTTTGCAGCAGGTCTAACTTATCTGAATTATGGTTCATTTACTGAGGCCGATGCCTCAGGGATAATAACCGGTAACTTCAGTGCCGCTGAATATGCCTTCTCAATGATATATTCATATGAAATTGATTCGCTTTTCTCTGTAGGAGTGAACCTTAAACCTATATTATCCCATCTTGAAAATTATACCTCCTTTGGAATTGCATTTGATGTTGGAGCATCATGGCACAACCGTAATAAGCTATTTTCATCAGGCATAGTGATAAGGAATATAGGTTACCAGATTACCACATATGCAGGAGAGCCACACCAGAAATTACCTTTTGAAATACAGGCAGGCGTATCACAGAGGCTTGCCTATGCCCCTTTTCGCTTTTCGCTGACTCTCAGACATCTTGAGAAATTTGACCTTACCTGCCAATATACTGAGCCATCCTCAACAGATAACTCAGAGAACCAATCTTCTGATTTTACTGAGAACCTCATGAGGCATATTATACTGGGAATTGAGCTTATCCCACATAAAAATTTCTACTTCAGTGCCGGGTACAACTATCAGAGAAGAAGAGAATTACAAGTTGAATCAAAAGTGTCCACAGTTGGATTATCGTGGGGGTTTGGCATTAATACTTCATTGATGGATATTGAGCTTGGCAGAGCAACCTATCATCTTGCAGGATCATCCACCCACTTATCTCTGATCTTACGACTTGAGAATATTTATAAAAAGTATCGCAATTAAACTTTTAATTACTGAATTTGTTTCAATAATACTCAGGCATGAAGAAAAAACTTATAATAGCAATTGACGGGTATTCGTCTTGTGGAAAAAGTACTTTTGCAAGATCTATCGCGAAAGAGTTGAACTATATTTTTCTTGACAGTGGAGCAATGTACCGTGCTGTTACACTCTATAGTATGAGAAGAGGTTTTATTGGTACAGATGGATTGAATTCCAGAGGTGTTATTTCAGAACTGAACAATATTCATATCAGCTCCATCTATAATCCTGACTTAAACGAATATGAGACTTTCCTTAACTCCGAAAATGTTGAAAGTGAAATACGAAGTATGGAGGTAAGCTCCTATGTAAGCATGATAAGCCAGATACCAGAAGTACGGTCACGGATGGTTGAGTTACAAAGACAGATAGGTATGTTCAAGGGAATTGTAATGGATGGCAGAGATATTGGAACTGTAGTATTTCCTGATGCTGATATTAAGATCTTTATGACTGCCTCAGTGGATATCAGGGCTAAAAGACGACACGATGAGCTGAAAGAAAAGGGTATTGTAAGTGATTTTGAGGAGATAAGAAACAATATAATTGCCAGAGATATTGCTGATGAGAACAGGGATATTAGTCCTTTGAGAAGAGCAGATGATGCTATAATACTAGACAACAGCAGAATGACTGTTGAAGAACAAATGCCATGGGTAAAACAGATTATTGAGAAGACTATAGATGGTAGTTGAAATTGATAAACAATCAGGTTTCTGCTTTGGTGTCCAAAATGCCGTTGAGATTGCTGAAAAAGAACTTTCTATGGGTGAAAAAGTCTTTTCCCTGGGTCCTATTGTCCATAATAATAAAGAAGTAGAACGGCTCTCATCTCTGGGTCTTACTACAATTGATTATGAAAAGTATGGAAGACTTAGAAATTGCAAGGTTCTTATCAGGGCTCATGGGGAACCTCCGGAAACATATCTGACTGCTGAAAAAAACGGTATAACAATCATTGAGGCTACCTGCCCCATCGTAAAAAGATTACAATCAAGAATTAAGAAGACCTGGCTCAAAACACAAAAGAACAATGGGCAAGTTGTAATATTCGGTAAGCATGGTCATGCTGAGGTGGTTGGATTACTTGGCCAGATAAATAATGAAGGCATCCTTGTAAGCGGACCAGGCGATTTACATAAGATTGATATAACAAGACCTGTATATCTTTTTGCACAAACAACAATGAGTATTACTGAGTATCGCAGTTTTGCAGATATCCTGTATTCCCGGATAAAAGAAAATGGAATATCAGATCCTTCTAAAATCCTTACCATAAACAGAACAATATGTGGTCAGGTCTCTAACAGGGAGCCTCATCTAAAGGTGTTTGCCCAAAAACATGATACCATAATTTTTGTCAGCGGACAAGAATCATCCAATGGAAAAATGCTTTATTCTGTATGCAAAAATATTAATCCTGATTCCTATTTTGTCTCATCCCCCGAAGAGATTGACAAAGCGTGGTTCATAGGAAAAAAATCTGTGGGTATTTGTGGTGCAACTTCCACGCCAAAATGGATTATCGAAAATATCCGCGATATCATTTCAAATATCTGACTTCTGGAAAAAAATTATCACTAAATTCGCTCTTAGCCGTTACTATTGATTAAATACATGAATGCTAAAGTAAATATCGCCCGTCTATCAATATTATCGAATACTTTGCTAATAATAATGAAATTAGCTATTGGGCTTATCAGCGGGTCTGTTAGCATAATATCTGAAGCAATCCATTCCTCAATGGACCTGATTGCAGCCATTATTGCATTTTTTTCAGTGAAAGTTTCTGATAATCCTCCCGATTCCAGACATCCTTATGGTCATGGAAAGGTTGAGAATATTTCAGGTGTAATTGAAGCTCTGCTTATTTTTGTAGCTGCTATTTGGATTATATTCGAAGCAGTTAAAAACCTGTTGGGTGAACCAAACGTTCTGGAATCTGTCGCTCTTGGCTCTATTATTATGCTCATCTCCGCTTCTGTTAATTTTTTCGTTTCAAAAAAACTGTACAAAGTCGCCAGGGAGACAAAATCAATAGCTTTGGAAGCTGATGCACTTCATCTGAAAACTGATGTATATACTTCCCTGGGAGTGGCTTTAGGACTTGGTCTTATTATAATTACAGGAATTAACTGGTTAGATCCGGTTATTGCAATTCTTGTTGCTCTGTTCATTATCAGGGAATCATACCACCTTATAAAGAGAGCCTTCACTCCTCTTCTTGATACTGCCTGGGGAAATGATGAAATCTTAGAGCTTGAAAATACTTTAACTCAAATGCGGGTAAATTATCATGATCTCCGAACCCGCCTGGCCGGAAACTACAGGTTCATAGATCTTCATATTCAGATACCTGAAAATGTATCAGTTGGAAAAGCACATCAGTATTGCGACAAAATTGAAAACGAACTTTCAACCAGTTATGAAAACCTGACTGTGACGATACATGTAGAACCAGATGAGAAAATAACATAGGGTTGAAAAACGATTTGAAAAATAAAGCAGAACTATATAACTAATTCAAATAAGATGAAAAAACTAACTAAATACTTTCCCATTCTTCTGGGATTCATAATGTGGGTTTTGTCATTAAATTCAGCAGAGGCAGCCAATCTTATTTTGAATCCAGGTTTTGAGGCTTCATCCGGTACTCCTAATAGCTGGACAATCACTGGTCCGATATCTACGATGGAACCTGTCACCAGCATTGACAACCAGATACATTTCAGTGGCCAGTACGGGTTAAAAATGATGAGCAATAATCCAAATTGTCATGGCCGGGCTGTACAAACCGTGGACATAACTGGAAATACAACATACATTTTCACTGCAAGGTTCAGGACAGACATAGTTGGATCGATTGATAAAAGTGTTCTTATCAGGGTTAAATGGTTAAGTGGAAATAATCAGCTAGGTTACAACTATATATACGATATTACTGATGAAACAAAAGGCTGGTTTCTTGCTTCAGAAAAAATAAAGGCCCTATCAGGAGCAAGCTCCGCGGAGATCTCACTTGAGTTTCGCTGGTGTACCGGATCCATCTGGTGGGACGATATCTTTATGGAAAACTGCCCCGATGTACCAGCTCGAAATATAAAGGTAGGTACAGTATATTGCAGGCCACCCGGACCCACCGTAGAGAAAAACATCAGTGTCATGAGTGAATTACTTGACCAGGCTGGTAAGTCTGGTTGTGATATTGTATGCCTTCCTGAGGGATGGGCCACTTGCACTACAGGATTGGGTATGACTAAAGTAGAAGCTAACACACTAGACGGGAGTGCCTCTGTTATGATGGGAAATAAAGCAAAACAGTATAATATGTATATTGTTTCCGGCTTATACAGTTGGGAAGGTGATACTCTGAAGAATGTAGCGGCGTTGTATAACCGGCAAGGAAAAATAGAGGCAGTATATGAAAAGGTGCAGTTACCCGATTCCGAAGCAGAACAGGGTGCAGTTCCTGGCAATTTGCTACCAGTCTTTACAACGGATTTCGGCAAAATAGGCATCCTTATCTGTTGGGATAATGCATTTCCTGAGGTAGCCAGAATCCTTGCACTTAATGAAGCAGAAATACTATTCTGTCCTGTATGGGGTGACATACGTGGCACCGATTTATGGAAGATTATTCCCCGTAGCAGAGCTATTGACAACGGGGTCTACTTCGTTACCTCCATTTACGATGGTCATAGCCTGATCATAAATCCTGCCGGAGACATACTTCAGGAAAGCGGCACACAGGGCACACTCATAACTGCTACCATTGACTTAAATTACAACCCCCCATGGGACTGGCTTGGTGGTGCCGGACGTGGAGTATGGAGAAGTGTTTGGCGAAATGACCGCAGGTCAGATATATTCGAAACATTAGGTAATTACAGAACTTCCCCTATCGCAGGTGGTAGGCAGGATAAGAAAGATGACAAATAAAATAAACAAAGATAGCTCGATCAGTCTGACAATGATTATATTGTTAGTGCATTAACCAATAAAATAAGAAACGATGGTAAACCGAAGAGAATTTATAAAAAAGACAAGTATGGGAGCAGCAGCGATTTCAATAGCCGGTCTGACACAATGTGGAACAAGTCATACGGAGAAAGGTAACATCCCGATTGGGGGCAAAATAATTGACGCTCACATACATGCTACGTCCGGAAAAGTAAAAAGAGCCATTCAGGTAATGGATGATAACTCTATCCGTTATGCAGTACTTATTGCTTCTCTTTCACAAAAAGGTTCGGACTACTATATGGGGGATAAAGCATTTTATGAACAAATTGAGGCAATAAAATCATATAAGAACAGGTTAGGTCTTCACTACACATATGACTGGACATTGGCTGAAACGGATCCAGAGTTTTTCAACAAAGCTCCGGATATGTTGGAAAAAGCTGTTAATGCAGGTGCTATTGGACTTAAAAACCTAAAACAACTTGGCCTTGTTGCCCGGGATTATGAAGGCAAGCTGATACCAATTGATGACCCTCGTTTATTTCCTATATGGGAACGTGCAGAGAAACTTGACATCCCTGTGGCATTCCATACAGGGGATCCTGTGGCCTTTTTTCAACCATGGAACTCTGATAATGAACGCTGGGAGGAGTTAGAACTGCATCCTGAGTGGTCCTTTGCTGACAGAAGTAAATATCCTCCTCTTGAAACTCTTTTTGAACAAGTTAATAATGTATATAGAAAGTTTAGTGGCGTTAAGTTTGTTGCTGTACATGTAGCCGGGTATTCAGAAAACATAGCTGAAGTGGGTCGATGGCTTGACGAGATACCAAATCTATCGATCGATACAGCAGCCAGAATCCCTGAATTGGGAAAACATCCTGCACAGGAAGGACATGATTTTTTCACTAAATACCAGGATCGGATAATGTTCGGCACAGATTTAGCATACTGGGAGAGCTGTGACGTACAGGGGGCAGGTCCATGTAAGGATTTCACCCTGGAAGATAACAAGGAGTTTTATAATATACACTGGCGATATCTTCAGACCAATGATAAACAGTTTGACCATCCAACACCCATTCAGGGAAAATGGAAAATCGATGGAATAGGATTAGAACCCGCAGTTCTTAAGAAAATATACTGGGACAACTCAATGAAATTCTATAAACTGGACCGATTTAATGTGGGATAATTTATTAAGCTAAAAATTTACCAGTTGAAATTGTCAGAGGATATTCATAAATTGAGTTAAAACACTAACATCTTTGTCTTTGACTGGTTCTTTTAATAAGGTTTCTGTTATAGCTCTGAAATCTCTGTTTCCCTTCTTAACCAACCTGGTAATACTATTCCCGAATGGACTTGTCCTTCCATAAGGATTTGAATAGGTTATCAGGTAATCAAAAGCCTCATCTGTCCGTGATTTAATCTTTAATTTTTCGAAACAATAGGCAGCTAAAAATTGTGTAAGCCTGTTATCTGCCAGATATGGTTCACCCGAAAAAAGATTCTCCGGCCAGGTTTCAACATTCTTAAGGCTTACAATGGCTCTTTTCCACTTCCTTTCCTTCATTTTTTCAATGGCATATAGTATGTTCGTTTCTCTGAACAGACTATGGGCATTTACATCTCCTTCAGCCGGTAGCATCACTAATTGATTTAGTATTGCCAGTGCATCTGAATACTTACCATTCAGCTTTAGCATTTTGGCATACTGTAGCCCTACAACAAAACTACCTTTATGAGCATTGTAATTGACAAGGGCAATATCAAGAGCACTACCCAGCTCTTTTTCCGATTCATAGAACCTTGTCAGCCTTAATGCTGAACGCCAGTTATACATATCGAGCCGGTATGCTTCTTTCAGTGAAGCCCTTACTACTTCGGACTCACCTTGAAACAACTCTGCTCTTACCAGGTAATAAGGAATAAAATCCGGTTCATTTCCAATATCATTAAACAGAGCTTTTGCACGTTCTGGCTGGTTATATTGCCAGTAAATCAATGCCTCATCTTCCATACTCCATTCCCAATACTGAAGCGCCATCTCAATATATGTCTCGTGAGGTAACTCCTGTCTTATCAATCCAACAAATTGATTCTTATCTTCATCTGTTCTTGTATTCAGGTATTTCTCAAATCGTGCAAGATGATTCAGTGGATTAAATTCGAGTTGCTTTTCAATTGAAGAAATGGCAGAAACCGTGTTCCCTTGTTTACGGTCTGTTATTGCTTTCAGATTCCATGCCATCTCATTTGGCGGATAACTATCAAGACATTTGGTCAGGACCTTAGCTGCTTCATTCCAATCTCTCCTTTTGACTGACAGACCGGCAATTCTAAGCCAGGCAGCCTGCCGGAAGGCTGGTGAAAGGGTAGCTACAGAAAATCCATCCTGAGCATCAGACTCATGTCCGGTTTGTTGACTTGAGATAGCCCAAAAATAATTGGCTCCCGGATCGTCTGTAAGTACATTATGGCCTAGCTTAACCACAAGTTGATCGATACTTCCATTCCATTCAATAGAATCACGGTAAAGCTCCATCGGTTTAAGTGACAGCTTCCTCTTAAGTATAGAAGAGCCTGATGCCATAACGTTAAATGTATCTGATTGATTTTCAAGAGACATCCAATCAATCTTAAGCCAGCCATTTTCAGTGCGTATATTCAAGGCTCCACGCAGTGATGCATTTGTCATACCTCTGGTTTGCCTGACCGGGAACCAATGATCATCCCAGCTATCTGCTGAATAAGGTGCAAATCCAACATGTTTAAAAGGTGTGAACTCGCTTCCCCGGGATGCCTGGTTAAATAGTCGGCCTGACTGTAACTCCACATTTAAACCATCACTATCACCAAGTAAATTCTCCCATCTTGTTCCTTCCTGCGAAAGTCCGAGAATCCATGCTTTTTTTCCCAGCTTTTCATAATATGGGGAATAATGTCCAAAACCCATATTATCGTCATGCCAATATGCCCCATAAAAAGCAGTAGGACGACCAAGAATATGATAAGACTTATAAGTGCCAAAATTATTGTGCTTATAAAATGAAATCTTACGCCCCATTGAGTCAAGGGGCCAGGTATCACTTTTCCCACCATGACCAATATGATGTGTACCTGGAAAAACAAGTTCCAGATTCCCTGCAGCTTTAAAGCCGGTATTAACCCAGTGATAAAACTCTTGTTCAACAGGAGTATTATTATACCACCACGAACGGGTGGTAAAGTAAGCCTTATCAGGGGAGAGCTTAATTTCAACGCGCCATGTAGTACGAGAAGCCCAGTCAGTTGCACCTATAAAACAACTTACACTTTCGTCACTATTGGTTCTTGTAAAATAGTCAACCGGAGTAGATACTGTTGTCCCATGACCAATATCCCCAAAATTAAATTCAAGTCCACCTGTTGTCCAGGCTCCCCTTAAAGCGATATCGCGGAACTTCACTACATGAGTTGTAAAGACAAATGGATATTCCTGTGATTTTTCATAAGCTTCCCATACCTTACCTCCCATCTCAGGCATTATTGCCAATCGGATATAATCATTTTCCAACTCCACCATCTTCCAGTTTTGGATTTTTGACTCATTGGTAAAACCATCGAACCTGAAATAAGGATAGACACGTCCCGGACGTGCCACAGGATCAGGATCTGAATATGGATAAGTTGTCATTGGACGTACAACTTCTCTGATTACAGCATGTTGTGCCTCAACTGATACTGAAAGCAACAATAACAGACCGAGAATTTTATACATAACTCATGAATATTTGTTTGAAATAATTTAAAACAATCGCTCATTGACAATAAGTCCTCTTCTCTCAAGTTCTTCATGCATTGCCAGACAATTCTCTATCTCATAATCCGGTTCTATATGATAAGCTATCTGAAGAGGGCCACCCTGATTTTCTGCCAATGACTTATCAAGCCATTCAAGAATATCTTTTTGAGGAACACCTTCCATCATTAGTTCCATTGGAGGAGCGAGATGAATTATAAAATCATTGCCCATTAACTCCCGTATCTTAGCAACTGAGCTTCCCGAACCTGTATCTATAATTTTTAGATTATGAATATGCGACATGGCTTCACAAAGGTGATCGGACATACCGCATGAATGAAGGCGAACGTCACCCAGTTTATCTCCCAGCTGACTTATATATGGAACAATAAACTCCTCAAAAAGATCAGATGAAATCATTGTCCCTGCACATTCTCCAACATGCACTGATGTTACCGGTAGATCCCCAACTTTGGCAAAATGATGTATTAAAATTACATAAGCATCGACAATCCACTGATGGATAGCGTGCACAAGATCAGGATCCGACATCATGATAATCATAATGTTATCACCGGTTAGTTTAAGGGAGGTTGTAACAATTCCATGAATAGTTGACCGTCCTGATTCATCCCAGAAAAAAGGAGGTATTACTTTTAAATCAGGGCGTTTTTCCTGGATCTCCTTAATTTGTCTCTCAAGGTCCTTAACAAGAGGATGTTCCAGAATAGATTCAGTTAATGGTAGTTCATCCTTATTTGAAATAAACTCGAGAGGTTTGCCTTTAACATCTGCATCCTTGTCTTCAAAAAAGGAGAATTCAGCGCCCAGCAGAGTAGCCAGGATCATATTTGGCTGGATTGCTCCCACCAGAACATGATTATCTTTCACAAATTTTGCCTGAGGAAGGTTTGCTTCAAAATTATAAATTGCATACCTGGGAAATTTCTCTCTCACAAATTGGTGTATTTTATTATCTTGTTCCCAACGATAAACCGGATCCATGTAATACTGATCTGTAAAATTAAATCCACCAAACTTATGGAGCCATCCTTTAGATACACTTGCTTCAATGTTTATCATGATTTACATATTATTTTAATGAGTATTTGGAATCACACAAATAGAATTATTGATTTTCTTCGTTTACCCCGACCCCATGGGGAGCGAAGAAAATCAATTTACTCCCCTTGGGGCTGGGGTAAAAAAATTGATTTTCAAGCGATTTAGAAACCTTTATCTTTCATTGCTAATAGTCATTAATTATTAAATGTTTTGATTAAGAGACATAGTTAATTTACCATACAAATTTAAACAAATCTATCCATGGCAAAATACGGCTTGTTGGTTTGCCATTTCCCTTTAGTGAAATCAGGAAATGGAACCGGGGCATTTTTTGCAATAGAAATACCTGAGATCTCAACAATTGCTGTCATCACTGCTGAATCATACACATCAATTGGCGTCGGGCCCTTTACTTTTACTGCTTCAATAAACTGGTTCATCATAATATAATCCGTTCCTCCATGACTTTGTGAGGAAAGGTCGGCCTGCCACCACTTGTGATTATACTTCTCCTCATAAGGCTTCCAGGGTTCCCATATATGATACTCCGGACTCTTATCTATCATATAGATTGAGCCTTTCTCCTCATCATAAACACCCTTGGTACCCTCTAATAACCACCTGTTTGAATA
>Ga0307377_10005317_pt1 | contig 13844 bp, 7 predicted proteins | sample TR3MG_FD_202535 | JGI IMG/M metagenome (GOLD analysis project Ga0307377, IMG submission 202535) | Soil microbial communities from Risofladan, Vaasa, Finland - TR-3 | ecosystem: Environmental > Terrestrial > Soil > Coastal area > Acid sulfate soil | place: Finland: Risofladan, Vaasa | collected... | reverse complement strand
TCCCACAATTCGTCTGAAATCCTGTATCTATTCTTTGCTTTCCGTTTTTTCATCCCTGAATCCTTTCAAAGGCATCATCGCCTTTGATTATATCGGCCATTCAAGGGTTATTAGGATAGGCTCTTAGTAAGATTAGCCTTCATTTTTCAACCTCTTAAAAACATTAATATTTTGAGAGAAATCGCATACGAATACTGTCAGTGTCATCCCACACGTGCTGGCATTGTTAATTCGCGTGCCAAGAGACAATCCGACCTCGCGCCTGCAGACCGAACTGCTTATTTAATGAATCTGATGGTCAAGGGATAACGGTAGGCTTGGCCGTTGTTTGCCTTAACCGCCGCAATCAGCAAAAAGACGACGTCAACAATGACAAGAGCGGGCAACAAGAAAAACCCCACGCACGCAAAGCAGAGAAGTCCTGCAACAAGCCCGTATATCGACATTGAGATCTGGAAGTTGACCGCCTCTTTGCCTTGGTTGCCAACGAAAGGAAACTCGTCCTTCTTTATCTGCCAGAAAATCAATGGGCCGACAACGTTACCAATCCCGGGCAGTATGAACAAGGCGAGTCCCGCCAGATGGCAGAACATAGCCCACATACGGGCATCTTTGCTGACTTCGGCCGGTTGAGCCTTCTCAGCCTGCTGAGCCTCGGGACCTTGTTCGGGACTTTCTGAAGCTTGAGGTGTTTCGATATTTTCTTCCATGACATGACTCCCTTCAATAAGGTTTATATCTATATCTCGACAAAACTATTGTTTTCTAACAGAGGCCGGTTCCGGCGGCAAGAAAAAAATTGGGCCGCGTCGGACTAATTGACAGTCGCCTCTGATACTTTGAATGCCTGCCGGTGCTCAAAATGCTGCGTCTGTTCTGCCCGCTATTGTGTTTCGGCCTCTGGAAACTCAAAAAATCTGGCCAGCCACACGGCCATCTCGCCGGGGCCGCGGTGTGACCAGGCATAATAGGGAATCGCGACAAAGTCTTGCTCGTCCGGAAAGACATACTCGTTGTTGAGGTGCCAGGTCCGAACCCAGCCGGTAATGACGCACAGCCCCCCCAAGAGGTCTTTACGGTACTCGGCCTTCAGCTTCACATCGGCCGACAGAAGCAGCCGACCGACGTTTTCACCGTTGTCGGCCTCCTCGGCACAGTACACGATTGGGCCGCGCTGTAAAGCGACTTTGCCGTCGTTTTCCTTGACCTTTTCGTTGCACAGCACCCGGCGGACAGGCATCGGCAGTTCCAGCTCGATGGTGTCGCCCTTTTCCCACCTGCGTTCGATGCGGGCAAAGCCCTTGTCCATATCCGGCGCAAACGGTTTGCCATTGACCTGACACGTCGCCTTCTCGTTACTTTCATCCATATATCGATACAAATCGCTCGGGACGGGCTGGTTTTGTGCCCAGCTGGGGATACGGAGGTAAATTGCGAATTCCGCCGGTCGCCGGGGCTCAACCGTGATTTTGACCCGGCCGTCCCACGGGTATTGGGTTTCCTGCCGCAGCTTCACCGTGTTGTTTGCCAGTTTGAATGTGCCGGCGCCGGCGACGAAAAGGTTGACGTAAAGGGCGTCATCTTTACCGGCATAGACGTATCCCGGCACGGAGGGTATGAATCGCACGATGTTTGAGGGACAGCAGGCGCAGCCGAACCAGGGGCTTCGCTGGTATTTGCCCTCGCTGGCCAGAGGGTTTGGATAGAAGAACTTGTCACCTTCCAGCGAAACGCCCGAGAGAAACCCGTTGTAGATTATTCGTTCGAGCACGTCGATATACCTGGCGTCCCCGTGCAGCAGGAACATGCGGTGGTTCCACATGGCATTGGCGATGGCGGCGCAGGTTTCGTTGTAAGCGGTTGCATTGGGCAGCTCGTAGCCGTCGCCGAACGCTTCGCCCTTGCGCGTGGCGCCGATGCCGCCGGTTATATAGAGCTTTTTCGAGACGATGTCCTGCCAGATTCTATCCAGCGCCTTGACGTAATCGGCATCGCCCGTCAGTGACGCGACGTCTGCCATTCCGCAATAGAGGTAGCCGGCCCTCACTGCGTGACCGACGGCGGCATCCTGCTCGACGACCGGCTTGTGGTCCTGGCAATACGGGCCGTAAAGTTCCCGGTCGTGGGCCCTGCCGCGCTCATCGAGAAAGAATTTGGCCAGCTTCAGATACTTTTCGTTGCCGGTTGCGTGGTAGAGCTTAACAAGGCCGATTTCGATTTCCTCGTGGCCGGGTATGTCACGCTTTTTGTCGGGGCCAAAGACTGAGTCAATGCAGTCGGCCAGCCGAATGGCAACATCCAGAATTTTTCTTTTTCCGGTGGCCTGGTAATATGCAACCGCGGCTTCGAAGAAATGACCCGCACAATAGAGCTCGTGCATTACCCTGGTGTTGGTCCAGCGTTTTTCGCTCTGGCGCGAGGGCAACGAATAAAAGGTGTAAAGGTAGCCGTCTTGCCATTGGGCCGCCGCGATTTTATCAATCACGCCGTCAACATACTTTTCAAGCTGCGGGTGGGGATGGCTTTTCAGCGAATAGGCAGCGCCTTCTATCACCTTGTAAACGTCCGAATCGTTGAAGTATTTGCCCTCGAATTTGCCCGGCATAAGGCCTGCGGCTTTGGTGAAGTTGTCGATTCGGCCGGTCTCTTCGCATTTCTTGAAGCAGTACGGCACGGTAACCTTGCGGTTGGTCTCAAGCCGCGGCGCCCAGAACTCGTCCGCTATTACGACATCGGTAAAAGGCACAGCCTTCAACTTGCCCATGGGCCCTTCGGCGGACTGGACAATACCCCCCATCGGTGTTAGCAGGATATACGCCGTAATCGCAAAAGTACGGCTTCTTAAAGCTTGAAACATTCCCATTTTTTCCTCCTATGAATACCACAAGTGACCGATGCGCAGCCAACGGCACTACTTTTACAAAGAGCCCCCAGAACAAGCAAGAACAAAATCTCCACCACAATTCGACCAATCAATTGTCCTTGAAAAAATAAAAAAATATCAAAACTGTAACAATACCGTAACATTTACTCTGTAAGCTGTCCGGCAAAGGCAAACACTTTATTCTATTGGAAAGGATTGCGGCATGGAAAAGCTCAAAGTGCTGATGCTTCTACTGCTTTGTTGCGGCTGTCACCCAGCTCTTGCCAAACAGCAACCGCCGAATAGAGAACCAAATCAGCCAGATTACTCCAAACCCATCCCGCCAGAAAAGCTCAAAGAGGACCTTGATTTTCTATTCAAAACAATCGAAGAAGTCCATCCTAATATGTACGCCTATACAACTAAGCAGGAGTTTGAGCCGTTGAAAAAGCAGTTATATAAAAAAATCAGCAAACCTATGAGCCCCCTTGACTTCTACAAAACTGTCGCCCCTGTAGTTGCATCGCTGAAAAGTGGTCATACTTATATCCAGCCATTTTCGGATGAACTTAAGCAGTTCATGGCAAAGGGAGGCAGTGTTTTCCCTTTAGCTCTGCGATGGGATAATTTAAAGCTTATCATTAGCAAGAACTTTTCATCCTCTGAACTGCCCTTAGGTGCAACTTTACTTACTATAAACAGCTGCCAAGCTTCAGAAATATTTAATGAATTTGCACGGTTGGTCCCATCTGAAAACAAAAATATTAATCCATCTGTTATTGAGCGTCCCGAGATATTTGGATGGTTGCTCTATCTCAAATATGGGCCAGTTAAATCATGGAATGTGGAGGTCAAATGCGCAGATGGTACCATTAGTAAATATATGCTTAGTCCTGTTCCTTTAACAGTAATTACTGGTGCACCTGTTGTATCCGATGATGGAAAAACAAAAAACCATCACAAATATCTTACTCAATACGACACCGTAGTTCTTGAGATAAATTCCTTCGGGAGCCATTTAGCGAAGTTTGAAGAATTCTTGCGGGAGGTCTTTCAGGAAATACATGATAAGAGTGTTCATGATTTGATAGTCGATGTCCGCAAAAATCCAGGCGGCAGCGATATGAATGCCGATGCGTTACTTGAATACCTTACCGGAAAACCATACAGACAATTCGAGAAAGCTCAAATAAAACTAAGTTCACAGGATGAACAAGGAATCGCACCACTTCGGAAGCAGAGTCCCGGGTTATTCGAAGACAAAAAGATTGGTGATTTCATTACATTAGAGCTACCCCTAAAGACTCCGCCTGAAAATCCTATGAGATTTGAAGGAAAAACATTTGTCCTAATAGGTCCACACAGTTTTTCAACGACTACAAGCTTTGCATCAGCAGTTAAATGTTTCGGCATAGGCAAACTTATCGGCGAAGAGACCGGAGACCCGACCGTACTTTACGGCAATGCAATTGATGACCGGTTACCGAACACCGGCTTAACTGTTGCTGTACCAGGAAGGGCTTTTGTTCTTGCGGGCGGTAAGCCTGATGGTCACGGTGTTATACCTGATTACGAAGTTAAGCAAAAACCAGAAGATACCGCCAAAGGTGTCGATACCGTTTTGCAATTTACGCTGGAACTAATAAAGAAATCAGATCATAATGTTCATTCGGACGAAGGGAGCCGAGAGAAAACCAGGTAAACGAGGTTGAAAATTGAAAGGGAGCGAAAGATGAAGAATAACTCAAGAGCGAAAACACTCACAATTTTCCTGTCATGTCTGCTGATTTTGCCGTTCCCGGTTGTTGCGTAACGAAAGACCTTTCTGTTACAAATGCCAGCCGGTACGATACTGGATGTGAAGGAGTTCGTTGGCGGCGTCATTATTCGTAAACTTGAGGTTGTCGGCATCCCATTGCAGTTTCTGGTCTTTCACTCGAATCGCAATCATTCCGAGAAGGACCATCTCGGTCAATGCCCCGCCGTAGTCGAAATTAGAGCTTGCGGGTCTTCCGTCCTTGCACGCGCGGATCCAGTCACCTTCATGGCCTTGCTGAATCCTCGGGATCGTCTGCTCGGGCCTTTTGTATTCTTGCATCTTGGTTTCGGGTATGATCCTGGCACCGCCGGCGCCGTGCGAACCGTGCATGATGCAGCCTTTATCGCCGATAATGAAGGCGCCGCTGCCCGGCACTTTCCGGCCCTTTTCAAGCTCATCGGGTATAGGTGGCAGAAGCCTTCCGTCGAACCAGGTCAGCTTGACAGGGGGCTTTTTTCCGCGGGCAGGGAATTCGTACCTGACAATTGAGGCCCTTGGGAAAGTCTGTGAGCTGACTTCGGGCTTCCAGTGAGTGGTGGTTGCCTCGATGCTCTCCGGGGCGCCAAGGTCTAATGCCCAGAATGCCGGGTCGATTATGTGGCAGCCCATGTCTCCTAATGCTCCGGTTCCGAAATCGAGCCACGCTCTCCACTTGGTCGGATGATATTCAGGGTGGTAAGGCCTGTAGCGGACAGGTCCGAGCCAAAGATCCCAATCGAGTGACTTCGGGACCGGTGGAGTATCCTGCGGCTTGGCCATGACGGCGAAATCAGACCAGGGGTCTCCACCGACAGGCCGATCGGTCCAGGCATACACTTGCCGGACATCTCCAATCGCGCCGTCATCGATCCATTCTTTAAACATGCGGATCGAATCCGACGAATGCCCCTGGTTTCCCATCTGGGTCTGCACTTTATATTTGCGTGCGGCCTCTGTTATCTTTCGGGCTTCATAAACCGTATGAGTCAGAGGTTTCTGACAGTAAACATGCTTACCCCTCTGCATCGCAGCCATGGTGATTACGGCGTGAGTGTGATCGGGGGTGGCTATGACAACCGCGTCGATGTCTTTTTGTTTATCGAACATGACCCGATAGTCTTTATACACCTTTGCATTGGGGTATTTCTTGATGGTCTTACCGGCGTAATCGCTGTCAACATCACACAACGCTACTATATTCTCGCTCTCGCACTCTTTCAGATTGCCGCCGCCCATGCCGCCAACACCAATGCCGGCAATATTAAGTTTATTGCTGGGTGCATCCGCTCCCAACAGTCGGCTGGGAACGAAATGAAAAGCAAAACCAGCCAAAGCCGAATTTGCCAGGAATTTCCTGCGGGATATTGGTTTTTTTTCACATCTTTTCATGAACTTGCCTCCAAAGAGATAATAGCTTTGTCCAGGACTCTCTATTTACATTTGTATATCCTCGCTCAGCTACGCCGCCAAGCCTCATTATCACTAAAACAAGAAACCTGTCCAGCACAATCACAATTTCCAATTTCATCCTGAAGACACTTCAGCCGCAATGATCGCAAGAATGAATTTACCGGCTGACTATGGTTTCTTTAACTTAATAACCGTATCGATTGAAGCGTCGCCTGCAAGAGAAAGGACTTTATCGCCCGCGCCCGAGGTCCATTGGTCCAAATGAACCACTATTCTTTCCAGGTAATGGGCAGGGAGTTTCTCTACCGTCAGTCTCGCGGTCTTTGCGTCATCATCGACCTTCAGGGTGAGATACAGTTTTCCAAACGGTGTGGCAATGCCGTTTAATTTTGTAAGCATGCCGGCCCGGACCCATTCTTTCGGCAAACCTTCAAAAAGGTGCAGTTCATTATCGCGGTCCAATGCGAGCATATGCACTGTCAGCCGGATAAACTCGGCACTGGCCCAGTTGTGCGGCATGTCGCCGACTTTCTTGTACTTCTGGCCCTTTAGTGACTGCTCTTCGCGCCATACCAACATCGGCGCGGCGTGATTGGCAAAGGCGTATAGTGATTGTGCTGCCTTGCGTCCGTTGCCTTGCCACAGCCAGGCATGCCCGTAAAAGGAGGCGAAGTAATTCCAGATGCCATTTTTGTCCCAGCCGGTACCATAGACCATACCCTCCCGCTCGGTAGCCTCGAGCATCGCCATGTTGCCGGCGACCAGCGCATCGTCGGAGGCAAAAATTCGGCCCGGATAGATGGCATGGCAGAAGGCCCACTGCCCCCGTTGCGGAAGACCCTTGCCATCCATGCGAATTGGCAGATATCTGTTGCCGTGCTCATCGCTGCGCATATCACGCGCCGAGGCCCTTCGGAAGGCCGCCATGAAGTCATCATATTCCTTTTGCCATACCGCGGCCTGTTCACTCCTGCCGAGCCATTTTGCAGCTTGAACAAAAGCGCGCAGGCCCACCAGGTTCCAGTATGGATTTGTGTATTCGTAATGATTGCCGCCGATGCCGCCGTCAGGGAAGCCGGGGGGATTTAACCCGTCGTCCAACGGCGAGTCATTCTCGTACGTAAGTGCGCGAAGGTGCCTAATGTACTCGGCTACCCGCTCCAGATCAGGCCAAATCGATTCCAGCCATTTCTTGTCCTGTGTGAGCTGCGCATGGCGGACGCAGGTCCAAAGGACAATGCCGTTTTCCTTGTGATAATTCTTAATTACACGAATACCGCCGTCTGGCTGCTGATATTTCATTTCGTAAGCCACGCCACTGCGTGCCTGGTCTCCAGCGCCGAGTATTGTCGCTGCCTCCAGAAGAAACGCGCCATCCACTATCCACAGGCCGCGATAGCAGGTCGGCCCGACCTGAAACGCCGGCAGGCTATCCTTGATCTCGCGCGCCTGCCATATGTTGCGGATCGACGAATCGATCAATGCCTGAATCCCTGCGTCCGGCACCTGCACGCGACCATAAGGCAATACAGCTTTTTCCCAGTATTCAACAGCTCGATCACGGCTCGCCAGTGCCTGTGCGAGCAAAGCAGGTTCAAGCACAATTTTACCGCCGCCACTGTAGAGGATGAAGAATGTTTCTGTCTTGCCGGCCGGCACGGTTAGTGATTCGAGTTGGATGACGCGCCGCGCACTACCATTCTCTTCTGCAAGGCCGATCATCTTCAATGACGCGGTTATTGTTTCGTAACGGTTGACCACGACTTGCTGACCGCTGATGCGAAAATCGAAATTTGTGTCGGTGTCCACTGTCAACTGAGGTTGGACGACCTCTGGCGCAGGGCCGGTGTTTGTGATGTGGACAAGAATCAGATCATTACGGGCTAAAGCTTCCGGCTTTGCCGGCGTAGTTGACTGGAACTTGTCCGTAACAGCAAACGCTTCTTCCATAACTTCCAGGCCATTGGCCGTCAGGAATGTTCGCACAATGGGTACTCGCGGCGAATGCAGTTGCTGTTTCTTCCAAACAGCGTCGTCGGCGATTCGGAGACCTATGCGCGTCTGGAAGCGGTCCGTCCCGCCCGCGACGCGGAGATAGTGATAAAGCAGATCGCCGCTTTTATCGACGATTGACTTGTACGAATCGTCCGGCAGGCAGATCGCCGTCTGCCATTCCGGCGGCATGTAACGAAAATCAACAGATAAGCTGTCGTGATTGTTTTCACGTGCGGCAAAGGAAGGATTGTCACCAAAACAAATCAGGCCAATGCAAGCTAATAACGCATAATTAAATGTTAAAATGACTCGTTTCACGGTTTTGTGATTCCTTTTAGCTAACATTTTACATACCAGACTCTCAGCTGCGCCGCTGAGCCAATTTGTAATAGAATATCAAACTTATCTTTAAAGCTCAAACCCTCCGCCTGCTTAACAGGTCTGGTGATCAGCCCCCCAATGCGCACCAAACATGCTCTTTCCGTCTTACCTCGTTAGCGCCGCGCAATATCGGGTCTACTCGACCGTAACCTCGATCTTTTCACCGGCGGTAATAATGGCGTCGGCAGCCAGGGTAATCTTCACGCGGCCTTTGTCAAATGCCTGTGTTGCGCCGACGGACTGCCCGTTGACCGTCACGCTGACGCTGTCTGGTTTCCCTGCAACAGAGAATGCAAGAGTCCTGACGCGCAACTTCCCCCACTTCAGGATAATGCTGGCCCTGAAAGCGGACGACTGAGATTGCTGGCTGTAAGTTCCCCAGCCTTCTGCCGTCGTGAACGGGGCACGGAAATTTCCAGCAGTCACTCGCGGCGCAAAAGCCAGAAATCCGTTTGGACCGTGGTACTCGTATCCACAGACAGCCACGAAAGCCCCGTGACTGGCCATAGAGCGGCTGTAATGGCTTCCGCATTCGACCTCGTTCCACGGATTGCGTTTCGCGCCAAGATACCGCTCGTGCATTAACCTTACCTGCATCAGCCCCTTGTCCACGAGACCATGCCATATCATCAACGAGCCCACGGCGTATTCATAACCCGGCTGGCACTCGTTGAGGTAACCTGCATAGAACTCGTCGCCCTTTTTCAGTACATCCGAACCGCCGCGAGGGAAGGTGCACCCGATGATGCCCCCCTCCGAAGGCATCGCGAACCAGCGTCCCGACTTGAATGTCTCGCGATAGGGTCCGACATCCGTCGTGACGTTATACTTCCACAGCGAATTCAGTGCCGTCGTGGCCTTGTGAGCATCTATGATTCGGCCCAGCCCGACCTGGTACGCCCAACTCTGTCCGAGTAGTTGATTGTATTCACAGCCTCTATAACTCCCCGGCGACTCCGGATGGTTCGGATCCGGCTCATGGATGAAATACTCTCCGTTGAACAGATTGTCCTCAATGTATTTCCTGCCGCGGTTGGCAATGGCACGAAGTTGCTTCGCGCAGCCGGTGTCTTCCATTTCATCCGCCATCTCCGCCATAGCCCTCAGAGCCGCCTGGTAGTAGAGACTGAGCCACGTTATCCTGCCATACCAAGCCGCATCCAGCGTATTATGCTGGCCGCCCTCCATGATGCCATCGGTATCCGCATCGTATGTGTTCACAAGATACTGCATCGCCTTCTTAACCGATACATAGTTCCTCTTGAGGAATACATCATCGGCCGACATCTGGTGCTCGCGATAGGTTCGCATGATAATGCCCGCCTGACCATCCACGGCAGGCCCTCTGCCGTACTCGCCGCGCATGCCACAACCACCGGTCTTCTCATCGAATCCTATCTCAGGGTTGAAATCGACCTTTTCCCTCAGCCGTTTTTCCAGTTCCGGAAACAGTCGGCCGAGTGCCTGGGTATACCCCCAAACGTGTGTACAGGTGCCGGGACAACTGCGCACCCCTTCGAACCCGTAAAACCGACCATCTTCCAGCAAATAGCAGGTGCTGGTCGCCAGAGTCGAGACATTCAGGAACGTCCTGTCGAGAAACCAATAAGGCAGCGTCGAATCGTACCATGTATCGCGCCACAACCTCGTTTCACACGACAACCTGTCAATGTTCCTTACCAGGTCCTCGACAATCTCCTCAACGGATTTGAACTTTGCGGCGTACCACCGCCTTGAAGGAGTCTTCAATCCCAGCGGCAGAGGATTGGGGAAATACCAGGCCAGTACAAACGAAACGATTGTCTTTTCGCCGGGCGCCAACGTGAACTTCCGCCCCACTGCACCAACAAGCTTTTCGCCAATACCGTTCTCGGCAGACTCACCCGATGCCGTGAAGGCTGCATCCGGAATATCCGAGTCTGACACGCGGCCGGCGGCAATTATATCTTCGTCACCTGCCAATAGCGCCAGCGCCATGGAACCAAAGTCAACCTGCCCGTCACACTTTGCCGCCGGTTTCCTCGGATCATTACGGAATTCTATCTGATCAACCATAATGAATCGGTTCTTGCCGTTCGGGGGGTCATACGCGATCTCGATTCTGGCGTTTCTTCCTCCAAGCTCCGTTACATCCCAGTTGTCCCAGTCCAGCTCAGCGCCATGGCGGCCCGTGGAACTGCGAACCGTCCTGCCATCAACCACAAGGTTGATACACGCCAGTCCGGGATATGTGCCGCCTGACAGCATGAAAGAAATATACCGATGCTCAATTACGAATGACTTGCTGGTGAGCCTGCCCGGCACTTTTGCAGATCCGCATGTTCTGGAATCCGCCACGTACTTTCCAACAATTTGAGGAAGATCTTTCTTAACCTTCTTCGGCCTATCAGTGAATGCTCTGCCTTCTACGGTCCAGTTTTCAAAGTTGCCGTTTTCAAAATCCTCAAAGAGTATCTCGGCTGCTTCCTGGTCACCGGCCAACGAATCCTCGGCACCTTCTACCAGCATTACCACACCTGGCTTTCTCAAGATGCGGTTGCGATTAATGCCAGCGCCCACCTTTCCGCTGAACACGCACACCTTGTTTTCCAACCATCCGGCCAGCGCCCCTTCAACAGGCGCATCGGCGTTATTCGAAATCGTATAGTTCAGCACCGTGGCCGGATACGAAGAATCCTCAACCTTCAAAGGTATAAAAGGTGAGAAGGCCTCGAGTTCGACTGTTACCGGAAGGGCCGCATCCCTGTACGAGACCTGACCAATCGGATATTGGCCTGTGAATTCGATTTCCGAAAAACCACGCCGATTCAGCGTTCGAACCTGTGACTTGCCTGGAGCCGAAATCCATATTGCGAATCCTTGCTCCAAAACATACTGGCCCAAATCGTTCGTGTCGTTCTGCTTAGGCGGATTCTTGTAAGCCGCCCCCTGCTCGACCGTGAATCTTGGACGAATCCGCGTATTGAAGATATCCCAATGCCAGAGCCTGCCGTCACCGCCAAGATAGAGCTGGCCTGCCCCGATACCACCAACCGGCATTCCGATATAGTCAAAATTTGAACTGTTCGCCCTGGTATAGACTGTCGGCTCGCCACGTTCAACCAATGCCCGAGCTGAGTCAAGATCGAACTTTTTGACGGTGGGCGTCTTGCCACCTGAATCGACCAACAACCGCTTCAACGATGCCTCAAAACCACCCGGTCCGTTCGGGACCTCCATTACGCCCGGAATGGGATTGTCTGCCATGCTCCATCTACACAACAGAGACGTCATAGAAAACAGCAAAAAAATATATCGCACTTTCATCAAGAATTCCCGTACACAGGCTCTTTCAATACTGAATAAGGGTGAAATCATTATATCCGAAATTTCCCAGATGGCCGATCAAATCGATCTAATCTGACATTTCCCATTTAAACGATTAAAGAACATAACTCTCTTCGTACGATATCAATGATCCTGGGTGGGGCATTATCCATATTTTTCGCCTTCATTAGTTCCCTCCACAACCTTGAATGAAGAACTTCAAAAAATCAAAGAGACATGTTCCAGGCTCGTACATCCCTGAAGACGACATTTGCGTTATGAGCTAAGAAGCCCACTTTGCCGGAGCCCGGTCTATATACATAGGTCTGCATCAGCATGTCGTCGATGTACAACTCGAACATGCCACGGCGCACCAGCAGTCGGAAGCGCTGCTCTTTGCCGTTGTCGATACCGGTGACCGTAGCGCAGCCTTTGCCGGTAACATCCTCGGACCGAAACTGCATCTTCCCCTCGGCGGTAGTTTGGAGCCTGCCGATGTGGGTTTCGCGGTCCTCGGGTTGCCCGATGCCCAACCGTATGGCCATCGACCTGCTATGGCCTTCTTCAAAGACAAACCCGGCTGCGGATTTCGCTTTGGAGGCTCCATCATCGGAGTCCGCTTGCGCTGCCGCTGGACGGGCCTTGATTCGTCCTTCCAGCACGACACCTTTATGCAAATCGAACGCTTCGTTCAGACATACGATCTCGTAATCACTCTTCTTGCCCCGCGTGTTCAACTCGACCGCGTTCTTTTCCAGCGTCAGGCGCTTGCCTTTCAGAGCTTCGTTGCCTTTCCACCAGCAGAGCCGCAAGTGCCCATCCTTGTCCACAACAGGCTTTCGCAGCGGCAGCATCGAGGGCTTCCACTTGTCGGACGAAAAAGAAGCGTAGTTGCTGATCAGCAGTTCGTCCTTGGCCCTCGCCCAGGCGGCCAACCACGTGACGGTCTTGCTCGTCGTGCCGCATAGGCGATAGGTCTCGATGGCAGGGCCAAAGGGCCCACGCGGACCATCGCTGACCAGCGTGTACATCGAATACCCCTTGCTGACGTACTCGCCCGCACCGCCGATCAGGTAGTACGTGCCCCCGATTCGCTCGCAGCCGCCGTATTCCAGGTCTCTCTCTGGCGTACCACCCCATTTCATTTTAGCCGGGCATAGGATCTCCCAATCCGTGCCGTTGGGCGACTGCATCATCCCTGGAACGCGGGGCAAATCTGGTTTCGGCGTGGCCACCGAATACCCCCAATAACCTGCCTCGGATGCGCCTTGCTCTTTGGGAATGATATACATGTGGTCCCATCGGCCGCTCCCGACGTACCATCGGGGGTCCGGGTGGCTGCTGAAAAGATAATTCCAGTTTTTCAGGTCGCTCGATTCGTAGAAGCGCAAAGTGTCCTGCCCCTCCGGCCGCGCTACGCCATGGTCCATGATGAGCTTGTCTCCGCATCGCGCGACAAAACACTTGAAGAACCTGCATTCCCTGGCGGACTCACGCTCCTTGTTGACGATGCCTTCATCCTTCCAGTGCACGCCATCCGTTGACGATGCCAGAAGGCAGTGTTTCGCTTTCAGACCTTCTTGACCCTCCTTATTATACATCATGAATGCGTAGTACTTCCCGTCATACCAGATCACCGACGGATCCCACATCGCGCCCTTTTCCGGCCGATAGATCATCGCTTGCGCCGGCATAAACATCCCCAGAACTGCAAATAGAAGGGTGTATAAGGTAATACAATTGAGAATGGCGAGTCTTTGTCTGAACCCATTAATGGTGCAGGTGAACTTACATTTCCCATTTAAACTCTTAAACAACATAATTTTCTCCGTACGACGTCAATAATCTTACCAGGATCGTCTTGATCTGCCGCAAAAATCCTCTTGTGAGATACTCTCTGTGATAAATCCCGCGCAGACAAGTGTTTTCATGTCAAGGCCTTGGCCCTGTTATCTTCTGGCCTTGCTAGTAGTCCGTAACGCCTAAATTACAGGGTATAATTTTTTGAGTTTTGCTCGAGCATCCGCAGTGGTGAATTGCCAATCCACGCTTACCTCTGCGTCGTTACGTTCGGCCTGCCATGTTGACACC
>Ga0307377_10005316_pt1 | contig 13845 bp, 11 predicted proteins | sample TR3MG_FD_202535 | JGI IMG/M metagenome (GOLD analysis project Ga0307377, IMG submission 202535) | Soil microbial communities from Risofladan, Vaasa, Finland - TR-3 | ecosystem: Environmental > Terrestrial > Soil > Coastal area > Acid sulfate soil | place: Finland: Risofladan, Vaasa | collected... | reverse complement strand
TTTGTAACATTGCAAGCACATCGAAACCGCCTTTTTCAGGAGGCAAAACACCTCCGTCGAACCAGACTTCAAAAAGATCACCATAATCTGACCACAACTCTGTCAGCTGCATCTCAACGATTTCGTTATATCTTTTTTGCTCCTGAGGATTCCCAGAAACCACTTTCCCCGGATTGTCCACCTTAAGGTACCCGTTGGCAGTAGTACTTGCATAAATGCCGGATTTGAGTCCATATTTTTTACATGAGGCAATAAAATCTTTAACAACATCTCCCTGCCCATTCTTCCAGGGACTGTTTTTTACACTATATGGATGAGCTTTCGTGGGCCATAAGCTAAAGCCGCTGCAGTGCTTCGCAACGAGGATGGCATAAGTCGCACCTGCTGTCTTTGCAGCTTCTACCCATTGATCGGTGTTTAGTTCTTTCGGATTAAAAATTGAAGGATCTGGATGATAATTCCAGTCTTTTCTGAAATCATAGCCCGGTTCAAAAACCGGCATATCGAAGTGAATAAGCACACCGATTTCAGAATCAGCCCATTTTAACTGGGCTTCTGAAGGCAGAGATTTAACCTGAACCTGTGCCACAGAGATCAATTGAAAACCCCAGATCATAAAAAACACAAAACTAATTTTCAGCATCTTGTTCCAGTATTACTTATCCATTTTAAATTTCTCCTAACTTCCTCAGGTTTCCCAATTACTTTAAACTCAATCTCAAGTTTTGGTGATCTGTTTCCGCTAAATTCGCTGGTAACAACTATTTCGGCAGCGCCACTTTCCAGGTCAGGGATTTTATCCTCACTTATCACCCTTAACCTGTTCCAGGTTTTATCACATAAATATACCTTCTGACCATCACAACAGACACGGTCGTCAGCCTTCAATGGAATATTCAGTTCAATGGTCTGATAATTATTGATTTTGAATTGAATACGAGAGACAGTCTCTGACAGATTGTCGCTCACCGGGGAAACAGTAATATAAAACTGCAACGGTTGTTCCTGATATGGATTATTGACAGAAAATTTTGTGGAAATAGGTTCTCCGGTTTGAACCTCTCTGAATTTATGCTCATAATCACGGATTAATTTCACAGGGTAGAGTATCCAGCATTATATGCTGCACTTCTTGCCTGAATCCTTTCCAATTTTAGCAGTATGCGTGGAGCCTAAAGTTTTAAAGTATGCCGGATCTTTGATATAAATTACATCATCCTCTTTACCAATATCCTGTGTAAGCACAGAACTGCCGGTCTTACACAAACTATCACTTGGTACAGGAGTAACATAAGGATCATTTTTAGAGGTAAACATTGTGAGTGTATGTACCCCAAGGGAAATTCCTTCTTTCCGGACAGTTTCAGAGGTTTTTAATATATCCCCGGCCCCCTTTGGAAACCTAAGGGTTATAAGTTCAAAATGTCCCCAGCTTTGAAAGAAATCTCCCATATGAATCAATTTAAACCCACAGGCCTTCGCATATTTCAGACTTTGCAAAGGATCACCTTCATTTAGCAGATAAGCTTCCCCAGGAATAGTTGACCTTTTGATCCAAACGCCATTGAACATTGGATGAGGAAGGCCCTCCCCAAGTTCTATCTTTTCTATTATGTCGAGAGTCAACGGAGCTGGACAGCCAAACATTGCAATAGCTGAACCGACAAAATCGACGTCGACCGGTTCAACATATTGTATATGACCAATCTGTCCCTGCCAGTTATGAATTTCTCTCGGAATTCTGCGGTCCCTTGAAAATAACCGCAATTCACTTCCGTAGGTTTTATTTATTGCTGCGCTACCACGGTACATCCTTACATAATCAGGCATATCTCCGGTAACATTTACATTGATCTCAACTTTTTGTCCAATTTTATTTTTAAGTGAATCAGGTAACTGTTGACCAGGAAGTGGTTCAATTACTCCTCCTCCACCAGCATTATCATCACCATCAGGAAGACCTTCAATTGTATTGATATTCAATGCCTGCAAGCCGATTGCAAATTTCTCATCACGAACAACACAAATAGTTTCACCTATTTTCTCATTAATTGTGGTTGGAAACGGACCCCAGACAACAGCTTCAACCTCATTACGAGGATTAAGTGAAAGCAGTTCAAATCTTAAATAATCTCCTTTATTCTCAAAACCAATAACTGCTACAGAACCATTAAGGTATTTCAATGTGATCTTCTTCTCGGAATTATTATAATCGATATTTGAAGGGTTTATATAGATTGAATCTTTATAAAGCGCTAATAAAGGAGCACACTCTTTTTTAGGAAGATATTCGTTTGACCCTATTTTATCAATAAAACTGGTAACATATCCCTTTTTATTAATTTCCACCTTGAAATATGTTGTATCAAAGATTAATTTATCCTTTGTACAAGAGCTTACTATAATAATAAGCATGAAAATAATGAAATATTTACAAACCAATTTTACCATATAGTCAGTTTTAAAATGATTTTGAATTAAAATATAACCATGGATCCTACTTTTCAATGTTTATTAAAACTTAGGCAATGTCCATGGAGCTCTATATTCAGGGATAAGATAATTGTTGGCATCCTCATCGTTAGTAAATTTTGTGCCATCCCATACGAGTTTTTTACCGGTCCGGCAGGCAATATTTCCTAAGGCTGAAAATTTGGCAATATGTGCACCTATCTCTATGCTGGCATTAGTATCTGGATCGCGTCTGGCAATGCAGTCGAGATGGTTTTTTACATGATTCTTCAAACCTCTGCCATCTCCATTTTTCAATGGTACAGCTTCCATACGTATTTTACCATTAACATTTTCAGGTATTACTTCCCATCCGCTACGGTCAATAACCAGAGTCCCGTTTTCTCCTACAAAACCTAATCCATGATTACGACCATAAGCTCCATCATCTATGCCAATTGCATGATCCCATAATACATTGAATCCATCGAATTCATATATAGTCTGCAAACTATCCGGTGTTTCGCAAGCGTCATCAGGATAGCCATACTTTCCACCCATTGCCATAATAGATAAGGGAGCAGTTACATCCATTCCAAAAAGGGCATAATCAAGAAGGTGAACTCCCCAGTCAGTCATAAGGCCTCCTGCATAGTCCCAGAACCACCTGAAAGTAAAGTGATACCTGTTTCTGTTAAACGGGCGGCTTGCAGCAGGTCCAAGCCACATATTGTAATCAACACCTGCAGGAACAGGCTCATCTGCAAGAACAGGAATTGACGGACACCAGCCCTGGTAAGAGAATACCCGAACCAGACGTATTTTACCAAGCATTCCTGAACGAATGAACTTAACAGCATCCTGCCAGTGAGTATCACTTCTCTGCCACTGACCAACCTGCACTACACTCTTGTTTTTCTTTGCAGCTTTTATCATCAGATTACACTCTTCAATAGTTCTTCCAATAGGTTTTTCGCAATAGACATCTTTGCCTGCTTCACATGCGGCAACCATCTGAAGGCAATGCCAATGATCGGGTGTCCCAATAATTACAAGATTTATATCCTTATTATCGATGAGTTTTCGCCAGTCTTTGTATAGATTGGCCGGTTTCTTACCCCTCATCTTCTCAACATCGGCTGCTCTTTTGTTAAGCACATTTTCATCAATGTCACATAAAGCGATACAATCTACATTGGGATGGTCAAGAAAAGTTGTCAGGTCAGCAAACCCCATCCCATTGCAACCAATAAGTCCAACATTAATTCTGTCGGAAGGAGCGCAACCAGCAAACGCTCCGGAAAAAGCCGGTACCAGGCTGAGGCCGGCGGTGGTTATTGCGGTTTTCTTTACAAACAATCGTCGTGAAGTCATAATTAATTGAAATTTATTGTTACTAATATTTTAGATATTATGGTTCTCATTACATATGTATCAATAAAAATAGTAAAATAATCCAATCATCCGTAAATTGTGGTAAAAAGAAAAATGCCGGATTCAAAAAGAAATTTTTTCTTTAAGATCCGGCGATTTTATATTAAGCTCCAATCTACTCTATTGTTCTCCTTTAACTGAGAATCTATAGATAGTGGTTGATTTAAATATCTCATCAGGATTAACAACCGTCGTTGGAAATTCCGGATGATTAGGACTATCAGGATAATGACCTGATTCGAGACATAATCCTGATCTGAATTTTAATGCCTTGCCTCCGTGACCCAAATTAGATCCATCGAGAAAATTACCTGTATAAAGCTGCATACCTGGCTGATCTGTAATGACTTCAAGGACACGACCACTGACAGGCTCGTATACTGTCACATCAACATTTTCCTTATTATCAAGGATATAATTGTGATCATAACCACCACCCAGAATTAATTGTTCATAATCATCTTCTATCCTTTCTCCAATTGTATGAGATTCAGTGAAATCAAAAGGAGTCCCTGCAACCGGTCGAAACTCTCCGGTAGGAATCATAACTGAATCAACGGGAGTGAAAGCTGAAGCATTGATAATAAGTTCATGGTTAAGGATATCACCATTACCAGCTCCCTGGAGATTAAAATATGCATGGTTAGTAATATTCAGAACTGTTTTTTTATCCGTTGAACAGGTATAATCCATAACAATCTCGTTCTTGTCAGTCCATGTATATATAATTTCCACATTCATAGTTCCCGGGAAACCTTCTTCCATATCCGGGCTAACATAAGTAAATTTAACAGCAGGATATTCATTTTCCTTTAGAACCTCAGTGTTCCATACAACGCTATGCCATCCGGCCGGGCCGCCGTGAAGGGTGTTTGGCCCATTGTTCAGAGGTGTGTTATATTCAACTCCATCAAGAGTAAATTTACCTCTGGCTATCCTGTTGGCATATCTTCCGACAATTGACCCATACGACATATCGCCTGTTATAGTACCTTCAAAAGTATCATAGCCGAAAGTAATATTATCCTTTCCCCCGTTTTTATCAGGTACTTCGATCCAGGTAATTTTTGCTCCGAAATTAGTAAGTCTGATAACATTACCAGCTTTGTTTGTAAGGGTTAACAGATATACCTCTTTCCCCTGGTGTGTGCCAAAAATTTCTTTTCTAATCATCTCTTTGTTTTTTGTAGTCTGGTTGCAAGCAATAACAACCACTGTAATCAGAATTAGTGATAAAAAATGTATTTTTTTCATACGTTTATTTTTTTCAATGGTTGTATAGCTTGCCCCGCTTAAGCGGGGGAACAGCATATCAAAAATAATCATTCTTGTTTGTGTAAAAAATAAAACCCACTCTTTTATACTAAGATCCCTCCATCTCTATAACCTGGTCTTGCCCAAACTAAAGCATGAGGACCGGCATAAAAGGCCAGACGTAATTCCATCTCTCTCCTGTCAATGCTTGCCTGATTTGTTTTTCCATAATCTATTGCCAACTTAAGATTTTCATTCAACACTTTCATCCCAACATGTCCAACCATTGCAGAATTTACACTATTTTCGGTCCACACATACTCAAAAAGCTCTTTTGAAGTTGCATCCTTTCCAACCAAATCTCGTAATACTTTGATAGCAATTACACCCATCCCTTTCTCACGCGCGGCGGGTAAAGCAACATTTGCAAAATTTCTGTATTGTGTAGGATTTATTGCTAACATGGCAATATCAAAATCGAGGTTTTCAATAAGATCCCTTGATCGCTCTGCACTATCCATACTTGAGAATCCAATATGCTTAATCATACCCTGATTCTTCAGATCAACCATCTCCTTATAAACTCCTTTTTCAATATAAGTAACTTCATCTTTATCAGTAATGCCATGTAACAGAAGGATGTCGATATAATCTGTCTTCATCCTTTTCAAGCTCCCTTCAACAGATTTTTTTGCTAAACCGGGCTCCCTTTCTTCCAGTTTGGTACTAATATAAATCTTACTGCGATATGGTGGAAGTATTTCTCCAAATCTCTCCTCACTACTGCCCAAAGATTTTTTCACTTCTCCACTTTTAAAGTAATTACCTATAGTGTATTCCGAAGCGGTATCAAAAAGATTTACTCCGTTTTCCAGGGCCTTTTCCAGTTGCTTCTCCCATACTCCGTCTTCATTTTTCAGGAATTGAGAACCGCCTCCAAATCCAAGAATAGATACGGACATACCTGTTTTTCCTAGTATTCTTTTAGGCATCTGATCAGCTTTGCCTCCAGCATACAAAGAGTAAGGATTTATTATTCCAGCAGCTGATATGACTGCTGCACCTTTTGCTGAGGTGGTAATAAAATCCCGTCGCGAATAATTTTTTTTGTCGTTTTTCATATCTCTATTTATTTATTTCCAATTAACCATAACGTCTGATAAAAGATCTCCTGTACTGTTTTTAGAATACTTATCGGGTCTGTATGAAACTTTAAGACCTGTCTGATATTTCTTTTTTGATACTATTAATTCTCCGCTGTACAACTCATTGTATTCATCTGCTAAATGAACTTCAATAAACAAATTATATTTACCATCCGGAACTTGATTGACAGGACATTTTAGCTTCATCTTAACAACCCCAATTGGAGGTGTAGCACTTGTTACTGCATCAAATTCTTTAGCAGTGGTTTCTTCCCAGTTTGATTTTATTGACCAGTTGGAACAAATTTCAGGAAGATTATAGCCACCATAAGCCAGATATTCACTTATAAATAAGGTCTTAACAAAGCTGCTGTCAGGTCTTTCCAACCAGATAACCAATTGGTTTGAAGGTACAAAATTCTCCATTTGATTTAATTGAAATATGATTTCCAGTTTTCTGGCATTCAAATTACTGAATCCTGATATTATACAAAAGATCACAATTAAAGTTGTCTTTACTAATAAGGCTCTCTCCTTTTTCATTGATCCCCTGGTATTTACAAAATCAAGTTATGATAAAATATAATCTCCTTCAAGTGTATTAACATATTCAAAATTAGCAAGAAGGCTCTAATCGTTAATTAAACTAAACTTTAAAATTAAGATTCTCTTTTAGATTTACAATCTTTTTTCAATTATCGTGCCTAATTCTTTATACTTATTATACAAATTTTTGTAGATTTCAGCTCGTACAGGGTCGGGATGATACTCTTTCTCAAATCCACCACCCATAGCTTTCTGGGCAGAAGAGATATCATTATAAATACCAGCTACAACCGATGCCGCCATAGCTGAGCCAAGGGCACAAGTTTGTTCAGAAGCAGCAACTTTGATAGGTTTATTAAGTACATCCGACACTATCTGCATCACAAAAGCATTCTTTTTGGCAACTCCTCCTATGGCAATTAAGCCATCAATACGGACTCCTTCGGAAATGAAACGATCATTAATCATTTTTGAACCGAAGGCAGTTGCTTCAACCAAGGCCTTAAAAATCCCTGGGGCATCAGACCCTAATGATAATCCAGTTATTGCTCCTTTAAGTGACTGATTAGCATCGGGTGTACGCCTGCCATTCAACCAGTCGAGGGCAACAAGGGAGGTCTCCTCAACCGGGAGTTTTTCTGCCTGTCTGCTTAATTCTGCAATTATCTTTTCATAAGTTTCTACTCTGATTTTATTTTTCGATGTTTCATCAAGCCATGTCATCCCTGAAATGATTTCAGTTACTGGCCACATCAATAAATTACTGAACCAGGCATAAATATCACCAAAGGCTGATTGTCCTGCCTCAAGTCCAACCAATCCCGGCACTATTGATCCATCAACCTGTCCACAAATGCCAGCAACAAGTTTATCTCCCATTTCTGTTTCCGGGACTACCAGCATATCACAAGTAGAAGTACCCATTACTTTTACAAGCTGGTATGGTTTGATTCCGCCTCCAACGGCGCCTGAATGAGCATCAAAAGTACCAACTCCAACTTTTACTTCAGTAGAAAGACCCAACCTAATTGCCCAATCTTTTGACAAATTTCCCACCTCCACATCAGTGGTATATGTATAATTAAATAACTTTTCTCTTAATCCTGATAAAAGAGGATCAAGTTTTGTAAGAAATTTTTCTTCCGGCAATCCATTGAAGTCAGCATGCCACATGGCCTTATGACCTGCTGCACAGCGACTCCTCTTTAAGTGCAATGGATCTGTCTTTCCAACAAGTAGAGCAGGAATCCAGTCGCAATGTTCAACCCATGACCAGGCATTTTTTCGTACTTCCTCGCTATTACGAAGAATATGAAGGATCTTGGACCAGAACCACTCCGAGGAATATACTCCACCTTCAAATTTTGTATAGTCAACCCCTCCCCATGTTCTGGATAACAGATTGATCTCTTCAGCCTCCTGTACAGAAGTATGATCTTTCCAAAGGATAAACATAGCATCCGGGTTAGCTTCAAATCCGGGCTTCAGGGAAAGAGGGGTGCCCTCTTTATCAACTGCTACAGGTGTCGACCCTGTGGTATCGACAGTAATACCAACTACATTCTGAACCACCTCTGCAGTTAATCCAATTAGTGCCCCTTTCACAGATTGTTCTAAACCCTCTATATAGTCCAGTGGGTGCTGGCGAAACTGATTGGATGCCGGATCACAAAACAGTCCCAGCTTCCACCTTGGATATTCAAATACCGATGTCCCGACAATCTCGCCATTATTTGTATCTACAACAAGTGAACGAACAGAATCAGTTCCATAATCGATCCCAATTACAAATTTTTTTGCCATCTGTTAACTATTATTATTTTTTATCTGCTCTGCCCATAATAGGCATCGCTTCCATGTTTTCTTTTAAAATGTTTATCAAGAAGAGTATTTTGAATTTGCTCAGTTTTCCCCAGAAGAACAGTATAGAAAGCCATCCGGGCAACCTCTTCAAGAGTAATTGCATTATATACTGCATTGTCAGCATCTGATCCCCAGCAAAAGGGACCATGACTTTTTACCAGAACAGAGGGCATTTTCAGAGGATCTGCAACTCCAAGACATTCAATTATTACCTTTCCGGTATTAAGTTCATAATCGACAGATATTTCCTTATCTGTCAGCACCCTTGTGCATGGGACCTCACCATTATAATGATCAGCATGAGTTGTTCCTAATGGAGGAATGGCTTTACCGGCCTGAGCCCATGAGGTGGCATATGCTGAATGAGTATGTACTATGCCTCCAATAGTCTTATATGTTTTATAAAGATGCAGATGTGTGGGAGCATCAGTAGAGGGCGCATACGCTCCTTCCACAACTGTCCCCTTAGTATCAATCACAACCATGTCTTCCGGCTTCATATTGTCATAACTTACACCTGATGGTTTAATAACTATAAGTCCGGTTTCAAAATCTCTTCCACTTACATTACCCCAGGTATGAATAACCAATCCATTAGTAATAAGGTCGATATTGGCTTTAAAAACACTTTCTTTTAATTTTTCAAGCATAATTTTAAGCTTTAGTTACTCCAAACATTTTCAACAATATGAACTATACTCATCTACACATTCTCTTTCAGTAAAATCCACCTCACCCTAAATCTGATTATAATCTTCTTGCTCCCCTTCTCACCTGGGAGAAGGGGTTGGGGGATGAGGTAATATTAATTCATGTCAAGATTAAAACATGATCCATTCAGTTTCAATTCCTCATACTTCTCTTTGTTAAATCTATAAAAATAGGCTCCTTTTTTTGAAGTCTCTTTTTCCTTTTCATCAAGTTTCTCAAGAATCCCCATAGCAAGTATCTTTTTTCTGAAATTTCTTCTATCAATGTTTCTCTGATTTATAGCTTCATAAAGATCATGGAGCTGAACAAGGGTAAATTTTTCAGGAAGCAATTCAAAACCCACTGGTTTTACTTTAATTTGATCCTGAAGGTCGGAAAGTGCTTTTTCAACCATTACAGAATGGTCGAAGATCAAATTAGGGAGGTTATCAATTGATCTCCAATGTGCTCTATTAAGTTTCGCAAAGTCCTGATCAATATCCCTGATAGTGATAAGAGCAGAATATGCTATGGATATAACTCTGGCTCCGGGGTCCCTGTCGATTTCTCCATAAGAATTTGACTGCTTCATATAAATAATCTCCAGTCCGGTCAGTTTACGAAGTATTCTGTAGGCGGCCACATCAAGACTCTCATCTTCATCAACAAAGCCCCCGGCTAAGGACCATTTTCCTTTTGCCGGTTTGAAGCTGCGTTTAATAAGAAGCAGCTTAATCTCTTTTTCAAGTATATCGTAACCGAAAATGATACAGTCAACAGCAACCAGATGTCTTTTATGTTTCGAATATAATTTCATTTTTATCAATGTAAAATTTTAGGTTTGTTAACCAGATTCGTACATTAAAGATCAAATTATACCACCAGAAAGATGATAGTATATTTCGTTCCATCTTAATTCCTTCTTAAAGGAAGGTATCTCGCATTTCTCATCGATCAGTAGATATTCAACACCTATCATACCAGCAAAATCTTCCAGATATTCAGAGTCAACTGACGTGCTAAAACAGAAATGATGAGCTCCTCCGGCCAATATCCATGCAGCAGCAGCACTAAGCAGGTCAGGCATTGGTTTCCACAATACGCTGGCTACAGGCAACATAGGCATGTCAGGGCATTTAACCACTTCGACCTTATTGACAATCATTCTGAATCTATTACCCAGATCAATGACCGAAACATTAATAGCATTTCCGGGAGCAGTTTTAAATACAAGTCTTGCAGGATCTCCCTTACCACCAATAGATAATTGATGGACCTCTATTGACGGTTTCTCAAGGGCAATTGATGGACATACTTCGAGCATATGAGCGCCAAGCACTTTCATGCCTTTTGGATCAAAGTGATAAGTATAATCTTCCATAAATGATGTGCCCCCTTTTAACTCATTTGCCATCACTTTCATCGACCTGACGAGTGCAGCTGTTTTCCAGTCGCCTTCAGCTCCAAAACCATAACCTTTGGCCATCAGGCGCTGGACTGCCAATCCGGGTAATTGTTTAAGCCCGTGAAGATCTTCAAATGTGGTGGTAAAGGCCTTAAAATTCCCTGATTTAAGAAATCCTTCCATGCCAAGCTCAATCCTGGCTGCCTCTTTCAATGTTTCGGAAACAGATACTTCCTTTGTTATCTTATACTCATAACTATATTCGTCCAGCAGTTCATTTATTGCTTCTGGCGACACATCATTTACAAACTTAACCAGATCGCCGATACCATAACCGTAGACAGAGTATCCCATTTTTATCTGGGCGCTTACTTTATCTCCTTCTGTGACCGCCACCTCACGCATATTATCTCCAAATCTGGCAACTTTCATTTTTAAAGCATCGTTATAAGCCGAGGCTGCTCTTATCCACACAGATATCCTGTCTATTGCTTCAGAATCCTGATAGTGGCCAACAACTACCTTCCTGTTCATCCTCATCCTCGTACCGATAAATCCAAATTCCCTGTCACCATGAGCTGACTGGTTTAGGTTCATAAAATTCATATCTATTGACTCCCATGGTATGTCTCTGTTGAGTTGAGTATGAAAATGCAGAAAAGGCTTATTCAATACAGACAAGCCTCTGATCCACATTTTTGCAGGCGAGAATGTATGCATCCATGTTATAAGACCAATACAGTTACTTGAATTATTTGCTTCTGAACACAGCTCAAAGATTGAATCCGGAGTAGTAAGAACAGGTTTGTAAATAACCTGTTGAGATATTTTTGGTGATCTATCCAGAAAGGCTGCAATCCTGACAGAATCTTCAGCAACCTGCTTACTTGTAGCTGGACCATACAGATCCTGACTACCTGTAACAAACCATATTTCCTGTTTTTTTATGTTATCCATTTTAGCTCAAATTAAGTTATTTATAAGTTTAGGTATCTACCAAAAATATATATAGAAGGCTACAATAACAACTATGATTAAACCGGAAAATACCAGATCCCAGTTATTATAACTGGCCCGTGTCAACGCTTTCTCTTCAGTTGTAGCAGAGCCAAAGTATAATCCCTTTATCGCCACCTGATCGGCCGCTTTAGTAACCATGCTGGTAACAACCATAATAGCTATGACAATAAAGAACAGAGCTATCTCATAATGAAGCCAGTTTGGTGCAAGAAAAACCTTGTGAATCAGGCTATCAGAGCTTATCCCTGAAGCAAAAACTTTAAATCCCAGGCGTGTCATACCCAGTATAAAACCGGAGATCAGACCTATCAAACCCGCCATTGGAGTTGTCTTTTTCGATGCAATACCAAGCAGGAAGACAGCAGCAATACCTGGAGCCAGCAGAGATTGAACATCCTGAAGATAAGCATATAATACCTTCCCAAGTCCTCTCATTACCGGTATCCATAATATTCCAAGTACAACCACGGCAACCGTTGCAATTCTTCCGACTTTTACCAACTCCTTTTCAGGAGCTGACGGCTTAAATTTCAGATAAAAATCAACAGTAAACAGTGTAGCTGAGGAGTTGAACAGGGAAGCGAGTGAGCTCATAAGTGCAGCAAGAATTCCACCAACGACAAGTCCTTTAAATCCTAATGGAAGCAATTCTTTAACAAGTACAGAAAATGCTGCATCAGAATCTGTCAGGGTAATCATCCCTCTTGCATTGAGAGAATATGCAATCATACCGGGAATAAGGAAAATAAAGACCGGTGATAGTTTCAGAGCTGCTCCCAGAATAGCTCCCCGTCGTGATTCTTTTTGGTTACGTCCAGACAAAACCCTTTGGACAATAAACTGATCCGTACACCAATACCAGAAGCCTATAATGGCAGAACCTAAAATTACTCCTGTCCAGGGATATTCTGGGTCATTCGCCGATCTCATAAGACTGACCATGGTGTCACCATCAGGGTTTACCGGAACCGCCCGACATATCTCCATCATCTCTGACCATCCGCCAAGTTTGATTAGTCCAATGACCATAACTGCAAGGGAACCAACCAGCAATATAGGTGTTTGCAACACTGAGGTCCATAATACAGCTTTCATCCCTCCCAAGGTGGTATATACACCTGTAAGAACAACCAAACCAATTGCACTAATCCAGAAAAAGTCTATCCCGAACATTGATTCAATTCCAAAAACCTCCTTAAAGACGATGCCTCCTGCATATACAGTAACAGCCACTTTTGTAAAAACATAACTAACAAGAGATATTATTGATAATACACTTCTGGATCCTTTATTATAACGCTTTTCAAGGAACTCTGGCATTGTAAATACCCCACTCCGTGCATAGAAAGGAACAAAAAACCAGCCGAGAATCAAAATAAGCCAACCATGCATCTCCCAGTGGGCCATTGCCATACCACTGGAAGCTCCGGCACCTGCCAGCCCAACAAGATGTTCCGATCCAATGTTTGAAGCAAAGATTGAAGCTCCAATAGCCAGCCATGTAGCATCCCGGCCGGCCAGAAAGTAATCAGTTGAGGTCTCAGATTTTTGTCTGACTACCCAGATAATAATACCTATTAATGCAAGACAAAAGAGTCCTAGTACGATCCAGTCAATTGTTCCCATAGAAGTTTTGTTTTGATGATATTATGTTATTATTCATAAAAACTCATTAATCCCCAATTCAGAAGTTTTAGATAAGATCTGAAAGAATTCTATTGTGGTTACATGTCAATAATCTAACAAATTTACACAAATATTTTTAAATGTATAAAATACACTTAAAAAATAATATGACTATGTAACTATTAAAAAATCAATTAGATGATTCTGCTTAACTGTCACGAACTCACCCCCTTTATCCCCTAAAAGACAGTGCGTTAAGCCCCCCTCTTTGTGAAACAGAGAGGGGGGTTGGGGGGTGAGTTCATGGCGTACCTTTCCTCTATCGTTTCCACTCTTCTAATGATGATTTAATAAAATCAATGATTTCCTGATTTTCCTTTTTTCCATTTCCGGTAATCATTAACGGTTCAC
>Ga0307377_10005315_pt1 | contig 13848 bp, 6 predicted proteins | sample TR3MG_FD_202535 | JGI IMG/M metagenome (GOLD analysis project Ga0307377, IMG submission 202535) | Soil microbial communities from Risofladan, Vaasa, Finland - TR-3 | ecosystem: Environmental > Terrestrial > Soil > Coastal area > Acid sulfate soil | place: Finland: Risofladan, Vaasa | collected... | reverse complement strand
CCTGCAGTGCTTCACTCTCAATGCTGTGAGCGCCGGACGTACCGAGTCTCGTCATGCAAATCCGGTAGACCAGCGCTGGAAGTGCCAACGCCAATTCGATCTTCACATTTCCGGCAGTGCCATCCCACAGCATAGGCACCATGCCGCCTTCGTGTATCACGTAGTTCCCTAGCCTCCCCTGTGCTGCGGCTCGGAGCATCTCCAGCACCTTCAGCAGGTTGCTCTTGCCGCTGGCGTTGGGGCCGATCACCACGTTCAGGTCGCCCGGCTTCCACACCACGTGCTTCAGGGAGCGGAATCCCTCGACTTCGAGTTGCAGGATTTTCATGGTCGGCTCCCGAGGCGGTTCCACCGGCTCGTCTACAGCTCGCATCCGTCGAGCAGGTGGCCGAGTTTTTCCTTCTTGGTTTTCAGGTAGTGGCGGTTATTTTGGTGCGGGGGGATCATGATCGGGACGCGCTCGACGATCTCCAGCCCGTAGCCCTGGATGCCGGCCACCTTGCGGGGGTTGTTGGTGAGGAGTCGGATTTTCTGAAGGCCCAGGTTGCGCAGGATCTGCGCCCCGATGCCGTAGTCGCGCAAGTCGGCGGCGAAGCCCAGCCGCTCGTTCGCCTGTACCGTATCCAGGCCCTCGGTGTCCTGGAGCTGATACGCCTTCAGCTTGTTGAGCAGGCCGATGCCGCGGCCTTCCTGGCGCATGTAGAGAACGGCACCCCGCGGCTCCTTGCTCACGAGCTGCATCGCCGCGTGAAGCTGGTCTCCGCACTCGCACCGCATCGAGCCCAGCAGGTCGCCCGTGAGGCACTCCGAATGAATGCGCACCAGCACCGGGTCCGCCACACGCTCGTGCCCGGGCGACACGTCGCCCACCGTGAGGGCCAGGTGCGTGGTGTTCGTTTCCATCTTCGACTGGTACGCGTGCAGCCGGAAATCGCCCCACGTCGTGGGCAGGTTCACCGACACGATGTGGGTGATCAGCTCTTCCTTGCGGAGGCGGTGCTCGATGATGGACGCGATGGTGCAGATGTTGAGGCCGTGCTTTGCGGCAAACACTTCGAGCTGCGGCAGGCGGGCCATCGTGCCGTCTTCGTTAAGGACTTCGCAGATCACGCCCACCGGCTCGAGGCCGGCCATACGGGCGAGGTCGACCGATGCCTCGGTGTGTCCGGCTCGCTTCAGCACGCCCCCCGTCTGCGCCACCACGGGGAAGATGTGGCCGGGCCGGGCGAGCTCGTCCGCTACGCTCGCCGGATCGGCGATCACCTGGATCGTGCGCGAGCGGTCGTGAGCCGAGATGCCCGTGGTCACTCCGTCGGCGGCGTCGACCGAGATGGTGAACGCCGTGCGCATGCACTCGGTGTTTGCCTCTACCATCGGCTCGAGCTTGAGGCGGCGGGCGATCTCGTGCGTGCAGGTGGCGCAGATCAGGCCGCGGCCTTCCCGGGTCATGAAGTTCACCGATTCCGGCGTAGCATAGCAGCCGGCCATCACCAGGTCGCCTTCGTTTTCGCGGTCGGCGTCGTCGGTGATGATCACCATCCGCCCGTTGCGGATTTCCTGGATTGCTTCTTCAACTGTGATAAAGGGCATAGGCGTGTCAGTGCGTCAATGCTCGTCCGTTGCACGTGTGCTTTCGTACGATACCCGGACCAGGCCGGCGGATGCAGAATCAAGCCCGTGATCCGGATCATGATAGCACTTCCATTATAGCCGCCGCGGGATTCGGGAGCAAGATTTTATTGCATTTGCGCCGTGAAGCATCTATCATTGGGGCATCGGAGATCACGCGACCGCGGCATTCCCCCGCTTGCATCTCCCGATTTCTGAATCGCGTGAAAAGGAATGAGACAGATGAACAACATCCGCTCGCCGCGAACGCCGCTCCTGCTGGCGGCCTTCGTCATGATCGGCGCCGCCGGCTGCCAGAGCGCCCGCAATTTTACCATCTTCAGCACCGCGCAGGAAGTGGAGATCGGTCAGCAGGTCTCCGCGGAAATCGAGCGGCAGAACAGGATGCTGGCCGATCCCGCCGTGGTCGGCTACGTGTCGCAGGTTGGCGCGAAGGTGGCCGCCAAGGCCGCCCGGCAGGACGTCACCTACTCCTTCAAGGTGATCGACAGCCCCAACCAGATCAACGCCTTCGCCGTGCCCGGCGGCAACATCTACATCTACAGCGGGCTGCTCAGGCAGATGAAGACGGAATCAGAGCTGGCGGCGGTCCTCGGGCACGAGGTGGCCCACATCTCCCTGCGCCACTCGATGAAAAGGCTCACCCGCCAGACGGGTTTCGAGCTGGTGCTGGCGGTGGTGCTGGGCGAGAACTCTCCCGCATGGCAGTCTACCGTGGGAAAGCTCGTGGGCAACGTGGCATTCCTGCAGTTCAGCAAAGCCGAAGAGGAGGATGCCGACCGCGACGGCCTCACCTTCATGTACAACGCCGGCTATGACCCCCACGGGATGGTCAACCTGCTCACGATGTTCACCACCCTCCAGCAAAGCGAGCCGTCCAAGATCGAGGTGTTCCTGTCCAGCCATCCCGCCCCCCAGGAGCGCGTGGGCATCGTGAAGAAGCTGATCACCACGGAGAACCTCGACGGCGGGATCATCAACGAGAATGAATACGAGTCCGTCATCAAGAAGCTGAAATAGCTGCACGTTGTTGACGGGAGCCTGACTGGGCGGGCAATCCGGACACCCGATCGGAAGAAACGAACCATGGACCGCAGGCTGTATTGAAGTTGCTCAGTTGGTCAGTTATCCAGTTTCGCGGCCGCCGTTTCCGACACACGGGTCTATCGCTCAGCTTTCCGGCCGGAGACGTAGCGCGGCGAGCTTCGGAATCGCTTTGCAGGCAGTGGCGAAGTAGCGGGGGTCCTTCTCCAGCCCGATGCTATCATACCCGACGGCTTCAGCGGCCGCGAGCGTTGAGCCGGCCCCGGCGAACGGATCCAGGATCACGCCTTCTGCGAGCGGCAGGACCGCCCGCACGATGGCTCGCATGAATGCTTGCGGCTTCAGGCTGGGATGCGGGCCGATCTCGCGCTCCTGCTTCCGGGTGGGAGCGGAGCGGATCACATCGCCAAACGGCTTGTCGAGCGAATGCCTGCGGAAACCGCCCGTCTTCCACCGCCGCAAGTTGTCCTGCACGCGGCCCTCCAGCGGCTTGCGGTAGGCCAGCCACGGCTCCCACATCGAGCGCGGCATGACGCTCACCTCGGGGAATTCCTCATCCGCTCCCTTGGGGCGGTCGCCGCCGCGCATTGTCATCACGAGCCTGATGATCTCGCCTCGTCGCTCCAGGCCCGCCTCCGCCAGCGCCCCCGCCACTATGTGCGACAGCAGCGGGTTCGATGCCACCACCACGTTCGCCCCGGGCACGAGCTTGGGCATGATCTGCCGCGCCCAGAAGTAGAAGAAATCCCTGAGCTGCTCGAGTTGGAAATCGGCGAGCGTTGTGAACCGGGGGAGCGGCGAGCGCTTGCTCCCATCGAAACTCGGAGGTATCCGCCACACACCGCCCTTTCCGTTGCGGAGTTTCAGTTGTTGCTCCTCCGTATATTCGTGCAATCCATACGGCGGATCGGTCACCACCGCGTGAAAGGTTTCATCCTGGCATTGCTTCAACCATTCAAAGCAGTCGGCCTGGTGGAGCTGGGCTTTGCCAAAGTGAAACGGCTGTCTCTGTTCCACGGCGGCAGCGGAAGCCGGCTGCTCGGCCGGATCGTAACCGAGCCGAAGCTGATAGACTCCCCGGGCCTCACGCACGAACATGTCGGGCGTGTTGAGCCGAAGATACGAGCGAACCGACGACGAACAGGACGCCCCCAGCAACTGTGACACTTCTTTCTCGATCTCCCGTGCAGGCAATGAGCCTTCCTGGGAGCTCAGAACATGCACGATGGCATCTCTCACCTGCCCGGGGCGCAGTTTTGGCTTCGTTTCCTTCATGGCAACCATTTTGACGTCTGGACGTCAAAATGTCAAGCAAAAAACGGCAAGCCCAAATGCAGCGCACCACGCGACGGGGCACCACTGCCGCCGCGATTTGTCTCCCGGTCATCCGCACTGATGCGTCCTTGTCCCGGAGTCACACACAGTCTCCATGAAGAGCGCCGCAACGCCCGGATTCACGTTGCTAAAAAGCAGCGACATGATTAGAATAATTCTTGCGACATTTCGCACCAACAGCCGAACAACAGTTAAGGAAGCTGTTTGAAAAGGGAAACGGATATGGACAAGAAGTTCTCTGCAGAATTTTCGGCACCGCCAAGCCCCTACCGGGGCAAACCCTTCTGGGCCTGGAACGGCAAACTGGACGAAGCCGAGCTGCGGCGGCAGATCCGAATCTTCAACCAGATGGGGCTGGGCGGATTCTTCATGCACAGCCGCGTCGGCCTTGCCACACAATACCTGGGCGAGGAGTGGTTCGACTGCGTCCGCGCCTGCGCCGACGAAGCGAAGAAGCTCAACATGGAGGCGTGGATGTACGACGAAGACCGCTGGCCCAGCGGAGCCGCCGGCGGGATCGTCACCAGGAACTCCAAGTACAGGATGCGCTCCCTGGTGCTCGAGCGGCTGGACAACCCGAAGAAGCTGAAATGGAACAGCGACCTGCTCGCCGCCGCCGTGGCGAACATCGACGGCAACGTCGCATCAAACGTCCAGCAGCTTTCGAAAACCTCCCGCCTCAAGCAATTGCAGCCCGGCCAGACCATCCTCGCCTTCCGCGTGAAACTGGCCGACCCCAGCCCGTGGTACAACGGCCAAACCTACCTCGACACGCTCAGCCACGACGCGGTGCAGCAGTACATCAGGGTGACCCACGAGGCCTACAGCAAGGAGATCGGCAAGGTGTTTGGCAGGCTCGTGCCCGGCATCTTCACCGACGAGCCGAACTACGGCATGGCCGGCGACACCTCGCTGCCGTGGACCGACAAGCTGCCGCTGGTCTTCCGCAAGCGCTACGGATACGACATCCTCCCGCACCTGGCGGAGCTGTTCTTCGACCTCCAGGGCGAGCCGTCCAGCCAGGCGCGGTATCACTACTATGACTGCATCACGTTCCTGTTTGTGGACGCCTTCGCCCGGCAGATCGGCGAGTGGTGCGAGAAGAACGGCGTGCAGTTCACCGGGCACGTCCTGTGCGAGGAAACGCTGTCGTCGCAGACGCACGTGGTGGGCGACGCGATGCGGTTCTACGAGCACATGCAGGCCCCGGGCATCGACATGCTCACGGAGCACTGGCGGCAGTACAACACGGCCAAGCAGTGCACGTCGGCCGCGCGGCAGTTCGGCCGCAAGTGGCGCCTCAGCGAAACCAACGGCTGCACCGGGTGGGACTGGTCCTTCGAGGCGCACAAGGCGATCGGCGACTGGCAGGCCGCCTGCGGCATCAACCTCCGCTGCCCGCACCTCAGCTTCTACACCATGCTGGGCGAGGCCAAGCGCGATTACCCCGCCAGCATCTTCTATCAGTCGCCCTGGTGGCCCTTCTACGACGCCGTTGAAGGCTACTTTGCCCGCGTGCACGTGGCGATGATGCGCGGCAACGAAGTGCGTGACCTGCTCGTCATCCACCCCATCGAGAGCATGTGGCTGCTGCGGCGCCATGACTGGCACAACGACCCGGCCGTGAAGGCCCTCGACCAGATGTTCGACGACCTCGCCACCACGCTGCTCACCGAGCACGTCGATTTCGACTACGGCGACGAAGAGCTGCTGTCGCGCCACGCGAAGCTCACCAAGGCCGACGGCAAGCCCGCGCTCAGGATGGGCAAGGCCGTCTACAAGGCGATCCTCGTGCCCCCGATGAAGACGATGCGCTCCAGCACGCTGAGCCTGCTCGAGAGCTTCGCGGACGCCGGTGGCACCGTCGTGTTTGCGGGCGATCCGGCACCGATGGTCGACGCCATTCCGGCGGCGGGCCCGGCCGAGCTGGCCGCCAAATGCACGCGGGCGGCGTTTGGCAGGGAAATGGTCGACGCCGTCGCCCCCGCATGCCGCCGGCTGACGATCACCGACGGCGCCGGGCAGAACCTCCGCGAGGCGCACTACCTGCTGCGCGAGGATGGCGATGCCTTCTACCTCTTCGTGATCAACACCAGCCACGTCCCGCCAAACTGCGGCTCCGATCCGCTCGTGCGCGACCGGAAGGCGGCGTTCGACGATGTCCGCATCCGCGGCTTCGCCGGCTGCGCGGGCCAGCCGATCGAGCTTGACCCGACCACCGGCGCCCTGTACGCCGCCGAGGCCGAGCAGGCCGATGACGGCTGGGAGATCAAGACCTCGCTGCCGCGCATCGCCAGCCGGCTGTTCATCGTTCCGAAGAAGAAATCGGAAGAGGACGTGCCGGCGCGTCCGCCGAAACGCCGCGACGCGCGCGTCGATGCACTCGTGCCCGAGCGCTGGGCGATCACGCTGTCCGAGCCAAACTGCCTGGTGCTGGACCGCCCGCGCTACAAGATCGGCGACGGCGAATGGCAGCCTGCGACCGAAATCCTGCGCGTCGATTCCGCCGTCCGCGACGCACTCGGCATCCCGCATCGCGGCGGAGCGATGGTGCAGCCTTGGGCGCGGCCGAAAGTCAGGAATCCCAAGCACGTCCCCATCGTGCTCGCCTACGAGTTCGCCGTCGAAGCCGTCCCCACAGGCAATCTTCAACTCGGCATCGAGCGGCCCGAAACCTTCCAGATCTACGTCAACGGCCAGGCTGTCAGCGCCGATGCGGTCGATGGCTGGTGGGTCGACAAGAGCCTGCAGACGATTCCGATCGATCCGGCGATGCTGAAGCTCGGCCGCAACGAGATCGCCCTCACGTGCGACTTCGACGAGACCCACAGCGGCCTGGAAATCATGTATCTGCTCGGCAACTTCGGCACGCGGATCGACGACCTGAACGTGGCCGCCACGCCGCCGGTCACCAGCTTGACGGTCGGCGACTGGTGCACCCAGGGGCTGGCGTTCTACAGCGGCTCGGTGAGCTACCGCCTCAGGGTCTGGCCCACGCTCGGTCCCAACCAGCGGCAGGTCATCCGGCTGGGCGAGTATCGCGGTGTGGCGGTCCGCGTGCTGATCAACGGCATCCCGGCCGGCATCGCCGCGTGGGAGCCCAACGAGATCGACGTGACCGACGCCATCGTCAAGGCCAGCCCCGGAGAGGTCGAGCTGGTCATCGAAGTGATCGGCCACCGCCGCAACAGCCACGGCCCGCTGCACGTCAATGAGAAATGGCCCACCTGGACCGGCCCGGGCGAGTTCGTCACACAGGGCGACCGGTGGCTTGAGGGCTATCAGCTCGTGCCGGTCGGCCTGCTCGCACCGCCCGCGCTGGTGGTGAAGGAATAGGCTCCGCGCCCGAAAAGCCATTCGCACTGCAAGGCCCGGCTCGACCGGAAACCCCGGTTGGGCCGGGCCTTCCTGCATCGATGGCGAGCACCGGGTGGCGATCCCTCAATCATCGAGTGTCCGCCACTTCCTGTTTTTGCTTGCTTGCTGCCCCCGGGAACACTATAATATGGGCGTAACCCGTAGAAGGGGACGAGGCCGCCACGTGCGGCAAGGAAATATCCCGATATGAGCACGCAGCAAAAAGAGCAGGCCGACGCGGCCAAAACGCACGACGAGCCGACCGACCTCGCCGAGCAGGAGCAGATAGCGAGCTTCCAGCGGTTCGCACAGCCATTGCCTGCCACGCGGGCCGACAAGCCCCAGCTTCCCGCGAAGCTCCCGGCCCAGCCGCCCCAGCGCAAGGAATCACGCAAGGAACACAGGACCTTCCTGATCGACCAGGAATCCGGCTCGCTCGAGATCAGCGCCAGCGTCGTGGCCGCCATCGTGCGCGAAGAAGGCCCCAAGGTCGACGGCGTGATCGACATCCTCGGCAGGAGCCTCCGATACAAGCTTAAAAAGCTGTTCGCCACCGGGCGCATCGCAGATGGCGTCTACGTGGAAAAGAACGACAACCTCCTCCACATGGAAGTCACCCTCGCGGTTCGCTACGGCGTGAACATCCCCGCCGTCGCCGACGAGATCCGCACACGCCTCGCCGAGAAGATCGAGCAGATCACCGGCTACCGCGTCGTCACCATCAGCGTCATCGTCGATCGCATTGTTGTGCAGGACAAGCCGCCGCAAGTAGCCGACAAACCAGCAGGTGACCAGTTGGCCAGTTGACGACCAGCTCCGCGACCGAACAACGGATGAACTGATGACCCGAGCCGCAGTCTCCGATTTCATCATTCATCATTTGCCCAGGAGTTCCCGATGGAGCAGGAATCCTTCGATTTCCTCAGACGGATGCTCGACACGCCCTCGCCCTCCGGATTCGAGGCGCCGGTGCAGCGCCTGGTTCGCGAGCGGCTGCAGGGCATCGCCGACGAAGTTCGCACCGACGTCCACGGCAACGTCATCGCCGCCATCAATCCGTCCGCGCCCGTGCGCTTGATGCTCGCCGGCCACTGCGACGAGATCGGCCTGATGGTCCAGCACTTCGGCTACATCCCCAACGCCGACGACGGCTACATCTACTTCTCCGCCATCGGCGGGGTCGATACCGCGATCCTCGGCGGCCAGCGCGTCATCATCCATTCCGCCAAGGGGCCCGTCAACGGCGTCATCGGCCGAAAGCCCATCCACCTCATCGAGCAGGAAGACCGCGGCAAGCCCGAAAAGCTCCACAAGATGTGGATCGACATCGGCGCCGGCAGCAAGGCCGATGTCATGGAAGCCGTCGAGATCGGCGACCCGATCACGGTGGACGTCGGCGTGCGCGAGCTGCGCAACAACCTCGTGGCCGCACGCGGGTTCGACGACCGCATCGGCGCGTTCGTCGTCGTTGAGACACTGCGCCTCCTCAAGGGCCAACAGCTCAACGTCGCCGTCTACGGCGTCTCGACCGTCCAGGAAGAGCTCGGCCTGCGCGGAGCACGCACCAGCGCGTTCGGCATCGATCCGCACGTCGGCATCGCCGTCGACGTCGGCTTCGCCACCGACCATCCCAGCGCCGAAAAGAGCAAGGTGGGCGACATCAAGCTCGGCCAAGGGCCGATCCTCCATCGCGGGCCGAACATCAACCACGTCGTCGGCCGCATGCTCGTCGACGCCGCCAAGGCCAACGGCATCCCCTACCAGATGGCCGCCGAGCCGAAAGCCACCGGCACCGACGCCAACGCCATGCAGATCAACCGATCCGGCTGCGCCGCCGCACTTGTGAGCATCCCCAACCGCTACATGCACACCCCCGTCGAGATCGTTTCGAAGGACGACGTGGCGAACGCCACCCGGCTGCTCGCCGAGTTCTGCAAGCAGGCGCCGAACGACGCGGGATGCTATATTCCGGTTTGAGCTGACTGGGCGGGATTGGCAATGATTGCGATCATCATCGCTTCCAGCGGGCGCGGCGACACGTCCAGCACGAGGTAGCCGGCCTTGCTGTCGTAGGACGACTTCACCGGGGTGCAGTCGATCATGTTCACCGCGCGGTAATCGCCTTTCGGCAGCTTCACGCGAACGCGCCGCGGCGTGCTGGTGCCGTGCAGCTCCTCCACGATCACGAAGCTCATCCCGCTCCCATGGAATCCGTAGCCGGCGAGGCCGTCGTCGAACAGCAGCGGGTTGCCGGCCGCCCAGTTCACGGTGCGGGCGAGCGCCCGGGCGAGATCGTGGTCCGCGGCCCAGTCGGACTGGCCGTACAGCGATGAGAACGCCGCACGCCAGCCGCCGTCGCTGAGCACTTCCAGTCCCACCCGGTTGCCGGGCAGGCCGATCAGGTCGCGGGCAGCGTCGCGCGTGTGCACGTAGTTCGGCCCGGTGTAGTTCGGCGGGATGGTGCCGGTGGCGCCGGTGGCGCCGGCAATCGCCGGGCTGGATGCCGTTTGCCTGCTTGTGCCGAACACGTCGTCGGCCACGGCTCCCGTGGCGATCGTGAACGGGGCATTCGCTGGCGCGTCCGGCGCGAACTTCACCCCGAACAGCTCGCTCAGCGGCGTCTCGGTCTCCTGGTTGCCGCCCGTGGTGAACAGTGCGACCAGCCCGCGGCCGGCCTTCACCTGGTCGATCAGCGCCTTCACTTCGTCGGGATCGGCGTCGTTGGGAATCGCGTAGACGAGCGCGGGCAGCTTGGCCTTCGCGAGCTGCTGCGGCGCCACGAAGGTGCCCACTGCCGCACCGTAGTTGCGCAGCGTCTCCCACAGGTTGCGCAGCGGATCGTCCATCGACGGCGTGTTGATGTTGCCCGTGCCTTCGCCGCCGTGATAGCGGCCGGGCACGGGTTTGCCCCGCGGCGTACGCTCGGTGCTCACCACGAATCCCGCGCCCATCGGGGCGTCCACCCCGATCACGTTCATCAGCCAGAACGCCCGCCCGAAAAGCTGCCATTCGGCCAGCGTGCCCGTGCTGTAGCCCATCACGCCGCCAAACAGCGACAGCTTGCCCTCGTTGCGGTAGCTGGGCATGTTGGTGACAGGCTGGATGCGTGCGGATTCCCATCCGCCGCCGTCGGCGTCGATGCACTGCAGCCAGATCCAGTCGTGCAGCGCGCGGCTGTAGTTTTCGGCGGACCAGATGCCCACGCCCCCCTGTGCGTGCGGCCACGAGAACGCCTGGTTGTTGGTGCCCGGCTCCTGGCCGTGGTGGGTGGTGAGGGCGAAGTCGGGCGCGATCGCGCGAGCGGCGGCGGTGCTGTACGCGCGGAATCGCTCGCCTATGTAGACGCGCCGCAGGCAGTTGTCGGGCTCGCCGCTGTTGGTCCACCGCCCCGCGATCGGACCCCACTCGTAGCCATTGCGCATCGTGAGGGCCGGACCGGCCCAGTCCATCTGCGACCACATCGTGGAGCCGGGCGACTGCGTCAGCCCCATCAGCTCGGTGTTGGTGGCGGCGGCGTCGATCTGGAAGAACCGCTCCCACTCGATGGGGAACTGCCGGCGCAGCTCGTCGGCCAGCGCCGGGATCGTCTTCGCCCTGGGCTGGTAGTCTTTCACCGCGCGTGCCCATTGTGCGAACTCGAGCACGTTCCGCGGCACGGCATGCATCGTCACCTGCACCCACCAATCGGCGATGGAGCCGCCGGTGGGAATGTCGCCGTACGTGGCCTGGAGGCGCCGGCGGATTTCGCGGCCCATCCATTCCCAGAACCGCTCGCCTGACGGGAGGAACGACGAGTTGTCGAGCGCGCTGCGTCCGCTGGCCGGGCCGTTGTCGAACGGCCCCCAGTAGAAGTGCTTGCGGATATCGGGCGTGCCGAATCCGCCGCCGTTGCCCGGTGCCTCGATCAGGTTGTCGAGCTTCCACCAGTCGAGCTCGGTGGAGGTGGCTCCGTAGATGGTTGCCATGTCGAAGACGGGTGCCTCGAAGCTGCCGGCCTGGAAGAATCCGGCTCCCGGCCCGTGAAGGCCCATGCCACCGGGATTGGCGTAATTCTGCGGGTCGCGCAATTCCTTGAAGGGCTTGATCACCACGAACGGGCAGCGAGCGGAGAGTTTCGCGGCGCCGATCTTCCATTCCGCTGTGAACTCGTAGGCCTCGAAGTTGGCGTCGAGCTTCTGCTTGAATGTCAGCCATCGCTGCCCGTATGGCACGAGAATCAACTCCTGCTTACCGAACTCAACGGTCTTGCCGTTGAACTGGCTGCGGAGGGCAAACCGCACGGTGACCTTCTGCTCATCAGCGGCGTTGTTCGTGATGGCGGCGTGGAGGTTGACGGTCTCGCCGGGGAAGTAGACGAACGTCGGCAGTGCCTCGTCGGCCGGCTGCCACGTTGCCCACGTCTTCCGGTAGCTGGGCGAGCCGGCGATGGTGTCGGGCAGCGTTCGCTCGGACGGATCATCGGTTCCGAGGCTGACCGTGACGGCGGGGGTGGTGTCGATGACCTGCTCGACGTAATCGCCTATTGATGGCCCACCGCGATAGAAGGCGGCCTTGACAAGCAGCTCGTTCCTGCCATCGCTGCCGAAGCACAATGGTGCGGCGCTGTAGTCGAAGGTGACGCCGTTCCATCCGGCTCCGCCTCCAAGCGCGCCGGTGCTGGCATACAGCAGCGTGCCTTCCCACGAATGAATTCGCACGATCAGCGACTGTCCTTCCGGGTACGCGGCCCGAACCGTGACGCACCGCTTGGTGGGATCCGCGGTCACCTTCGTGATGCACGGCCATTCGAGAAGCCGCCGATCCCCGCGGCGCAGCAGCCCGGCAATGATCTGCGTATCGTCCTGCCGAACGTTGGCGTAGGTCCCGTTTGCGGCGAGTGCTCCGCCTTCCATGTCGTTTTGCATGCCGCCCCAATCCTCCCAGGAGATGCGCGGGCGGAGGAAGCGGTTGAGGTCGGCCGTGGCGGCGATGATGCGGCCATCCCCGATTGCGGCCCTGCGCTGCACAAACAGCGGCTGGCCGTCGGCCCACTTGCCGATCGCCTCGTTTCCGGGAAGGACGTCCGGCTCGTAGCCGCTACGGCGATACTGGTCAGGCGGCTGACAGGTGCTGAGTAGCGAGTTGCGAAGATTCACGCCCACCCACTCCGAGCCGACCTCGACTTCCGGCACGGGGATCAGCCACGGAGCGTTCGACGGAACCGGTAGGTCGATGCCCTTGTAGCGGGCGAAGTCGGGTTGGAAGGTGATCGTGTTCGCGCCGGGGCGCACGCGGCCGGTGAGGTCGAACGTGGTGGTCTTGTGCGTGAGGCTGCCGGCGTCCTGTGCCCATTTGCGTTGGACGGGCCGGATAGGTGTGCGTGCGCCGTTGACCCACATCTCCTTCACGAGGCCCGGCTCGACCGCCACCGCATCGGGCAGCGTGAAATGCAGGTTGATTGGTTTCGCGGCCTGTAGGTCGGTGAGCGTGAACGTACCCGACAGCCACGGCATCTCGCGCTTGTCGAACGAGCGCAGCGTGCTGCCGCGCGGCAGCAGCGGGCTGGCCGGGTCCGTTTCCTTCGGCGGGATCGGCGCCGCGGCGCGTTCGGCCCACGCCGTAACCGGGAATATCGACGGCGAATCGGCGACGAACTCGAGCGCCGGCGCCCGCCCGCCCTCCGGCAGGTACGCGATCAACGGGTGCTCGCCGACGTCGATCGGCCCGATCGGCAGCGTGCCGTTCGCGAGCGGGATGGGGGATTGCAGGTCTACGTAGAGTACGGCGGGCCGGTCGAGCTTCGCCACGCGCACGGCAGCGGCCGGCGACCGCAGCGGTCGCACGTCAGCCGGCAGCACCGCCCGCGCCACGGCAGGCAGGGCGACAGAATCGTCGACCGGGTTGAACCGCATCTCGACGCCAGGGTGATGCTGCCAGCCGGGCTGGTTCACCTTGCGGATGACGACCACGTTGCGGCCGGGCTTGAGCTTGTCGCCGGGCAGGATGACGCTGCGATTGTCTTCGGCGGTGTCGACCGGCTCGCCATTCAGCCACAGCTTGAGCGTTTCGGGGCCGTGGCATCTGAATTGCGTATCGGCGTTCTGCCCGGCTTGTGCGTCGAGGACAAGCCAGACCCAGTTGACGCGCTCGTTGGCGGGGCGGCCGTTCAGCGCGAGTGTCTGCGGCGTATCGGCGTCGCTCGGCGGCTGGCGGAACCAGCCTTCGGCCTCGCCGACGTTCCCGCGGTCGGGCCGGTAACGGACGGTGGACGCGACGACCGATGCACCGGTCATGCCGTTCAGGCCCCACTGGAGGGCGCTGGTGGTCGCCCCGCGCATCCACACGCGGACGGCAACGGCATTTTCGCCCGCGGCACACGTGCTCAGCGGCACGATGGCGGACTGTGGCCGGCTGTCGGTCTGCTTGCCGTTCACGAACGCCGTCACGTGGTTGTTGGTCGCGTCGAACCGGAAGAACGCGCCGGACCGCCGGGCGAAAATGCCG
>Ga0307377_10005312_pt1 | contig 13849 bp, 20 predicted proteins | sample TR3MG_FD_202535 | JGI IMG/M metagenome (GOLD analysis project Ga0307377, IMG submission 202535) | Soil microbial communities from Risofladan, Vaasa, Finland - TR-3 | ecosystem: Environmental > Terrestrial > Soil > Coastal area > Acid sulfate soil | place: Finland: Risofladan, Vaasa | collected... | reverse complement strand
AGAAACACCTTGTTCTTTTAATCTTTGAAGGTTCTTATCAGCTAACTTAGCCTGCTCTTGCTGAGCTTCAGCTTCATCATCTTCACACTTTATGCACAATATTTTCTGTGCATTGTAAGTTGGAACATAATATCTTGTTAGATATTTTCTATCAGAACAATAATCACATTTCAAATGAGCTTTATGTTTAGAACTTAAAAACTTCTTTCTAAATCTAAGAACAGAAATCAAATAACTGATTAAAACAGATGCGTCATAACTAGTGACAATCTGATTTCTATTTCTTCGCATGAGCTCACAGAACTCAGCTTTAGAGAAATAGCTGCTCTGAAGAAGTCTTGTTATCAAAGCTTGTTGCTTTACTGTCTTAACTTTAACTTCACTTTCAGGTTGTAAAATTACCATTTTCGAGCACCTCCTTTCATTAATGTAAAGCTTGAATAGAATAAAAAAAGCTCCTGCCCACAGGCAGGAGAAAAAAGAATTTCTGAAATTCTATGCTGGTCTGAAGTGAGAGTTGCAAGCTCTTCTTCCGAACCAACTAAGCCCATGAGAGTATCATTGAGCTTGAATTCTTCCCAAAGTTGTTTTTTATTTTCCATGCTAGAAATCGGAAAATCAGGACAATATTGATTATTATTATGACGATGAATTTCAGAACTAACTAAAAAACACTAAAGCCGAAGGCTTTAAAATTCACAGACAACTGAATATTCAGAAGTCATCTTAATAATTTTTATGTCCTGATTTTACTCGACGCCGATGGAAAATAAAACCAACGACGGAAGAATTGCCAATGATACTCGAAATTAGTTGGTTGAAGAAGAGAATAAAATTACTCTCACAGCCAAAGCATAGAATAGAAATTCTTTGATAAGCTTTTTCTATCTGGGGAAAGATTATTAAGAAAACTTTAAGTTGTCTTAACTCAAAAGTAACGCTAACAAATCTGTAATTACTTAAGAGTTTAACTACAAATATTTAAAGAAAATAAGCCTTCTAATTCAATCATGTCCCCTAAAAGAGAAAATCAATTCCTGAACTATATTAACAAACTTAAAAAACACAATATTTTTATTACTGAAGGTCAGTTAATTCTCTATAACAAAATCTCTCAGAGCAGAGAGAATAGAGATTAGTTGAATTCATTACACAATAAATGACAACGTAAGAATTACAGTGAGTGTGTGTTTGTTAAGCTATGAAGAGACCAGCTACTTCGATCAGTGCTGTACCGCTTAAGCTAATGAAACCTAAAGGTTAGTTAGGGAGCTGCTTAGCGTATAATTTTTATTAAATAAAGGGTTCCCGGATTGGTTATCTTGTGATTTTTCTCACACTTATTTGTATATCTTGTATATTTTGTATATCTTGTATATTTTGTATAGTTGCACGCACACACACATACATTTATAAAGGGTTTTTCTTTAGTTATTTTATGGGGATGACAAAATACGGAAAGTGCAAGGAAGTTCTTAAGAAATTATTAAAAGAGTCTGGCGAAGAAATCGGGCTTGTAAAATTAAAGCATGCAGTCAGAAAGCAAATTGGAGCCGATGAAAAAAGAACAATTATACCGTCGATGCAGATTATGCTTGATACTAATTTAATTAAAGATATTGGCAACTGCCACTTTTTAATCAATCAAAAAGAGGTGTTTCAGTAAATGCCAAACTCACAAATGCCAGGCCAGGAGCCTGAAAAAACAGATCCTGTAAAAGAATTAACAAGACAGAGGATTAATCTGCATAATCTTAAATTCCAAGTTCAGATGATAGAAGCAGTCATTAAGAAGCTTGAAGAATTATCACGATAAAATATCATGCTCTTTTGTAGAGATGCTTAAGATGCGGGCAGAAGGTCTGGGTTCATCTCTTTCCTTCTGCTCACTTAATACTCAATTAAATAAGGGAAACCGGGAGGAAAAACAAATTGGTAATACTGACTGACAAATACTTGAAAGCAACAACTGTAATGAAACTGCCTGATAAAAAGTTCACTGTTGTTAATGGCGGGTATTATGAAGAGATGCAGCAGAAAGACGAAAAAGTTCAGGAAAAATTGGTTCTGCCTGTAAGACTTTCTGATGAGAAAGAGCATCTTTGGATACCTAATACTACTTCTAAGAATAAGCTTAGAAGAGTTTGGGGCGATGATACTGAGAAATGGGCTGACAAAATAGCAGAGTTTGAAGTTGCTAAAATGTCTGTGCGCGGCGAGATGCTTGATGTTATTTTTGTAAAGTAGAAAATGTTAATAAGAATCATACCTGTCAGCGACGATAAAATAAGTTACTCTAAATTCAAGAAGATATTAGAGTTCTTTTATCTTAATTTTTCAGAATTAAGAATTAGAAGAGGCAACACCGCCGGAAGATGGGTCATAGAAGTTGAAACTACTAGCAAAAAAAATAAGAAGTAGTGTTTTATTTATTATTTTTTTTTCTTTTCTTATGTTCCTTGCAATACCAAGGAAATAAGAATTGGTCTTTAAATTCCATGATCATAAAAACTTCACAATCTTTTTCATGGCAATAATTCTTATGTTTCATTGTCCGCATGCAGGACAAAAACCAAGTCCTTCAGGAATTTCAACGCCGCAATATAAACATCTCATTTCTCTTGCTCCAGGACTTGTTTTTTTAATTCTCCCCAAGTTCCAAAATCAATATCAAGCATTTTCAGGATCCCAGACTTCATAAATTATTCCTTTATCCTTACACAATTCTGCAACATTTAGATCTAAATAAGGTGATAATAAAATCATCTTAATAGGCCATAATTTGTAAACAGAAAACTCAGGAGTTGTAGGAAATAGTTTTTGATAGCCTTCGAGCTGGCCAATCACTCCTAGATCAGGCCTTAATTTTGCTTCAACAATATAAACAAAACCTTCCTTTATAAAAACAGCGTCGCACCATCGCAAAATAACTTTATAATATTTTGCTTCTTCTTTAGTTGCTACTTCACCGAGCCTGACTCTGCGCCATTGCAGATCTGTTCTATGAAATTTAGCCAGCCACTTTACAAGCAGCACTGATTCTTTTTGTTGTACCATTGTTTTGTATATACATGTATATATGATTATTTTATAATTTATTCAAGCTTTTAATAATGTTTGTTTTCCACTTCTCATAAATCAGTCCTTCTTTGTTGCGCATTTGCGCTCTTGCAAATAAGATTTTTTCAGCCATGCAGTTTTTACAGTTTCCGTTTTGGGATATGTAATAACTTTTTTTATGACAAGTTAAACACTGTTTTCTCTCTTTTAATCTCTTGATTTCTCTCATGTAGATTAGAGGCGGGTAGTCTTTAAATATTTTTTCATTTCCCTCTGTTAATTATAGATTCTCTTTATTGTAAGGGTAGTCATTATTGAGTGGCGAAAAATATATAAACTAACTTATCTTAGATTATTCATAATGAAAATTAAATCACAAGCAGAGATTTCTAAGAAATGGGGCGATGCAATAGGCAGAGTTCCAGGAGCTTATAAAGCAGGTGTTGCTGCAACTACTGACTGGCAGGAAAAAGCTGGTTCAGCAGATGCTGAAGCTTTGTGGAAAACAAAGATTGATGAAGCTGCTGCAAGACATGCAAGACAAAAAGCAATCGCCGCTACTTCTAACGAAGAGTGGAGAAGTGCTGCTGTCAATAAAGGTGCTGCAAGAATTGGTGCTGGAATGACTGCTGCTCAAAGTAAGCGTGCTATGAAGCATGAACCTTATAGAGCTGCAATCGAAGGTATGACTTTACCAGCAAAAACTTCAGACCCTGCTCAGAATGTAACTAATAGAGTTATTCCAATCGCAGTTGGATTAAGTGAGTTAAAGAAATCTATAGCTTAAAAACCCTAGATCTAAATTAAAGATGGCAGATGAAGAAACTAATACTGAGGAAGAAAATAAATCTGAAACCGGCACTCGAAGCTGGGATGATCCAATAACAAAAAAATGAAATACAGAATGGTTGAATTGCAAAAGAGCAGAAGCGAAACAGCGAATACAACTCGAACAATCGATTTAGATATTGCAACTCCTATTTCAAGAATTGTTATAAGGATGAAGGGAACAAACACAACTTCAGACCCTGTTGGCCATCCTGCAAAGATGATTTCTAAGATTGAAGTTGTTGACGGAAGTGATGTTTTATATTCTTTAAGCGGAGTTCAAGCTGGGGCTATTAATTTCCTAGAAAATTCTGAACTGCCTTTTTATTGCTGTGAATATGAATTGCCTATAGAAGTTTGCGCAACAGCTCAAATTAATTTTGGCAGGCAATTATGGGATAGAGAATACGCTCTTGATCCAAAAAGATATAATAACTTGCAATTAAAAGTTACAAATGCAGTGGCTTCTGGCGGTTCAACTGCTGGAACATGCACTCTTGCAATTTTTGCTTATGTGTTTGAAGATAGTCCTCCAAGTCCAAGAGGATTTTTAATGACTAAAGAATTAAAAAGCTATACAGTAGTTAATGCTCAGCATGAATACACTGAATTGCCTAAAGATTATCCTTTCAGGTTTGTTGTGCTTCAAAGTTATGACACTAACATGCCTCCAAACACAATATTTGGAAACTTAAAGTTTACAATCGATACTGACAGAAAAGTTATCTTGAATGATATTTCTATGACTGAATATTTGAAAGCTCATGTGCCAATGGATAAAGTTGAGGAAGAATTTGCAGGTTTAGGTAATGCTGCAGCAAATGAATATTTTATTGCAAGCACTTATGATAACTACGGCATTGCACACAATAGAAGTGCTGCTGATGCGACACTATTTGCAAATCAGCCAGCAGGTCAAACAATTCCTGTAACTGCCGCAGCTGGAAAGAGTTTTTGTTGTTATGCAACAGGATATTGCGCTTTTGGTGCAATGAATTTATTGCAGGCAGATAAAATAGATCCTTCTTCATGGCTTGACCCAAGAGGAACAATGAGTGTTAAATTAGATATTACCGGCGGTGGCGCAGGAACAGCTTACATTCTTACTCAGCAGGAAAGATATTACTGAGAAAATAGCAAAAGATTAAATATTTAAATTCTTTATTCCTTGTATGTTTAATTCACCAACAAGACCAGGTTTTAGCAAACTGCCAAGACCAATGTCTAATCTGTATAAAGAAAAAATGTCAGCTCCAAACAATGCTTATTATGTTTTGACACAACCTCATGCAGGCCTGCCTAACTCTTCTTTATTTAGCACTAACTTTAATGCAAGTGATCTTGCTAACTTAACAGGAAAAAGTCATACTGATCTTGATGATATTGGAACAAATACTCATGGAGATATTGACACTCATATTGCCGACGGCACAATTCATTTCGCAGATTTATCAGGTTTCTCGACAACAGATTTAAGTGAAGGAACTAATCTTTATTACACTGATGCAAGAGTTGGAGATTATGGCAACGCTGCTTATTTAAAGCTTGATGGCTCTAATGCTAATTCTAATATTGATATTGGTATTTATGATTTTGCAGCAACTGATATTAGTGCAAATGGTGTTTTAACTTCTGATGATCTAACTGGAAAATATACTGCAGAAAGTTTAGGCGATGAATTAATTGATGATACAACTATGGAAACATGGTGGACTGGGAATTATTGGACTTTTGACTCTAATGGTGCAACTCACGATGAAGAGGAAGCTGGAGGGGTATTAAAAGAGATTGCCCCGTTTCCAGTAACAGCAGGGAAAACTTACAGATGCCAGTTAATAATTAATGTTCTTGCTGATGAAATAGAAGTAACACTTGGCGGAGATAGGGAGATTTTTAATTCTGTTGGAATAAAGAATTTTGATATGGTTGCAATAAACACAAATACTCTTGATCTTGTTGGTCCTGAACTTATTGTATTAAGAAAGATGTCTGTGAAAGAAGTAATTCCTCCAAGTGTCACTGATATTGAAATTGGAAATGCCGTCGTTGGAGTGACTTCTGACACTTATATAAATAAAGATGGCGGAAATGTCAGGCTCGGCGGCGCAGGAAATTATACTAATTTTGAAAATGGCGGGTTTCAAACTATGCTCGGAACAGCAAGAGTTGAAAGACACTTGCTTATTGACCCTAAAAGATTTCAAATGCCTGCTGCAAATTATCCAGGAGAAAGTTTTGAGGGAATTTTCTATACTTTGGATTTCGATGATACAACAGAAGAAAGTGCTTATTGTCTTGAGCATATTCCTTATAGATGGGATAACACAGAAGATATTTCTGTTGAGGTTGATTGGATGCACACAGGAGCCGACGCTGGAACTGTTGTTTGGGGCTTGGAATATAAATCAATAACAACAGGCGAAACTTTTACTCCTCCAACAACAACAATAACTCAAACAACAGCAGCAGGTTCTGCTGCAAATGTTTTAATAAGAACTGCATTTACAACCAAAATCTTACATGGAAATTTAGCAAATCATGATATTTGTAGTTTTAGATTTTATAGAAAAGCTGCTGATGGTTCTGACACTTTGGCAGAAGATGCAAGAGTTATTAATGTCTGTTTTCATTATATTGAAAATAAATTAGGACAGCCAACATAAAAGAAGCAAAACAGAAAAATATAAATAACCTCAACATCTTAATAAAGATATAAACATGGTAAGCAAAGAACTCGCTGGGGAAATTGATGGCGGAATTAAACAGGCAGCAGCATTTATGACTGAAATGCCCGAGCCTGTCAGAAAGAGAGTTGTTGAATTAAAAGCATATCCTGACGAGGTTGTGTCAAGAATTCACCAAGTAAATGGCGTGTTAGTTGAATTCGAGGAAAGATTATAATGGCAGAAGAAAACAATACAAGACCACAAACAAAAGATCAATATGCTCAAAATGTTGAGATATTAGCAAATCTTGAAGCAATCAGAGTTAATCAGTTTGAGCCTTTTAATATTTTTGCTTATAGAGATGGAAATGTTACTGCTAATAATGTGACTTCTCAAAGGGTGCAGTTTGAAGTTTTTGAGCCCGGCTTTATTTATGTGATTACTTCAATTTGCGCGCATGATCCTGATGATGCTGCGCACCAGATTCATATTGGAATTATTGACGGTGTTACTGATTGTGTTTATCAAAGTGCAACTGTTGCAAATGCTGATGACAGCGTCGAGTATGTCGGGCAATTAATGTGCAAAGAAAGTGATAAAATTTATGCTGATTTCTTAGCTGTTGGAGCTACTGATCATCTATATGTTTCTATGAATGGTTATAGAATTAGAAGATAGTAAAATATTTATAATCTTGATTTCTTTAGTTTATCATGTTATATGCAAAACATGTTTTATTTAAAGCAGGCAAGACAGAGCTAACAAAGACAGTCGAGCATTTTAATATTTCTAAAGGATGGATTTATCGAGCGTGGGTTATTTTTCCTCCTGGATGTGCAGGACTTGTAAAAATCAGAATTGAACATGAAGGGCATCCAATAATACCAATTAATAAATCTGATTATATCAAAGCTGATGATTATGTTTTTGAACTGCCTATGTATTATGAGGTTCCTGAAGAGCCTTACGGAATTACAATTGAAGGCTGGAATGAAGATGATACTTATGATCATACAATAACTTTAATGCTTCTTGTTTTGCCTAAAGCATTTATTTTGCCTGTCGGTGCTGTTGAGGGAATTATGGAAAGTTTATCAAATTTAATCATTAGAACAGGAGCTGAAGAATAATGGCAACAGGAAGAGCTGATTACACAACAAAAGCAGATGTTAATATTGAAAATGCAAGTTTGGATGTAGATGCAACTGGCTCTTCTATTGACGCAAATATCACAAATGCAGACATTCCAATTTCTCACGTCGGTGATTTGGATGTTAATGTGACAAATGCAACAATTTCCGTCGATGCAAGCGGTGCAACTGTTCCAATTTCTGCTGCTGCAGATTTAAATGTTAATGTGACAAACGCAACAATTCCAATAACTCATACAGGAGATCTTGATGTTAATATTACAAATGCAACTTTAGATATTTCTGGTTCAACGGTTTCTTTTCCAGCAGCTCAGGATGTAAACATCTCGTCGACAACAGGCGATTTAAATTGTGCAATCACTAATGCCTCAATTCCAATAACTCATGTAGGCGATTTAGATGTAAATATCACAAATGCAGATTTAACAGTTTCAGGTGACATAACAGGGACGGTTGCTATTTCAGGAACTCCAACAGTACAATTCGCAGCTGCTCAAAGTGTTAATATTGGCACAGCTCCAACTTTGACAGTCGAGTTTTCAGGAACTCAGGATGTTAATATCACAACTGGTTCTGTCGACGCAACTATTCAAAATGCAAGTATAGATGTTGCTCAAATTGCTACAGCTGATATTTTCAGTATCGGACAATATAGTGTTACAACAACTGCAACTCAGCTTTTAGGCACTGTTGCAGGAAGGGTTGGTTTTATTATGGTAAATAATTCAACTCAAACTGTTTACATAGGCCCATACAATACAGTAACAACTTCAACTGGTCTTCCAATTGCTCCTGGCGCAAGTTATTCGAATGATGTTTGGACAGGAACTCTTTATGGAAGAGTTGCAGCAGGAACTTCTAATGTAAGAATGCAGGAGTTTAATGTGTCATGATGAAAATAGATATTAAAAAATATATAATGAATTGCATTAATCCTAAGAGCAAATTTCACTGCTATATGCGAGGTTTTATATTTGAGATTTATTTTATTGGATTACTTTGGAAAATTGGATTAGTTTTACAAGGGGGAAATTAAGAACATGGGAGTTACAATAACACAAGAACCAGCAATAAAGAAAGGCACTCATTACGTTTCTATAGGACCTCAAGCATTTTCTAGCACAACTTCTCCAGATGTTGATGACAGAACAAATGCAGTAGCAAGATTAACTCTTAATGCAACAACAAATGTTATGGCAACAATTCAAATTCCTCATGGCGCCGTTGTTACAGGAGCAATAGTTTATGGAAGTTCAGATGAAAATTGGACTTTATATAGAGTAAATCACGCAGCAGGAATAACTGCAATGGCAACAGCTGCTAATGGAAGTGAAGACACATCAATATCTTTTGCAACAGTAGATAATGAGAATTATAGTTATGTTTTTGTAATTCCCTCAATAGATAATGCAGAGTATGTTCAAGGAGCAAGAATAACTTATACTCTTTAAAATAATTAAGATAAGAAAACATGCTATTCAAAAGATATATTAATTGGCTGATGAAATTTTATGATGATCCTTTTGATTTATTCTTGGCTGCAGGTCAGGGAGCTATATTTTTATTGAGCATGTTTGGATTAGGCACAAAAATCTATAAAGCAATTAAAAAGAAAAGAGAGCAAAGACCTAAAATAAGATTAATAGATTAATAATTAAGAAAGAAAGAACGTGCTTAGATCCTGCCTGTGTCCGTGAGGTTTTGGCATTTTCTTGTAAGCATTTACAAACTCAATACCGAAGGCAATAACAAAACCAACTGCAACAGTCCATAGCATTTCTAAAGATGGCGGATAAACACTTTTAAAATTAGCAATTCCAGCAGTGATTCCAACAACAATGCAATTTCTCATAACTTTTTTTATGTCTGGGAATAATTTTTGTTCTGGCATTCTAAAACTTAGAATAAGATGTTTATATAATTTTGCATTATTTGTAACAGTAATGAGACAGCTCTGAGACAGCTCTATTGAATAGATCTGATAATCATATGTGATAAACATTTGTATTAAATACAAGTATTAAATAGAAGTTCCGCATATCTCACAAACAGAAGCAGACAAAGGATTGTAAGCTTTACAAACAGGGCAAATCTTCTGTCCTTGTTGTGTTGTTGTTTCTGCACTTTCAAGTCCTGGAATAGGGCTAATTTCAGCAGAAACAGGGCTAGACTGCACGATAAAGGCCTCGCTCATTGAATAACGTGCTAAGTTGTAAAGGTCTCTTGTAAGCTCTATTTGGCGAAGCTGGAAGTTTTGAACATAATCAAAATCACCAGAGATATATTTTCTAAGCATCAATTCTTGATCTCCATATTTGCCTCTTCCGAGTAACATCTTTCCCCAGTCGTCAAGAGTTCCTGTTTTGTCAGGATAATAAACAAATTCTTCTTTCACTTGATCTAAGATTTGCTTGACATCTCTTAATTTTATATCAAACCATTTCTTAGATTGAATTCTGTAAAGCATCATCTTAGCAAAAATATATCTGTAATCAAAAGTAAGCTTAAAGCCGATAAGCTTTGAATAATTTCCTGCTTCAAACCAGTCCAGGAACATTCTTATTAATTCTTCTTCATTATCACTTGTCAGCACTTTAGGCTCTGCTTCTAACTCTGATAATTCTAAAAGAGCTATTGAGTAAATTCTTCCTGCCCATGGTTTGACGTCTGTAGTTTCAATATTTATTAATAATTCTCTTTCTGTTGGCCTTGAATAAGGCTCTGCTTCAGGAATGTAAAAACTTGGAGGATAAAGATTTGAATAATTATAAGGAGCAATTTCTGACGCTGGTGTTGGGATGTATGTCGGCACATAAGGCTCATAAGGTTTATATGTTGGATAATATGGAGTTTGAGGAATGTAAGGAGTTGTAGGCACTTCTTCAATTGGGATTGCTTCAAACACAAAAGGAAGCTCTGCAACTTCACCGGCTTCAACTTCAATCTCAACCTCTAAAGGATAATATCCTTCTTTCTGAACTCTAATCCAATAACTTCCAGCTTCGAATAAAATAGTGTAAGGTGTTGTTGTCCATTTATAAACACCGTCGATATAAACATCTGCATTTGTTGGATCTGATGTTATTGTAATTGTTGCTTTCTTTGGCGGTTCAGGTGGAACAGGAACAGGCGGGATTTCTTCAGGCTCTAATTCAAAAAATACTTCTTCTTCAGGAATAAATGGCTCAGGCTCTGTTGGAATTTCAGGAGCTTCAGGCTCTAATTCAAATTCAATGCTTTCTTCACCGCCAGGAATAAAAGGCGGTTCATTTCCTTCATAATGTTCAGGGATTAATTCTACCATTTTTTAATATTCCTCAAGCACCAGCCTTTTTGGTGTTGGGACTTTGTAGCCAGGTTTATAGACTGTAAAATCATAAGTTCCTGGTTTTAATATAACATAATCAGGAGTGTATAAAACATTTCCTTCTCTTGTTGCTATGTATCCGTTGATTATTATTTTAGCTCCCTGAGGACTTGATGAAACGCTTACTTTCCAGTTTCCCGTCGGAACAGGCGGAGTTGGCACTTCTTCTTCAAGCACAAAATTTACATCTTTAATTTCAGCACTTGCAAGAGTCACACTTTCTTCTTTAGGAATGTAGCCCTGAAGCTCCATTCTAATTGTATAAGCTCCTGCATCAAGCTTGGTCTGATAAGGAGTTTGAACAAATTTATATTCGCCATCAATATAAATTTTAGCATTTGTTGGTTCTGAAGTAAGATTAAGAGTTGCTTTTTCAATTACAGGAGGTTTTTCTGTTAAAACTATTGAAACATCAGTAATTTCAGCTTCTTTAACAATTCCTGTCATAGATTTTGAATAATATCCTTCCTTGCTTGCTTCTATTGTGTAGCTTCCGAGATCTAATTCATAAGCTCCCATTTTTGTTATTTCAGGATGGCCTGCAACTAATAAAACAGCGTCGGTTGGCTCAACAGATATGTCTAAAGTTCCTTTGCCTGTTGGCGGCGGAGCAAGAGGATTTATTTCAGCAGTAACCCTTAAATCGCTTCCTAATTGAACATTAACATCAACTTCAAAAGAAGTGTATTGGAATTTTGTGACAAGCACATGGTACCAACCAACATCAAGCTCTCTTGTAAAAGGTGTAGTGCCAACTTTGCTACCGTCGATATAAACATCAGAATTAGCAATGTTGCAATTAACAGTTAAGTTTCCTTTTTCAATTAATTCTGCTAATGCATCTGTTGCTACTTTTTCATAAATGTCTGCTTGTGTGTTTGCATTGTCTATATATGCTTTCCAAATATCAGAAATTAATGGAATGGGTTTTGTTAAGATCATAGCTTTATCTGCAAGACTTATGCTTTCTCTTAAAGCACCAACATGATCTAAAACACCCTGCCAATCTTTAGAGTCGATTAATGTCCATATTGGAAAAGATAATGTTTCAACTAATGCTTCTTTTCCTATCCAGGCCAGGAAGTTTGCAAATGTTAAATATCCAGCAGCAGCTCCGACTAAAGTCAGAAACCATTTAGGGCCTGTTCCAACTTTAGCAAGAATTCCTTTAAGTCCAGGAGCAGTGTATTTGAAATAATTTGTTTTTCCTAAAATATAAATTGCTTCTCTTCCATAAGCAGTTCTTCCAAGTCCATTAATAACAGCATTTCTAACAGCGACGGGAAACTTAGATAAAAACTTTGCAGATGTTTCAGGGTGAGTTTTCACAACTTTGATAAGAGCATCAGCAGTCGCTTTCTCGCCCATCTTTGCAGTTAATCTTTCTGCTCCTGCTTTTGTAATTGTCTTTGCTCCAAATTGTGCAGCGACGTCATCAGCAGGCCCAGGGATTAAGAAAGCTGCTAACATTACTGTAGTATAAAGCCAATCTTCCCAGCCGCCAAACTCTTCAGCTTCGCCTTTAAGATTCTTGCCTACAAATAATTTCATTAAGATATTAACAGGCAAAACCCAGTCCAATAATGTAAGTTTCACTCGTTCGTATTCTTCATCATCCATCACTCTTCCTGTAAGATATTTATAACCCTGCTTCCATAAATCTGCATATTTTAGGTATGCTTCTTCTATTCTTCCTATTGAAAGCTCTCTAAGTTTTTCCCACCATGTTATTTCAGGCGGAATTGGCGGAGGCGGAATAGGCGGAGCAATTACAATTACCTTTAAATTGTAAGTAAATGTTAATGTTTTTTCTGCAGCTGCAGAAGGGCTTGCAGAATAATCGTCATAACCTTCTAATTTTAAAATAATGTTATGTTTGCCAGGACTTACTTCAAATGTTTCAGGTGTTGTTTCGCCGGTGTCTTTTCCATCGAGCCAGATCCTTGCTCCTGATGGTTCAGATCTGATTCTTATTTCTGTTGGCTCAGGCGGGATTTCTATGATCTCTTTTTCAAGAGTTATTGTTTTAGTAATTGTTCCTGATAATTTCCAATTCAAGTTCAGATAGGTTTTATATCCTGTTCTTGTGAGCTCTATTTTATAAGTTCCGTCATTAAAAGACTCATCATAAGGAGTTGTGCCTATGTAAAGATTGTCTCTATAGATTTTAGCTCCTGTTGGAACTGAGTTTAAAATTAAGTGAACCATATTTGTTTAAGGGCTTTTATTCTTCAGCTTTCTCAAGTTCTGCAGCTTTTTCCTCGACAGCAGCTTCGCCTTCAGCTGGTTTTTCCTCTGCTGTCTCAGCTGGTTTTTCTTCATTTACCATAAGAAGCTTAAGATATTAGGATTTAAATAATTAATGTTTTTTGCTGCTTTTGCTGACTTTTGATATTGTTAAGAAAATTATTAGGTTGATTGATTGGTTGTGAGTAGTGAAAAAGTAGGTTGGTTGATTATAAAGTATATGTTGGATTATAGATATTTGATTGCTATATTGCTAATTAAAGTAAGTTTATCGGCTTACAGAACTCCCTCAGCCCTCGCTGCGCTCGGGCATCCGGGCCCGGATCGGGGTGGGGCGGGGCGGGTTAACAGTATGTTAAATAGATATCTAAGATATGTTACTCCGATACGATAGTGACGACTAAGGGATAGATAGATGCACTGAGTATTTAGGCTTAAAAGATTGTTAACAATCATCGGAAAAACTGCAAAACAGCGCCTGTTTTAGACGCTGTCAGCAAAAAAAAAGACGGGGATTTTCACCCCTTAAA
>Ga0307377_10005310_pt1 | contig 13852 bp, 13 predicted proteins | sample TR3MG_FD_202535 | JGI IMG/M metagenome (GOLD analysis project Ga0307377, IMG submission 202535) | Soil microbial communities from Risofladan, Vaasa, Finland - TR-3 | ecosystem: Environmental > Terrestrial > Soil > Coastal area > Acid sulfate soil | place: Finland: Risofladan, Vaasa | collected... | reverse complement strand
GCGCCGTGCTGCTCGACGGCAACGCCCTCTCCGCCAGCATTCGCGCCGGCCTCGCGACCCGCGCCGCAGCGCTCGCCGCGCGCGGCGTCACGCCTTGTCTGGCGGTGATCCTGGTCGGCGAGGACCCCGCCTCCAGCGTCTATGTGCGCAACAAGGTCGCCGCCTGCGAGAAGGCCGGCGTGCGCTCGCTGAAGGACGTCTATCCGGCGGAGGTAGACCCGGCCGTGGTCTTCGCCAGGATCAGCGAACTCAACGCCGACCCCGGCGTGCACGGCATCCTGGTGCAGTTGCCGCTGCCCAAGCGCTTCGACGCCGACGCGGTGCTCGAAGCGATAGACCCGGAGAAGGACGTAGACGGCTTCCACGCCGAGAACGTCGGCGCGCTGATGCAGGGCAAGCCGCGCTTCATCCCGTGCACGCCCTACGGCGTCATGGAGATGCTGAAGAGCCGGGGCGTGCCATTGAAGGGCGCCGAGGCGGTGATCGTCGGGCGCAGCAACATCGTCGGCAAACCCATGGCCATGCTGCTCCTCGCCGCCGGCTGCACCGTCACCATCTGCCATTCGCAGACCCGCGATCTCGGCTTCCACACCCGGCGCGCCGACATCCTGGTGGCGGCGGTCGGCCGGGCCAGGATGATCACCGGCGACATGGTCAAGCAAGGCGCCACGGTGATCGACGTCGGCATCAACCGCCTGCCCGACGGCAAGCTCTGCGGCGACGTGGACTTCGCCTCGGCCAGCGAAGTTGCAGGTATCATCACGCCCGTGCCCGGCGGCGTCGGGCCGATGACCATCACCATGCTTCTGGCCAACACCATCGAGGCGGCCGAGCGCAGATCTGGAAGATAGCGAATGAAAGCGAGCAAGGAACACGGTAGCGCCAAGCCCGTCGTCGGCATCGTCATGGGTTCTGATTCGGACTGGCCGGTGCTGCGCGCCGCGGCCGCGACCCTGAAGGATTTCGGCGTCGGCTACGAGGCCCGCGTGCTCTCCGCGCACCGCACCCCCGACGCCGCGCTGGACTACGCGGCCACCGCGGCGGGGCGTGGCCTCAAGGTGCTGATCGGCGCGGCCGGCGGCGCCGCCCACCTGGCCGGCGTGCTCGCCGCCAAGACCGAGCTGCCGGTGCTCGCCGTGCCCATGCCCTCGAAGCACCTGCAGGGCCTGGACTCGCTGCTCGCCATGGTGCAGATGCCCGGCGGCATCCCCGTCGCCACCTTCGCCATCGGCGAGGCCGGCGCCACCAACGCGGCGCTGTTCGCGGTCGCGATGCTGGCCCTCGCAGACGCCGGTCTGGCGAAAAAGCTCAGCGAGTTCCGCGTCCGCCAGACCAAGAAGGTGCTGGCCAAGACCCTGCCCGACCTGCCCTGAGGGCGCTCGGCGGTGAATGACCAGATCGCCCGCGCCGCGGCGCTGCTGCGCGCCGGCGAGCTGGTCGCCTTTCCCACCGAGACGGTCTATGGCCTGGGGGCCGACGCCTCCAACCCAAAAGCGGTGGCGAAGATCTTCGCCGCCAAGGGTCGCCCCGCCGACCATCCGCTGATCGTCCATATCGCCGGCGCCGAACATCTCGACGCCTGGGCGCGCGAGGTGCCGGCAGCCGCCTACAAGCTCGCCGCCGCCTTCTGGCCGGGTCCCTTGACCCTGATCCTGAAGCGCTCCGGGCTCGTCCCCGACGCCGTCACCGGCGGCCAGGACACCGTCGGTCTGCGCGTGCCCGACCACCCGCTGGCGCTGGCGCTGCTCGCCGAATTCGGCGGCGGCATCGCCGCGCCCTCGGCCAACCGCTTCGGCCGCATCAGCCCGACCACCGCCGCCCACGTCCGCGCCGAACTCGGCGACGCGGTGCAACTGGTGGTCGACGGCGGTCCCTGCGCCGTCGGCATCGAGTCCACCATCGTCGATCTCTCGCGCGGCGCCCCGGTGGTGCTGCGGCCCGGCGCGATTTCCGCGGACGACATCCTTCGCGTGTTGGGCGCCGCGCCGACGGACAGTCCCGCGATGGAGAGCGAACGGCCGCGCGTCTCCGGCTCGCTGGCGGCGCACTACGCACCGTCCTCGTCGCTGCGCCTGGTGGAGCCCGCAGCGCTCGAAGCCGCGGTGCGCGAAGCGCAGGCCCAGGGCCGCCGCGTCGCGGTGCTCTCCCGCCGCCCCCAGCCCTTCGCGGCGGCCGAGCTGATCTGGCGCACCGCCCCCGAAGATGCGACGGGCTACGCCCGCGAGCTCTACGCCGCGCTGCGCCAACTCGACGCCGCCAGACCCGATCTGATCCTGGTCGAGGCGCCGCCGCGGGAGCCCGCGTGGCGAGCCGTCGCCGACCGCCTCGCCCGCGCCGCCTGCGGCTCGGGCGAACAAGACGAAACCTGAGGAATTTTTGATATACTGCGCGCCTCGTGTGGGGAAGTAGCTCAGCTGGGAGAGCGCTGCGTTCGCAATGCAGAGGTCGGGAGTTCGATCCTCCTCTTCTCCACCATCCAACACTTCAAGCAGTCTAAGGTGTACCTGGAGCCATAACCGTGCCGAACGGCACGGTTATGGCTCCAAGTTGTAACGGCACCGATATGGCTCAGGCCTGGACAAAAAAAGCCGACGCACCGAGTATAGCGCGTCGGCTTTTATATTTCGGACTGCCTGGACGAAGGCCGGTAAAGGCGCCGAAAGCATCGGCACTGCGCAGAGGAACGCGCCCGAGCGTATTGACCAGGCTACTGCTGATGACGGTTGCCGAATCACGCCCTTTTGGTTTGACCGGACAAACCGATCGCCACATCGCGAAATGCGCTCAGCGCAGCTTCAAGATGGTCAATGATTTGCTGCTGCAGCACGTCTGGTGAGGGAAGTCCGTCTAAGTTACTGGCCTGACTGTTCTTAAGCCAGAAGATATCCAAGTTCGCTTTATCCCGCGCTACGACTTCTGAGTAGGTAAAATACCGGAAGCGGCCTGCTTCCTTGCGGCCATGCCGATTCAAAGGGTTATAGCACTTGACGAAGTCCAGCAAATCATCGCGCTTCAATGGCTTGGTTTTTCGGGTGAAGTGCATATCGGTCCGCAGGTCGTAGACCCAAATTCCCTTTGTTTTGACCTTGCTGCGGTGGGAACATTTGTCCCAGAACAGCACATTTGCCTTTACTCCATTAGCGTAGAAAATACCGGTCGGCAGCCGCAGCAAGGTGTGAACATCGCACTCTAGCAATAAGCGTCGGCGGATCCGCTCACCTGGACCGCCTTCAAAAAGCACATTATCAGGCAGTACGACAGCTGCCTTCCCATTATTCTTCAGCATTGACACAATGTGCTGTACGAAATTGAGTTGCTTATTCGATGTGGTTTCCCAGAAATCTGGGCGCTCGTATGTGAGTTCTTCCCTGTCCTCTTCACCTTCAGAATTGGTTATCGTCATACTGCTCTTCTTACCGAAGGGCGGATTGGCCAACACGTAGTCAAATTGCTGAGTCGGGGTCATCAGCAGCGCATCGGATCGATCGATTGGCGGCTTTGTTATCATGTCGCCGATGCTATGCAGGAAGAGATTCATCAAACACATACGTCGCGTAGCTGGGACAATTTCATTTCCGTAGAACGTCCCGAAACGCAAAAACTCAGCCTGTTTCTTGGTGAGCGGAGTTCCTCTTCCCTTTGTCAACCAGTTGTACGCCCCTAGGAAAAAGCCCCCTGTGCCACACGCAGGATCAGCAATCGTTTTCATTGGCTCTGGCTGAACACAAGACACCATAGCCTCAATCAAGGAACGTGATGTGAAATACTGACCAGCGCCGCTCTTGGTATCCTCCGCATTCTTCTCCAGGAATCCCTCGTATAGCTCTCCCTTCATGTCAACATCGAGGGTGATCCAATTTTCGGCGTCGATGAGTTGAACTAGGCGGGACAGCTTGGCGGAATCTTGAATCTTGTTCTCTGCCTTAAAAAAAATAGCTCCAAGCATTCCGTCCTTGCTGCCGAGCTTCTTGAGGACGGTGGCATAGTGCCTTTCAAGCTGCATTCCGGTTCTGGCAGTGAGGCTTGGCCAATCGAATTTTGGAGGGATATGGACGTCGCGGTTGTATGGTGACTGACCATATTCATACGCCAGCTTTAGGAAAAGCAAGTAGGTTAGCTGCTCAAGGTAATCGCCATACCCCATCCCATCGTCGCGTAGGGTATTGCAGAAGGTCCAAAACTTCTGCAGAAGAGATGTTGAATTCATTCGCGGGACAGCCTCTCGACGAACTGTCAGATTGACTGATCGGGTGCCTTGGGTCATCGAAGCGCTAGATTAGATGCAGAGGTTATTGGTATTACTGTGCTTAAGCTTGAGCCTGTGAAGTCGGGGATGGCATTAGTAAGTCACGAAGGAATAGCAGAATGCGTTGATTCCCTGCAACACAATGTCGGATTAACATCTCGAAAACCATGACGCGGAGAAAATCGCAGCCCGCTAGCCGGAGACTCGTCAGTACCTCAAGATAATCGCGTAAGACGTCAGCTACTTGATTTACATCTCCGATGCCATTAGCGTGCCTGCTATTCCTGACCCAATCCGAGAATGCGCCGAGCCAGTCAAAGAACTTTTCATCAAGGACGTCTCGACGGTACCTCGTGCGAATCTTGAAAACAGCATCCCAAGTATCACACTCCGGAGACTGCGGTAAGAACTCAATATTCCATTGCGGCAGTCTCCCATCAGTGCCGGCAAATGGCTGGCTATTCAGGAGGGAGACTTGCACGCCGCTTGTTGCATATGGATAGAAGGCCACTCGCCTGATTCCGTGCTCGTCTCTGAGTATGTCTTGAGCCTTCTTGTACTTCTTATTGCACTTCTCTCCCATTGGGACTAGGTTTTGAAGGTTTGCCGCCGCAAATGGGTACTTCGATTTCACAAGATAGTGATCGAGATCCTCTCTGGGGCCATCCGGCGCGTCAAAATACTCGATGCCGCAGAATGGGCAGACGTGCTTGACGTTGCCCTCGTATATGATTTTGTACTGATCGTCACGAATTTTCAGCGGGGTAAGGAGATCAAACGCAAAATCAAACAGGCTCATGATGGGCGCTTGGATTTGCTTTGGTAACTCAAGGAACAAGTCACAGCCACTTGCATTCTGTAAGAGTTGCTCGATCTTGTTCTGCTCCTCGATACATCGCCGCACTTGCGCTCGACTTCGAGCACCTAGCTTCCTAAACGCGCGGGCATACCCAATAAAGCGCTCACGGAGCGCCGGTCGATTTTCTAGAGCATCTCGATGTGATGCCGGAAGCATTTCCCCCCAAGGCGAAAGATCAACGTCCAGGTCAATTCTATCGTGAATGACCTCAAGGGTCTGGACAATCGCCTCATGCAGCCAATTATCACTGTATGCTTCTGATGGATACCCAAACAGCACCTTAGCTATCCTTATTTAGAAGTTGGCGAAGGCGATCGGCAAGAAGGGCCTTTTCGACGGAATACCCAAGACGGTCCATGCCAGCCTGAATTTCTTCTGGGATTGAGCTCATCAACAGTGCCTCAATTTCTCTCTTTGGCTCGTCAGACATTGGAGGCCTTACGCCAAAGCAGTCACTCAGAATTGAATCGAAGGTCGCCCCGTAAGTTTCAATCTCTGGACGCCTGACTTCTACTTCCCCCGTTGATCCCTTCGCAAAAACAAGAACGTTTCGCCTGCTCATGTCTGAGGGCAGAAAGGGTGAGTGCGTGGTGATCAGCGCATCTTGTTGAGCGGCAACAGACGAATCACGCCTACAACCCTGTGGCCCAGGTAGATCCATAAGATGCGATATGAACTTTACTCGCCATTGGGGATTGAAATGAGACTCCGGTTCATCGAGAAGAAAGAGAACATTCGGAAATGACACCATTGCGAACGTCCCAAGCAGCTGCGCCAGTTGGTGCTCTCCGTCAGAAAGAGACACGTAGTCGACAATTTCCTCGCTCCCATCGGCGCGAAAATTCACGCGTTCAAACCGAAATACCTTGTTCTCGTCTTGCGGCTCGGGCAATCTAGATGCGAACCTTCTTGACTTGGTCTCTCGTTTGAATCGATCTCGCGTGACTTTCGGTATCGCCAAATCGTTCAGCATGGAGAGCTTATGCAGTGCAGCGTAAAGCTGGAGCGATGAGGACCAAAATGCCGAGAAGGCCTTACGCGACTCTCCGTCTACAAAAAAGTCAAATGTGTAGGTTTCCGTTTTCTCAACGATGTGATAGCAGGTGGCGCAGCGCTTCAGTTGATCTAAGTACGCTTCCAATTCAGAAGTTAGTTGTACGCCCTTGCGATTCGAGCGAGCGACCTGCTGCGCGGAAACCTTAGATATCGCAGAATGGGCGAGTTGTACGATACATCGAAACGAATGCAGTTCCTTGAGGCCTGCACCTTCAAGTAGTGACTCCCGTTGTTCGGCGGCGCCGAGCAAGAGGTTCGAGACCAAAACCTCCAGGTGGGTGCCATAGTCGATCAACATGAGGCGAGTGTCGGGAACAGGCGTTTGCGTTTGGTGTTCGTTGAGCGCCTGACGGGTCACTTCGTCTGCATACCCGCTCCGACTGAGCAAAAATGGGAGACTTAGTGTCTCGTTTCCGCCGGAGGTGTAGCCTACAACCTTGGTTGGCAACAAAGAGAGTGTGTCTGAACTGGCAAGGTCACATTGGGTCCACTCTCCATCATCATTGCGCTCAATCACAATGGCAAGCTTCTTGGCTTTTTGTAGCTTGCGGGACGCTCGCACGTGAACGGACGGCATTCCATCGCTCCTAGCGATTAGGTATTCAACCTCAAACTGTAGAGATCGATTTCCATCATCCCTTTCCTCTTGGGTGCATGCAGCGTGAAATAGCGATTGAAAGATCTCCGCGACCACTTGTAGAAACTGTGACTTACCCGCACCATTGGGGCCAATTAGACACAGCGGGTCGAAAACGGCTACAGACGACACCGCGCTATGCAACCGCACGTCGAGCCCGTCCAGCAAGCCACCACAAGTTACCGCAGAGATAACGTGCACACGGAGAAGTTTCATGATTGGATTCGCAAGAAGTGCATTTCCCGTTCATGTGCATCAAAGACCTGCTTAATGCACGGCCTTTCGGCCGCCAAAAGCGTAAAGATCGCCTCCCTAATCGTGTCGTACTTGTCCGGCACAAGCCGACACAATTCACTAAATGTAAATCGATCATTGGGAAGACGCTGAATAGCGTCGACTACATCGTCAATAGATGTTTTCCCTGATCTTGCACCCCGCTTCTTAATTGGTATTGTGTTTGTCTTTGGTTCCATGGCTCGGGAGCGACGATCAGTGCGAATTCGTTCTAACAAAGTGGATGCAGCTTCCTCGTGTTGATATTGAGGCACGAGTTGGCCGACAAATGCAGCCTTTAGAATGTTCTTTCGCTGAACATTGGACTGCTTCAATCCAAACTCCGTTGCTTTTTGTTGCTGGTCTAGTGAAAGTAGCTGCTTCGTTAGCGTGTCAAGGATGACTTGTTGCTCTTTTTGGGGGGGGATGGGAACCGGAAAACGCCGGAGCATCGTCATGTTGATCGACGCGAGATTGATTGTCTGCTTGCCTGCCGCTTCAAACCAGATCTTTCCGAAAGTATTGCCATGATGCGATATGAATTCAGACAGCAACTCCGGAAGGTAGGGGCGCGCACGAAAGACATGGTTTTGGTGGATACAGTCTGCAATTTCCCCTTGCCATACCCAACCGCGGCCCAATTTATCCCTATCACCACCTTCTGTGAAGAGAACGTCACCCTTTCTAAGCCCAAGGTTGGCAATATCACTCTCTGTGGCAAGAATGGTCTTGATTTCCGAAAGATCCAGAAAGCCCCGCTGCACGTTGGCTACCCGTAAGTAGGGAACTTCACGAACCGGAACTGAAGTATCCCGCTTACCGCCCTTGGCGACGCCTGATGTGATCTCGCCAACCATATCGAGGCTCGCCCAAACCCAACCCTCAGGCAATTTCGGCAAATTGGCTATATCGGGATCCTCAGGTTTTGGATACAGGTCTTTCCAGCCACTTGGGAGTGCCTTACCCTGACTTTCAAATTTCTTCTGTTGCGTATCCTCCCACCTGCGGCGTCGCTCAATGAGCAGTCGGGCAAGGAGCCCGGCGCCAGTTTCGGTTGAATGCCTATTGGAAGAAGGCTGCAATGCGCCCCACATGTATTCTTGCCGCAATGCGGTTGTAAGCTCCCCTGTGACAGCTGCCTTGAGAAGCGATTCGCGACACTGCGTTAATTTGAGTTGCGCCGCCTTCAAATCAGCAACTCCGGCGTCAAGCCCAGCGAGGAGTCCTTCAATTTTCTCGACGATTCTGGCCTGCTCATCTGACGGCGCTAGCGGTATGTGTTGTGCAAGAACGTCACGATCCCTTACCGCCGGATAGTTTGTTCCACGTTGCAGTGGCTCCAACTCGTTGATGAACGCATCCGATCTGGTATAGTAAAATAAATAATTGCTTGAAACTCCCGTTTCTGCTCGCAAGACACAGAAACCTGTTGATGCAATGCCGAATTCAGTTCCTGAAGGTACCTGTGCAATTGCCCTTAAGTATGGTCTGACGGTCGAAAACAACACATCTCCAGCGCTAACCTGTCGCCGAGCACGAGAGGGAGCATCCTGACCGCGGATACGTTTCGGAGTCGTGGCTACGCCAAGTTCACTGTCGATCGAGCCAATATCAAAATACATAATGACTTGATCCGAGAGCAAAGTCGGATCAATGGACGGTACCGGCGTAGTGACCTCTTCCAACCGGGCAAGAACCCATCCACGGGGTAGATTTATTAGCTCGCTTGCATCCAAAAGTAATTATCCATATTAATCAGTTACTTATAACTGGCCCGTCTATCTTAGGCGCACGACATGTTAGCGCATGACTGCCGCTTGTTGCGCAGAAATTTCAGCAGCACGGCCTCGTGCACAATATCCACGAAAGCTGTCGGCCATGCTCGTGACTTAGGACGAAGAGGGACTATGGGGCGGAACTCTATATCACTTGGCAATAGAACACTCGCAGGCATTCAGTATTTCGGCTTGCCTGGAATCTCGGCCAGTTGCTTAACCCAGGCGTAATGGCAGAGGTCAGTACATCAGACCGCGACGTTTTCCTCTCCTCGGCCTTCATGAACTTCATGGACGTACGGGAGAGGATCTGCGCGCTTGACGAAAACAGGTTCTGGACGGTTGGTCCAAACATCCGGCCAGAATATGGCATCCCGCATTTCGTCATCATGGACACGCTCATCGAACAGATCCGCAAGTCTAAGGTGTTCATCTGCGTCCTGCGCGATGTCTACGGCTCAAGCCTGTTTGGGAAAACGGAGTCCGTCTCCTTTCTCGAAACTGAAATCTATCAGGCGGCACTCTTTCACAGCAATGCTCACTTCTTCTTGATGGAACCCTTCAATCCCGACGAGCGACTTCGTGGGCTTCTCGAGCTCGTCGACGCGATCCGGCCCGGCATAATTCCCTCGAAAGCGGTCCCAGAACAACAGGTCCTTGATGGCATCAAGCGCATTATTGAGCATACTGCTGCGCAGAAGCGACGGCCATGGGCCGTCTCACTTCACAAGCTTGTCGGCGAGATTGCATCTAGGCGCGGGCATCCCAAACCGGATATCGAATTCTTAGACAACGTTTTCTGCTCCATCTACAAGGAAAAGGACGCGCGCCCGGACAAAGATCATATTGAAGTTCTCCTCAATGACCTTGACGGAGACACGGGCGTGGAGCAGCGCCTGACCCGCATGTGGGTTGCGCTGCGCGAACTCTCGGCTGCGCCGTACGATCAGCCGGCATTCAAGGAATATTTGCCGCTCTGGGATAGAGCCCTTGGTGCTTGGACAAGTGCGGCGGCGTGGTACGGTCTGCATGGACATCTGTACGCGGGGCGCCTCGCGGGCGTAAACAGCCTTCTCAAGATACGCGCCGCGATGGACTGGAAGGGCGCAGAGCATGGGGCACCCCACTACATCCACGGAACCAAAGGTGGTAGAGCGAGCGAATACTATTCCATGGCCAAGCTTATGCCCAGAAGAGCGCAGCGTGACGAGTATCTTGGGCTTGCGCTTACCGACCTTGATGACGCCCTCCGCTTCGTTTCTGGGGACGTGTCCGGCTACCTTGCGATCCGTGGCCACGTCTATTGTGAGCAGGGGCGCTTCCCAGAAGCACTTAGGGATTTCGAGGAAATGCGCCGGCTTCGCGAATTGCGCGGTGATGCCGGTGGCGTTGGCGAGGCGTTGGCTGACCTTGGTCTCATTTACCTCAGGCTCGGCGATATCCGTAAGGCGCGATCACTCCTGCGGGCTGGAGCGGAGATGCTGGCGAACGCTAACCGTTATGAATTTGCGATCCGCGCGAAAAAACGGCTGGCGCTATCCTATCTTCGGCTGCTCCAGCCCTACCGTGCCTTCCGGGAGATCTGCGAAGCCTACGACATGGCACAGGAACGGCAAGTATACGGACAGATCACGCCGCTGATGGAGATTGTTCACGAATTCGAAAATAAGGTAGGGGCTTGGAATAGGAAACATAGACCGCGCCGACACCAAGGTTGAGATTAGCAAGAATACCCATGAAGGCATTATCGTAGTTATGCACCTGGCTTAGAGTGCACAGGACTATGAGGCGATTAAGGGCATGGTGAAACGACGGATTCAATCGGCTTGGACGAAACTACCCGAGTCATTACAGCTATCAATCTCACGCGCTTGGAGGTTTCCTATGGACAGCTTTCTTCGTCTCCATGCTATTTATCTTTTGACTTCCCGCTGGCAAGTGGTTGTACGCATATACAAAGAATCGCGATTATGGATGCAGGTAGTTATGTGGACCGCAAAACTTTTTTTCATCACGTTTGCAGTGTTAGGGCTATTTACCTCGTCTTGGCATATTTATTACGCGCTTATTGTCTCTACTGCTGCAATTTGGGCGTTTGTTTTTAGCAAGGCTCGTGCGAGCGTATTTTCAGAACTTCGCCGCCTCTATCCTGAACGCATCAAATACTTTGCGAAGGACTACCAATACATCAGATACCTTGCATTCCAAGAGAGATTGGAGCGAAACGGGTTTGCCGAATGCATAAATGACGCGTTAGCCTTTATCGAAGGCCACATTGACGTAGGCACTCATCCGCCGATTACTTCTCATCCGTTTATGCTCATCACGTCCGGCGCATTTTTGGCAATTTTGAGCGGTGCTGCTGGCAAATGGGACGAAAAGTACCTTGCTTCTGTCTTATTGGCCTTGGCCTTGCTCTTTTATTTTTCCTACATGGTCATTGATATAACGCGCACTCCGACCTCCGACTTAAGGGAATTCAAACGCTTCTTACATTGGGCTAAAGGATAGCGCAACCATGTTTTCGCACATCTATTGTGGCGACCATGTTCCGATTCACGCAGCCACCTCTTTCAAAATGTTCGAAACATAGGTTACGTAATAAATGCATTATTCGTAGTGTTGGCGCTGGGCCCAGAGTGAGCCACCTTGCCGACCAGGCGCAGAGCCGCTTGCGACCCCAACTCGGTAAGAGCCGGCGCGGATTTCCTATCGATTCAGGTAGCTCATGCCCCAGTCGGCACTGAATTCGTCTGCATAACGCTTGCTGCTCATGACACCTCCTTGGTTGCCTCAATTTTAAGGCTTCGAGGTGTCTATTAAAACCGGGGCGATTCACAAAGAGAGCTTTGTTCAAATATTTCCACTCTCCCATGAACTTGTTGCCCTCGACCATCTTTGAAAGCGACTTCCGTGAGTAGGCGAAGCACATCACGATCGAGAGATTCTCGTGAACCAAGCGCGTCAGGGGCAGAGAAAAGTGGCTCATGATGGCCTTAGGTTTGAATTCACCGGTGCTGCGCGGCGCGGGCTTCCTATCGATTCCAGTGGCTCATGCCCCAGACGACACATTGTCCTCAATTGGCTCAATACGGCGTCGGCGCCAACAACGTTGGATCAAACTTTCGCCTATTTCGTCGGCCACTGACCCGGTGCCATCGGCTACATTTTGCCCGCCATGAGTTTCACGCGGCACACTACACGGCTTCCAACCCTATCACCAGGCGATGTCCAAGTGCATGAATAGCCTGTGCGATGCGTGGCAGCTTGGAGCCGTAGTGAGGATCGAGTAGACGACGAACCTCCTTTTCATCCACCCCCAGTCTCTTTGCCAACTGGACCTTCGTGATGCCGGCCTCTTGCATGGCAACGTACAAGGCAGCTTTGGCAACCGTTTCAGCCGGGGGCGTCACCAAGTGTTCTCCGCGCCTCGCCTTGGTCGGTACCGGGAAAAGCAGGCCCTCCTCCATGTAAGCAGCGAACACCTCATCCATGGCGTCCGCTGCCTCCGCGAGCGCGCCTGCTTGGTCTTCGCCCTGCGTCACAAGCTGAGGAAGATCGCGGCATGTCACCACAAAGCCACCTTCGTCGGCCGGTGTAAGCTTCACTGCGTATCCAAATCGTTCCATATTGCACCTCATCACAAATCAGACGCCTTGATTCCAAGCTGCGCGCACATGCTGTGCAGCGTTCCGGTCTTTAGCTCATCTTTCGGGTTCCGAACAACGGTGAAGGCTGTTCCGTAGTAGAGCGTCTGGTGGCTCCCCTTGCCGCGAGAAGCGTTCAACGCGACAGCTACGCCACGATGTTTTCCAAAAGCCTTCACCTTACGGATGAACTCGTTGCCAGTCATTTCGTTATTATCGGGCGAAAACGTCCGACATGCAAGAGGCCCGTCGGGCCGGTGTTGGTGCCTATTGGCGCCGACCCCAGAGTGCCACCTTGCCGACCTTGCGCTGAGCCGCTTGTGGCCCCAATCCGGTAAGAGCCGGCGCGGACTGGTTCGGTAGTGCGTGTGCTTCAGCACTGGGTGGTCAGGGAAATTTTCGCATTACGCTATGGTCAGCAGTTCGGTCCCGTGTAACGGGAACGAACTGCTGACTGCGAGCATTTGAATTGGATGGGATGGTGCGGGCGAAACACTGCCGCAGTAAAGTGCCAGGAACTCTGTAGACAAGCGCCTGGCCGGAGGTTTCGACTTGCGGTACGCATATGGTGCCGCTTTAGCCCCGAACAGCCTCGTAATGGAGCTATATCGTGACAAAATCGGCACCGATAGATGACCACCCGGCGGCACAGATATGCTTCCGGGACTGCGTGAATAGAGCCGGTGCACGGGGAGTCATCGGCTTTTTGTCGGCTGAACTCGCGCTCCCGGGCAATCGCAGCCGTTCAGCGCTCAGCGATTCCGTACTCACACCGCGTATACTGAATTATGCAAACTAAACATTGCACCTGCGGCGCCGAAGCCGATGTGCGTCGCGGCACCCGCCGTACGGCGGATGGGCGTGACGAAATAGTTTACCGGATGACCTGTCCCGTTTGTGGGCAGCTCGGCCCGGCGATTCCGGCAGAAGGCAAAGACGAAGCCACCGCCATCGCCGAAGCCATTAAGGCGTGGAATGACATGATCGCCAGCCGCCGCCCGCTGGAAGACTGAATTCGCTGGCCTTCGTTACCGAAGACCTAGAGATGCCTATATTCCCAGAGTCTCCACTTATAGCGCTGTTCAAATTTTCGAGACCACTTCTCAATTTCTATTACCCTGTTTCTGTCCAATTGATATTGGGATAAGCAGTGTGGAAGACTCCTGGTGAATCTTCGCAAGACGGGTTGAATGCGCCCTGCTGGCAGGGCGACTGGTTCAGTAACCCTTGTCGATCTCGATCCATGCGCGTGCCGAGGAGGAATCGATCACGAGTGCCGGAGCAGACCCGATCCGTGCAGCAAGATAGGTTTTGGCACTCCACCGGTTCGGCCCTGCCCAGTTGAGTCCCAAACCCACC
>Ga0307377_10005307_pt1 | contig 13853 bp, 18 predicted proteins | sample TR3MG_FD_202535 | JGI IMG/M metagenome (GOLD analysis project Ga0307377, IMG submission 202535) | Soil microbial communities from Risofladan, Vaasa, Finland - TR-3 | ecosystem: Environmental > Terrestrial > Soil > Coastal area > Acid sulfate soil | place: Finland: Risofladan, Vaasa | collected... | reverse complement strand
CTTTAGGTACTACAAAATTCTTACCGATGTCCATAGGCTCTTGGGTAACACTGATTATTGGATAGCCATGTCGCTTAAGACTTCTCACAACAGGAGTCATAATCTTATCTGCTACTCTGTTAGAGCTATAAAACAATATCGTTAAATCTGTCCGCATGTTCCACCCTGGTGGTTGAAACTTATCAACAAGCCATTCTAACGTTCTTGTTTGTTTTTCCCACTTGTTGTTTAACCATAAATCTTGAGAATATTTACGTACTCTGTTTATTTGATTCCCAGATATTTTATACGGAAACCCTGGGCCGCCACCACCTCTGAACCAATGTGCGAACCATGTCTTCTTGTTTACTATCAGCTTGCCGCCAGACAACCATGCCTTTAAAGAGACTTCAATGCCCTGTTGTCCCCAGCCACCTTCATGATTTTCATCGCAGCCACCTAACTCTAAAAATCTTTCTTTGTGCATGAACCAACCAGGTCCCATGCAACACATTGTTTCATCAAGCATAATATCATTCTTAGGCTGTTGACCACCATAGTACATAGCCCTAAAAGGCTTTTCTGCTTTAGGGCTAGTGATATACATATAGTCAGTACGCTTATGAAGTTTAGGCTTGAACGTTTCTATATCTAGATTATACATACGAGGCACTACTGTCCAGTCGTACTCACAGTCATCAGATAGCTTAATATCAAAGCTTTCATCAACGGCACAGTGGGCGTCGAGCTTCATTATATACTTGCCTTTTGCGATACTTACAGCATGATTGATACAAGCCCTCTGACCAATGCCTTCTTTATGATAGATAAACCTAACTCTATTGTCGTTCATCTCAATTCTTGGGTCTGGCAACCAACCATCTAGCTCTGCTATTATCTCTATATCACCACCAGCGTTATCTAAAACATTACGTAGCGTTCTTTCTAAATTGACTTCGTTTCTAGATGGAATGATTATGCTTACCATTATTCCCCCCATGACTTAATTAATATAAATGCGTGCCACTTATTAGCTGAACAAAGCCTTGTCATCCTAATTTTACGTGTTAACGTCCAGTCGATTTTCATATCTGGAATAGCATCTAACAATAGAACCCAATCATCATCATTGCCAACATGTATATGTGACATCACATCACTGTACCCTACAGAACAGTAAAAATACCCGCCTGGTTTTAAAACTCTTGAAATCTCTTTAAGTGCAAAACGTACATTATCAACATGTTCAAGTGCTTCTATGGAAACAACATAATCAAAAGTGCTATCATCAAACAATAATCCCTCACCTGCATCTTGGCAGAACATCCTATTTGTAATTGGAGAGTTTTTGCACGCCCACTCGCTGACTTCTTGACAGTAAGCGTCAGCACCTACATCTAAAAAACGTACAGCAAGCCAACCAAGGGCGCCTCCAACATCAAGTACTTTTTTATTACTAAAGCTACCAAACACTTCTATAAGCATATCAACTTGTTCTTTGAAGATACCCTGCCCTTTACAATGAGCAAATTTATCGTAAGGTTCTTTTGTAAAGAACACTTCATCGTACTCTATCTTTTCTTCTGGTCTGTATTTCATATGAAAGGACTCAAATTGCTTTGGGCGCCAGGTGTATCACCAATAACGCAAGGGATTGTTTCTCTACCAAGCTCTTTATACGCCCAGTATCTACAAAACCCATCAAGACGATAATATGAGTCATTTGTTATTTGCTTAACTAATATAGGGCGTATCTTTTTTCCTTCATTGATGCTAACCTTTAACCATTCAATGACAAATCTATGATTTATTGTCTGTAATGAGTCATATGGAGTAACAAGAAATAACTCACCAAACTTAATATGCGTGTCATCAAACGTGTTTATTCTTCCAAGCTGTATATCCTTGACATCATCTGTACGCATTTTGATACCCCTAATTTATCAATAATGTTAAATATCTGTTCTGATTTCTTGCTAAAATCTCTTTTATCAAAAAGCGACCTCATTATTAACATAACAAGGCAATCCATCTCTGAAATGAAATACATGCCATCTTTAATTTTAGCACGCCACAATATTTCCCCTCCAGAGCTTACATAATGCTCTCTTTTCACTCCAAAAGAAATATAAGTAGCAAAGTCAAGATGAAGCATATCTCTTTTATAATGATGATGAGATACAACATCATCTTGATAATACGTAAACCCTTCTCGTATTAATATGTTGTGTAATTTAGCGAATGAAAGCGGGTGAATTAATATGTCTGTCTCAAATTCTGAGATTGAATCAACATTTGGTAGCCTTAAAATACAATATTTAATTTCATGAGCATTAAAAATAGCACAAATACTTTTTAATTCATTGTCTGCCTTCTGCTTCGTTGTCAATAAGTCGCTCATATGCTTCCTTCATTGCATGAGCGAATACTTTAAATTCATCTTTAGTGAACTCAAACCTCATGCTTCTAAAATGGATGTGAATGTCTTCACCAACATTTTCTTCTACCTGAAGTCGTGTATTGTATAACTTAGGTGCAGGCTCAATTTGTCTTTGAGCCAATAAGATTAATATTTGCCCCATTTAATTCCCCATTTTATTCTGTTCCAAAGAAGTTCATTCCACACATAAAGAGTATGCTTTATCGCTATATACGTTAATGTTATCTTTGACATCTGCTGTATATCGCCAGTAATTATTAATGTGATTATGCCAAGAATGAAATTACCTAAAATTGTTTCATATGTAATGCATTTAAAAATAGACCTTTTAAGACCTTTATAATCAATGTGGAGCCAGAACCGTTCGTGGATATAAAATACAAAAAGAAATACTCCGTGATGCAAGACTGTAATCCAACTTGTCTGAATCCATTGCCTTGTGTAGAAATATGACACAGAAGCTAATATAATAACGCCTACTATACGCCAGATAAAACTTTTTAATGCGCTTCTTATTCTAATTTCCATTTTAACCCTCCTGTGATTTCGCTTAAATTCCAATCATTCTGAGGGTCTGCATCAACAGCCATGCTTATTTCATCAGGCATTAATGTAGCTTTTTTATTAAATCCTGTACATGCACAACCACTAATTGTCAAGACCAACAACAACGCCATCATCATTCTTATTATCATGTTTTATCTTTTCCTTTATTGCTGTACTGCTTTGTTCTTTGAAATATGGAAGTACAACAACCCTCTTATTAAGACTTGTCATAAACTCGTTTGCTGGCATTTCTTTATGGCTTGAGCTTTCTATAAGAATGTCAGGCTTCAACATCTTACAGTTGTCAAGAGGGCTATATGTGTCTTGACGAATTGCCAAGTTTACATATTTCACAGTATCAACAATTAACATGCGTTCTATGAATGATATTGTCGGTTTGTGTTTTTTCTCCATCACTGCCTCATCTGTTAAAACACCAACGATGAGCCTATCGCAAAGGCTTCTTGCGTTCTTTAAATATAAAATATGTCCTTTATGAATTATGTCTCCAACCACATATGTGTACCCTATAATCACGATTTTCCCTCCATTAATGATTTGAATGAATCTTCAATATCGCATTGACATCTATGGTCTGTTGGTCTAGGTGTTTCCCAATCTCCAAAATGAGATTTCAAATAAACTTCTGGTGGGCTCGGAACCAAGAACTCAACACCTAGAAATGTTATTTTTTCTAAATCTTCAAAAATTCTCTTATCAAAAACACTGCATGTTCCATCTGGTGTATCATTATCAGGTGCGATGATTCTTGCGTGGAATCTTTTATCACCACTTAAATCATAATCACGTACACATATATGTATGCCATCTTTTCTGTAATCAACAGACCTTTTGTATCCATACTGACAACTTCTGTATTCAACAGCATACCCTTTATCTAAAAATGCTTTCTCTAACTCATCGAGTTTAGGTATAAGAATCTCATGCTTTACACCAATATCTAAATCACCATCAAATGGAAATATAATTCCGTCACGAATAGCGCCTAAACAAGTACCGCAAATCAAGAAGAACTCAACGCCACACGCATCAAAAATCTCTTTTGCTTCAAGCAATACTTCTCCTGCCCTATTAATATCCATAACTGCATTACATTCAATTCCCTTATATATAATCTTGCCCATCACCCCTCCTTATTATATTCTTTTAGTTGAATAAATGCTTTATAATGCTCAGAATATTTTTTTTTATAATCATACCTATGAAGACGTGCCTTGAATACTTTTATATATACACTTAAACTTTCAGGATAGTATTCATTGAGCATTTTTAATGCATATGTTTCCGCATCAAGTTCTTGTGTTATTTTTTGTTCAGCGGTCACATATGGTAGAATACCTTGTTGGATGTGCCTTATTTCATGAAATACACATGCTAATAATTCTGCCTTACACAAAGAACCCATTTTCCTTGAGTTATATCTTACCGTAACTCGTCCATCATCAAAAATTTCAGATTCAACAACTGCATCATTTCTATTATCCCTAACTATAGGAATCGTTGTATCCAACAACTTAACGCTATAAATGTTGAACATGTCTATAAAGAAGTCAGCATTTATAGGTTTTTTCATTTCACGCCAATTCCTGTCATTTCCCATGCTTTAGTAGCACTGTCGCCTAAATCTTGATTAAGGTCATGAGCATTTTTGATTTTTATATCACGGAACCCAGCTGATTGCATAACATCATGTAATGTGAAAGGGTCAAATCCTGTATAATGAGTATTCTCATCGTACTCTTGACCGCCATAAATATACATCCAGAAATCTCTAGGCGATATATTGTTATTTACATACTGATATACGATGCCCCTTATGTTTGGTACTTTAACAATCAAAAGTCCATTAGGCTTCAATACTCTACGCCATTCGTGAAGAACAGATATTGTTCTCAAATGACATCTTTCAGGGACAGCATGAGATTTAAATGATGGTCTGATATGTTCTAATACGCTTTCTGCGAATATTTCATCTGCAAAATTATCTTCAAATGGTAGCTTTAGACTTATGTCACACACATAATCTACATGTGGCCAGTTACGAATATCAACATTTAAATATCCCTCGCTTCTTCTATCTAAATGACCACACCCAAAAAATAGCCTTACCATATGCCCCCCTAATAATTACTTTTTAATTAACCACCAATCACTACCTTCTGCGCCGTATCCTTTAGCATCTCTTTGCCCACTTGTTATATCATCTTCCCACCAATCAAAAAAATGTAATACTGCTTTTTTAACTCCGTCTGCATACCAATCATGTCCACAAAGTATGCCACCCTTTCGTATTTTAGGGTACCATGCTTGTATATCGGCATACACAGCATGTTCAAGATGATTTGCGTCTATATATACTAAATCTAATTGATTAGGTACTTCATTACAAGCAAGAATTGATTCTGAACAAATAAATCTGTATCTATGGTCTCTAGATAATGTGTTTTCACACAATCTATAGCATAAATCATGCAAGGCGTTTATTTCTCCTGGCGTACTATTGTAATCTTTAAATGAATCAAAACATCGCCAGAACCCATCTACTAAATAAAAGCGTTTTGGATTTAAATGCTCAAGCATTGTTCGTGCATGATGACCGGCACCAACACCAACTTCAACTATAGTATTTATTTCATCTAAATGATTTCTTGCAAACTTAATTGATTCTCTTACAGCAGCCATTAAATTACCCGTTGTCCTTTCCCTTCAATATATACACCATGAACATCTTCATATTCCTTGTATGTATGCCCAAGCACTTCTTGTTCTTTTCTAAATTTTCTTCTTGTTGGCCAACCATGCTCAGATAAAATAATATCGTGTTTCTTGGTAAAGTAACGTCTTCCTTTTTCTTTCTCTGGAGACGCCGCATACTCACCTTTTAAACAACATGTTTGCGCTGCCTTATGAAAGACATACATGCCATATAACTGATACATTTTCCAGCCAGCATCTCGTAATCGCCAACAGATATCCATATCTTCGTCCCAATTCAGGCCAATCTTTTCATCAAACAAATAACCATCTATTGTATCTAGCACTTCTCTGCGAATAGCAAAACACCATAGTGAGAACCAAGCGTCAAGACTGTTTCCATCTAAATCGCTTTCTGGCGAATCAAGATACTCTTTCATCCAAGCTTTATTAGAATCTTGTATCTCTTTGTATCGTTCTTCCTGATTATAGCTTTCAGCAGTTCTTGTTTCATCCCTAAGCTTATTATCTTCGACAGCTTTAATTAAGCCACATTTAGGATTTTTAGAAAATAAAGCTAATGCGTTTGTAACCCAAAAGTCTGTTACAACAACATCGTTTTCTACAAAAAAGATATAATCGCCTGAAGACATCTCTAGCCCTGAATTGAAACCGCCAGTCATACCAAGGTTTTTTTCATGACGAACAACAACAGCGCCTTGACCAACAAGATACTTATTAAACTCTTGCCAACCTTGTGTTGTTGATGCATTGTCTACAACTATAAACTCACAAGCAGGGTATACTGTATGTTCGACAAGAGACCTGAAGCATTGTTTACTGCACTCTAGCAACCAAGGTGAAATATTATGCATCAGCATAACGACGCTTACTATAGGACGAGTTTTAATTATTTCTGTCATTTTTTCTCGCCCTTAAGTTTCTCTGCTTCCTTTTTTTCTTCTTCAGTTAAAGGGCCATAAATGGCAGCAAACTTATCTAAATCTTCCTGTTTGATTTTAAACGCACACCTGCGATACCAGTCTTCTGATTTATCTTTAATTCTGAATGATGCGTTATCAGTAGCCTGTGTAGCACCATGCTTAGTCATTAAATACTTTCCTTTGTCTACCCACTTTTCTGCTAACCCTTCAAGAAAATGAAACGACTGGCCATAATAATGAAATATTCTTGAGCCATTTGTAAGATATATCTTCATCTTTGCATCATAACATCTCCATGAATAATCAACATCTTCGAATCCACCTGGATGGAAAAACTCATCTATCACCCCTACCTTTTCGATAGCTTCTCTTGTAATAAGCGTAGCACATAAAGGCAGCCAATTTCCTTCAGTCATGGGCGAATCTAAATCTTTATCCTTATTCAATGCTAAAAGATTGTCTAAGTATTCCATGAGCTTAGGCACGTCACCGTCAAATTTAAGATATTCATTCGATGCTTTATGAACCTGTGATGGCATAACCATAGCAACATCTTTACGTAATGTGGCAACTCGCATGATAGGCTCCAACCAGCCTTTTGGGACAAGAATATCGTTATTTATTAACAGTACATCATTCTTACCTGCCATTTTAATTCCAAGATTATTACCTTTGCAAAAAGCTAAGTTTTCATCCTGCGTTGCAACAATAACCCTAGGGTCTTTCATGTCAATAAGATACTGACTTGGAGAACACATTGAATCATTTTCAATAACAATAACTTCGTATTCAGGGTATTCTGTGTTCTTTAAAATACTTTCTAAACATGCAATGGACATCTTTTCTAAGTCGGGTGTTCGTGACCACCATAACAATATGATTGAAACTCTCCTATTCATTGTGCCCTCCTGTCAAGTAGCGATTGAAGAAACTCTATATTTCGTAATGCGTCTTTATCCCAAGTCCAATATGCTTTGGCTATTTCAGCGCCTTTTTTACCTTTTTCTTGAGCTTCTTTCTGGTTGTTAAAAACATGTGTAAATAATTCAGCTAAATGGTCTTCATCTGGTACTGCTTGATACCCAGGTAGATACCCACCTTCTTTTAATGTACACTTTATTCGATATCCTGTTTCGTCAGTACAGTAATCACAAGGACCACCAAAATCTGTAATTATGAGTGGGAGCCCAGACGCCATCGCCTCAATACCCGGCAGAGCGAACGAGTCGCCTTCCGTAGGAAGGACAAAGCAGTTGCACCGTCTATAGAGATTACCCATCTCTTCCCTGGAATATTCTTCATAAACTTTTTGAATGTTCCCAACTTTAACACCATAATCTTTCAGGTTTCCCCAACTGTTTGATTTAATGATTAACTTGGCGCCTTCTACGTTACCTAACGATTTCTCAAAAGCGTTAATTAATGCATGAGTCCCTTTTCTTCCTTGTGCAACAGCTACTGTTACAAAAGTAAATTCGTCTATTTCAGTTTTTTCTAATGGGTAAAATACTGACTCATCAAAACCTTGGCCACCAATATGAATAGGAATCGTTACACCCGCATCAGTAAATGCTTTCTTCGTAAATGATGAAAGAGCAAAGATACCATCCGCATATTTATTGTGGATTATAGCTGTTTCTTCATCCACCAATGAACTATCCCAACACGATAAGCTTATTTTTACTATGTTCTTGTTTATAGACTGAAGCTCTGACATATGCTTAGCCAAACCCTGACGAATGAATACGTCATACGAATCATGCCCTTTATTAATACAGTTTTTTACACGTTCTGGTATGTTGCCGTATACATTCATAGGGTCAATTCTGACACCTACGCCATTATTTAAAAATCCTTCTACATTGCCAATCGTTGAAATGCCCCACGACTGGTTGTCGCCCACTTCCCCCCTGAACCATAAATTCATATTACTCCTCGTTTTTAAAAGCCTGTACTGCGAGTTCAATAATAACATTAATTAAAGAATCTTTAACGCTAAGACCTTGAGCTGTTGCGTATTCGCCGATTCTTTTAAAAGCTTCATTTCTCTTATCTTCATTAGATAAATCTGTAGCGGCTAATTCTGTAACAATTTGTAAAGCAACATCTTTAAGCTTTCCAATTATAATTTGAGATACAACCGGAAAGGCAATATCAATAAAAGATTTAAATGCTTTAATAAACTTAGAAAATAATCCTGCAATCCATCCGAAAAAACTCATTTCTCCACCTCACTTAGGTTCATTGTTGAATCTGCTTTTTCTCTCTCTCTGTTTTCTTTACATTGCTTATGATAAGGTCTGTTAAACTCATCAACAAGCATGACTTCTGCAAAAGACCATTCTTTGCAGTACCTACATCTCCCTATTGTATGTGCTACTACCCCACCCCAACATTTTCTTTCATACTTTCCTTCATCCATTAGAACTCCTTTTTCTGGCAATCACGACCATGCCATTGTGTATAGGATTACCAAAGATAACGATTTTACTGCATATATGCAAAATAATTGTGAGTAATAAAATAAGACAATCAGGCAAATCATACCTGCCCATGTTAGCTATAGATTTACGTATAACAGCTGGTATGAATCCAGTTTCATGCCCATAGTAAACTATTTCTATATCAAATCCTGTTTTCATTAATAATCTTTTAAGAGTATTTAAAGAAAAGTAAAATAGATGCCCTGGTAAAAAATATCTAGATTCCTTGCCTTCATATTTGCGAACAAGGCTATCCATGTTTGTTGTCTGAATTAAAATAATCCCCCTATCATTAAGTGCGTGGTAGCAATTAACCAATGCGTCTTTAGGGTTTTTTAAATGCTCTATTACTTCAACCATTGTAATAGCGTCATATCTGCCATCTATTTTTTCACAAACATCACCTTGTATTTGTGAATTTTCATGAGAACTTATATATGAAGAAACATCTATTCCATGGGCATCTATCCCTAGGCTTATCGCTCTTTTAACTAAGGCACCAAACGAACAACCAATATCTAGTAATGAAAAATTATCCTTACCAACAAATTTACTAAGATTTAATACCCTACGATTGTTCTCAATATTACGTAAAAACATATCTTCACGTTCATCAATATATGAATATTCATTTTTACCTGTATAATATCCTTCTGAATAAAACTTATCAATACTTACTGGCTGTGGATTTTGAAAAATAAGGCCACATACACTGCATTTATCTATCCATATTATCTTTTTAAATTTACTGATTGTGTGTAGGACTTCGCTTTTTTCACTACCACAAATGCAACATTTACTTGTCGGCATAGTTAATTACCTTAAGGCATCGGCGTTTAACTTCATCGGTAGAATAAAACCCTGATTGTCTAATAGCATAATCTCTTACCTTTGCGTATTTGTAAGGAGATGTAAGCAATTCTGTTGATATTTCAACTGCATCGCTCACGGCATAGTCTGCAACGCTTGTAGAAGGGAAACATAATCTGTTAGGTAGATTCGCTACAGTACCGACCATTGGTATGCCAAGTGCGGCACAGTCTTGTGTCAATCTTCCAACAACTTTAAACGTGTACATATGTATCGCCAAATACGCTTTACTTAAATATTTTATAGCTACATCATAATTCATTTCATCAACAAGTTCTACGTCTTTGGCTCCATACGCATCAAGAACAGCTTGTGTTTCAACTCTTTTGTTCGGAGTCATATAGTATATAAAAGCTTTTAAATCTTTAAACCTTAACTTAAGATTTCTCCAAACAGCAAGATTCGTAAGGATATCCCTATTGAATCCACCAGGATTCGATATGCCAAGAGATATTAGATTTGAGTCTTTATCTTTAGGTTCAATGATATTTGGATAATGATGTACTTCTGGATACATTGGCCATGCCGTAAACTGGCATATTTTAGGGTCATCTAAACACGATTGGAATACTTCAACCTCGTCAATATTAGTACAGAATATATAATCATACAACCTAATGCTTTCAATAAATAGTTTAACATCTTCATGAGACCACCATGCTAGAACATGAGTCTGTATATCAGTAATTCCTATAATCTTAAGCTCTGGTACAGATTCCTTTATCTTCTTAAGAACATGGAAGTATTCAGGATACACATTAATAAACATATGCGTATACTTCTTTAAAAACTTAAAATCTATTAAATCTTTTAAATCAGGATACCAATAAAAATCTGCGCCACCAAAGATTGTTGGAAACCCTGTACAACCATTAACAACATCGTTCCTAGGTTGTGCAAACGGACATTGATATGGCGACAAGAATGCATATGTTTTTCCTTCAAGCATTTTTTCCCATTCAATGTTTATATCATTTGTCATTGTGCCCTCCTAGCTTCGTTTACTTTATCCCAAAACCTTTTGGAAACATTAACCCATGAGAATCTTTTAATAGCTTTTTCTCTTTCTTCTATAGATATAGGCGCATATTGTGTCTTCATTACATTAATCAAATCAAGAGAAGTTTCTTTATGCGTTCCCTCTTTAACATATCGTGCAAGGTCACCGTACCAATATCTATACAGAGGAGTATCAAAGCAGATAGGTCTTGCGCCACAGAGCAATCCTTCCATGGCTGGCTTCTCAAACCCCTCAATACGTCTTAAAGCAGAAACCCATTTAGAGTCATTATACGCAAGCATCATTTCATCTTGAGTTAATTTTGATTTATTTATATATGATTTATTCGTATAACGTAAGTTGTTTCCAACATGTAGAAGCTCTGTATTCATCATATCGCAGGCAGCAATACATTCTTCAATACCTTCGGTTGATGCTATCTCTCCTGTACATAATATTTCAAATCTTGAATTATTGCTTTCAATTTTTCTCCACAAGTCTGGCTGAACACCCCAAGGGCCTCTCATAAACTTATGACTATCTAGCGTTGGGTATAAAGAAGCTAAATCAATGTGAGAATAAACAAACATTGCATTCTTAAATAGGTCATAATACTCAGAAGGGTTTTCTTCAGACCATTCACCAAAACAATGGAATAAAACAATGTACTTTTCATTGTTAATATAATACTTATCAGAAATTCTTGTTATATCAATAATCTGGAAATCACTTATATTTGAATCTGTAGTAAATTCATAATTTATAGGGGCATATGATTTAAACCCTATTTCATTATCTCTATTCCATAGATTCTTTACCATACGCTCAAAATAAACAGTTGTCTTCTTCCTCTTATCTATTTTATCAAAAGCGTTTTCAATAGCTTCAGCAGTGCGTTGCCAGGTGTATTCTTTAACATAGTCTTCGCCAGTCTTACGCATATCTAAAGAATACGCTTTCTTTAATGCGCCACAGAAATCTAAATAACTTAGTTCAAACCATTTTTCCGTTGAAAAGAAATTAGGTGAATTTTTAGCAAGGTCTGTATTGCCATCTATTAATTGTATATTTTTTCCTTTATGTATAAAATCGAGATAGCCACCATAGTTAGACGCAATGATAGGCATGCCAAACTTCAATGCTTCAAATACAGGATGTCCCCAGCCTTCACAATGAGATGGCATTAATAAACAATCACATGCGGCGTAATACTTAGCTACATCTTCATCGTTTTCGTGGATAACAATTACTTCCGGTGTATTAAGTCTACCTCTTTTTTCCCACTCAACGACTGCTTCTGGGTTGCTGTTCTGGTGTCCTGGTTGAGACTTTAATATTAAACAAACATCATCTTTATCAGTGAACGAAGATATAAATGCCTTAATGACGATATGTACATATTTTCGTGTATCACCTAAGTTGCCAAGCATTAAGAACTTATATGATTTTTTAGTTTTAAGAACAGCAGGTTCTGCCTTTGTGTCTATATCACTAGCAAGTGGAACAATAGCTGTATTTAAGACACCTGATTTCTTAGCAACGTTCTCAACAAATGTTGTAGGGCATAAATATATATCAGATAGCCTATTCACATTCGACACAATGTCATATGTAATATGGTCTAGTTCGTAAGGAAAATAAATTGCCTTATATTTTGCGTTACAGTCTTTTGCAATTTTTATTGCGTGTGATGGCAAATGATTAATTAATGCGTAGTTTCTAGATATTGGTTTATTTAAAACAGATTTAATTGTATCGTCATATTTAAACCCAGGAATCGAGCCGCCACCTTCTGTTATATTAACTTCCCAGTCTCTTTCAAGAAGCCCTTTAGCCATACCTCTGGTAGTGATTGCCCATCCAGTGTTTTCTTTCACGGCACCGTAAATGTTTACCTCTTTTAATGCACTAGAGGTTATTTTCTTGTCATCAATTAGGTTATATGTACAGCTTTGCTGTAAGCATTCATCAATGATTCTTTCCCATCTCTTAATTATAGTGTCCCACCTAAACTGTCTTATGTATTTACTGGAAGCCTTACCTAAATGGTCTCTTAACTTAGGTGACCTATATAAATAATCTAATAACTTAGCGACATGTGTTGTATCAACAAGAGCCCTTTCTATATTATACATGCCTGTTATATATGTTTTAACATCAGCGAGTAATCCTCGTTCGCCACTTGAACCAAGTAACTCAGGCATTGTTGTATAGTTAGTGCCTATACATGGAACACCACACAACATAGCTTCTGCTGTAGTTAAGCCCCACCCTTCACCCTGAGTCGTTGAAACCTTAACATCACAACAATTATAGATACCATTTAATACGTCAACTGGAACGCCAGCTTCAACACTAATATCTTTATTGATTATTATTCTGGTTTTTATACCATAACGCTCAATGAGGCCATCCTCCCCAAGCAATGTTTTCTGTTGCTGTATAGAAAATGCGTCATTGACATCAGTATGTAAATATAAATCACAGTCTGGGTGTTTACCATCTGAAATGAATTTATAAAACGATTCTAGCGTCCTGCCAATTTGCTTTCTATCCTGAAATCTATCAAAAAAGCCAACAACAAATCTATTGCTGGCTGCTGGCATATATTGTTTCTTTATTTCTTCCTTAGGTGCATTAATTTTATAAAACTCCGTAACATCTATTCCTCTTGGAATAACTTCGACGCTACAATGTTTGTCTACATCTTGAATAACTCTTTTCCCATACTCACTCATTGAAATAAGAACATCAGCACCTTTAATAAGCCTTACCCACGATTTAGGGACAGGTTCCCCATCAATAGGTATTTCATGAATAAATTTAAAATTTCTATTTTTATATGTATAAAGAAAATCGAGCATCCAAAAATCACC
>Ga0307377_10005306_pt1 | contig 13853 bp, 19 predicted proteins | sample TR3MG_FD_202535 | JGI IMG/M metagenome (GOLD analysis project Ga0307377, IMG submission 202535) | Soil microbial communities from Risofladan, Vaasa, Finland - TR-3 | ecosystem: Environmental > Terrestrial > Soil > Coastal area > Acid sulfate soil | place: Finland: Risofladan, Vaasa | collected... | reverse complement strand
AAGTTCATGAAGCGCTCCAACGAACCGATTTTCTGGTCCCTGTTCGGCGCCGGCGGGATGCTGGCCGCGCTGATCGGTCCGGCGCTGGTATTCATTACCGGCGTCGACGTGCCGTTCGGCCTGTTTTTCCCTCCGGATACCATGAGCTATGCGCACATGCTGGCATTTTCGCAGCACTGGCTCGGTAAAGTCTTTCTCCTGGCTGTCATCGCGCTGTTCATGTGGCATGCGGCGCATCGCATCGCCATCCTGCTGCACGATTTTGGCGTTCACGCAGTCACGCCGATCAAGTTCTGTTGCTATGGGCTTGCCTTTCTCGGCACTGTGATCGCCGGCTATACGCTGCTGTCGCTGGGTACCTGAGACCGCGCGCTGCAGGCGCGCGGTCTCAGCTCCCATTCGTCTTTGCGCGGCATCGTGCACGCAAGCTGGCGAATCAGCGCCGCCAGGGCCTCTGCCCGCCCGCGCTCGAGCGCGAGTTGCGCGAGCACCGCGTCATGGTCGGATGCATAGCCAAAATCCGTCCTGCGGTCCTGGCAACTTCCGACACCCGGCTGCGCACCTTCGATACGGCCGCAACCGATCCACTGCCATGCTGTTATGCGCTCGGTCATTGCATCGCTTCACGCACCGGGCTCGGCTTTCGCCTGATTCATCGCGTCGATCGCAAGGAGCGAATGCGCGTAGGCACCGCCCGCCCGCATCTCGGCGGCAACCCAAATCGCTTCCATGATCTCCTGTTCGGTCGCGCCCTTCTTCATTGCGAGCTCGGTGTGTCCGCGAATGCAGTAGGGGCACTGGGTCACATGCGCGACTGCGACCGCGATGAGCTCCTTGGTTTTCGACGGCAGCGCGCCATCGGCGAACACGCGCTGGCCGAACGCGCGGAAAGCGCCGTAGATTTCCGGCGCAAGCTCACGCCGTTTTTGCGCCAGATCTTTCGAAACGTCGGGATACATGTGCTGTTCCATGGCAAACACTCCTTTCAATTAGAACAGAACGCGCTTTGCTCAATTAGCCGCATTCCCTCTTGTGGGCGATGCGGCATTATCAGTCGTCTCCGACACCTATCGCATGAACTTGCCGCCGGCGTGCAATTGCGCCTGCGCATCGGCGTCATTGCGCGGCACCTCCAACGCGCCTGGGTTCAGATGCAGATCGGACAGAATATTGAGTCTCACATACTCTCGATGCCTTGCGAATACACCGACAGGTTCGCCGGCAATGCGATTGTTCCCTTAGAGCCGGCGCACCTGCCAGGGAAGCGCCCAGGTAGGTGCCCGACGATGCCGCGCGCGAGCTGGACATGGATTGTTATATCATACTATGATATATTTAAACGATGAGAACAGAGCGCGTGAAAATGCCGGAGCGCAGGATGGAAATAACCCCGCTGCAGTATCAGCTAATGCTCCCAATAAAGGCCTTTCCCGACCGGGAGTGGGCGACGGTAGTCGAACTCGCCGAACGCTTGCAGGCGAAGCATCAGGGCGTCGTGGCACTGATTTCCAGCTGCGAGACCGCCAGCTTGGTTGTGCGCAACAGCAGCCGCGGCGATCCGGGACGGGGCCGGCGCCATCGCCAGCGCGCTGGCCGTTGACCGAGATTGCACCGCCCGCCAAATCGAGCACGCGGCACCGCCACATCGCCCTGAGCAGCCCCCGTTGCATAGCAAGTTCTCCGCGCCGGCCTGCAACACATCAAAGCCGCAAGGAATAACCCAATGACAATGCCGGATAGCATCAAACAATGGAGAAAGGAACAGCGCACAGAACTTCTTGCGCGGCGCGTGGCGGTGGGGACGGATCAGCGCCGTGCGTGGACTGACGCAATCACCGCATCGCTGCTCGAAGGGTTCCCGTTCTTGCATAGCTTGGTGGTGGGTTGCTACTGGCCGTACCAGGGCGAATTCGATCCGCGTTTTGCGATACACAGACTAAGACAGCGTGGCGCCAGGGCAGCACTCCCGGTCGTGTTGCAGAAGAGCGCGCCGCTTCAATTCCGCGAGTGGTGGCCGGGAGTCAGCACGACCAAGGGTGTGTTTAACCTTCCCGTACCGGATGGCACCGAAGTGTTGACGCCCCAGGCGCTGCTCATTCCGCCGATCGGCTTCGATCTGCACGGCTACCGGCTCGGATACGGCGGCGGCTACTTCGACCGGACGCTCGCCGCCATGGCGCCGCAACCCCTCAAAATCGGCGTAGCGTTCGAATTGTCCAGAATATCGACCATCCAGCCGCAGGCGCACGACATCCCCATGGACTTCATCGTGACGGAAATGGGCATTCATGTCGTGGGTCACGCGGGTTTGGAGCTGATCACGGACCGCGCAAGAGTTGCAGAGCTCGCAATTGGCATTGCCGCAGAGCGCAATCACATTGCCCGCGCAGGCAACCACCAGGTCCGCGGGCAAACCCGGCCCGACACCCGCGGCGCACAGCAGTACAGTTCCCCGGTGTGCTACGCGCACGAATTCGACACCGAGGGTAAGGACGAGTAGACCGCCGGCAACTCCCGGCAAGCCAGAAGTCTTTCGCCCAGCCGGTCTGTATTCGTTCGCTGCGGAAATGAATCGCTGCGAGCCGCGCACCTCCGCAATTCCCGCCGTTCGTGGTTGAACGCAGCGCCGGGAATTTCATTCGTTCGAAGTGCTGCACTTTCAGTTCGCGGGAACGCGGCGCGCTGCCGCGTCATCCAATGTCATGAAACCGACCAAAAGAGCCAATGGGGAAGCGTATGCATCCAGTATTCGTCAAGACAGCCGGCAAGGATTTGCCCGACGCCGAAATCGCCCGGCGGATTGCGCTCGGGGACCGGGAAGCGTTCGAGTTGCTGATGCGGCGCCACAACCAGACGCTGTATCGCACCGCGCGCAGCATCTTGAAGGACGATGCCGAGGCCGAGGATGCGGTGCAGGAAGCGTACATGCTCGCCTACCGCGCGATGGGCGCCTTCCGCGGTGACGCGAAGCTTTCCACCTGGCTGATACGGATCGTGGTCAACGAGGCGATCGCGCGATCGCGCAAGCGCAGCCGCCGCGCGCAAATCATTCAACTTTCCGGCGAGCCGGAAACGGACGCAGATGCGGCGGAGGTGAACGTGAACGAAGCCACGACCGAACAACCCGAACACGCGGCTTTGCGCGCGGAAACGCGGCGCCTGCTCGAGGCCAAGATCGACGCCTTGCCGGAGGTGTTTCGCACCGTGTTCGTGCTGCGCGCGCTGGAAGAGCTGACGGTGGAGGAGACTGCGGCGAGCCTCGGCATCCCCGCGGCTACGGTGCGCACGCGCTATTTTCGCGCCAAAGGCCTGCTGCGCGAGGCGCTCGCGCGCGAGATCGATTTCGCCTTCGGCGATGCGTTTGCTTTCGCCGGTGCGCGCTGCGACCGCATCGTCGCCGGCGTGCTCGCGCGGCTCGATGATTTGCAGGCGCGCGATGCCTGATTGTTTGCATTACCTAACTTGAACCCATAACAAAATTCATTTTGTTATGGGCCAGTTTAGGGGAGCACGAGGGGATGCGCCCTGAAGGAAGTCCCCGTAGGGGATATCCCCTCGTATTGTTACTAACTCTAAAGGAAATTCTCCATGTCTTTTTTGATTCTAGGCAAAGCCCCTGACGCGCTCGCAGCGCGCCGCTCCTTCATCGGCAAATCCGGTCTGCTGCTCTCGGGCGCGGCCGTAGCGCTGCTCGCCGGGCAGGAGGCCCTCGCAAAAGACGGCAAATCCGGCGCCTCCGACGTGCGTATCCTCAACACCGCGCTCGGCGCTGAACTGGAGGCGATCGCGGCCTACCAGCTCGGAGCGCAAAGCGGCCTGCTGCAAAAGCCGGTGCTCGCTCTGGCGCTGACCTTCCAAGGCCACCACAAGCAGCATGCTGAAATCCTGTCGAAGACGATCGCGAAGCTCGGCGGCAAGCCGGTGGCGGCAAAGGACAAGTACCGCTTCCCGACCGATTCGCTCAAGACCCAGGCCGATGTGCTGCGCTTTGCGGCGACCCTCGAGCGGGGCGCGGTGAGCGCTTATCTCGGCGCGGTGCCGGTGTTCCACAACAGCGATCTTGCCAAGGCGGCTGCGAGTATCCTCGGCGACGAGGCCATGCATTGGGCGATTCTGCGCAATGCGCTGGGCGAGGTGCCCGTTCCATCGGCATTCATGGCCTGAGCATGATTCGGCTGGCAGGCATGCTTGCCGGCGTTGCGCTCGCTCTCGCAGCGGGTTCGGCGCCGGCGGCAGCCAATAACGCCGCGCCACGCGGGGACCCGCAGGCAGGCGCGGCGATCTATGCGCGTTGCCTCGCCTGCCACGCGCTTGCCTACGACCGCACCGGCCCCAGGCACTGCGGGCTGTTTGGCCGCCGCGCCGGCAGTGTGAAGGGTTTTCACTACTCCGAGGCCATGAAACGATCCAAGATCGTGTGGAACGCGAAAACGCTGGACCACTTTCTGGCGAACCCGCTGAAAGCGATCCCGGGCACGGCGATGGGTTATGCCGGGATCGCGAACAGAAAGGAGCGCGCGGACCTGATCGCGTACCTCGAGCAGGCGAATGCATCACCCGAGTGCCGCAAATCGCCGCACCCGCAGCAGTAGGTCCTGAAGACGTTTTCTTGAACGCGACGCTACGCAACCGGCCCTGCACGACGAGCCCTGGGCCCGTGGCCCGAAAAGGACGAAAATGAACGCACCCGAAAGAATGCTCTTTCCCGACATGCAGTCGCAATTCGACGACCGCAATATCCACATCGACGCCGTCGGCATCAAAGGCGTGCGCTATCCGGTGACGATCAGCATGCGCGGAAAACCGGTGCCGACGATCGCGGCCCTGTCGCTCACGGTGGGTCTGTCCGCCAGCGCCAAGGGCACCCACATGTCGCGTTTCGTCGAGTTGCTGGAAGCGCAGACCGAGGCGTTGGACCAGGCGCGTTTCAAGGAGCTTGTCCTCGACATGCTGCAACGGCTGGGGGCGCAAACCGGCGCCGTCGAAATGCGGTTTCCCTATTTCGTGACCAAATCCGCACCCGTTTCCGGCGCGAAAAGCCAGCTCGACTACCAGGTCTGCTGGGCCGGCAGCGTAACGGCTGCAGCGGGATACGCGTTCTCGATGCAGGTAACGGTGCCGGTAACCAGTCTGTGCCCGTGTTCGAAGGAAATCTCCGAATACGGGGCGCACAATCAACGTTCGCACGTCACCATCCAGGCCGAGCTTGCCGGGGTCATGGCGATCGAGGAATTGATTGCGATCGCCGAAAGCAGCGCGTCCTGCGAAGTGTATAGCCTGCTGAAACGGGCGGATGAAAAGTACGTCACCGAGGCGGCGTACGACAACCCGAAGTTCGTCGAGGATCTGGTGCGTGACGTGGCGCTGGCGCTGAATCGCGAGCCGCGCGTCGGTGCTTACGTGGTTGAAGCGGAAAACTTTGAATCGATTCACAACCACTCGGCGTATGCGCGCGTCGCGCGCAGACGCAACCTGGATTCGGCAGGAGCGTACCCAACACGCAGTCAGGGGATTCCCCGGCAATTGTCGGGGGGACGCACGGCATGAGCATCCACGAAGTGAAACTCATCGGTCGCCTGGTCGTCGCCGAAGGCACCATGGCGTTTAGCTTCTCCAAGCCCGGCGGGTTCGCATTCAAGGCCGGCCAAGCCATCCGGCTGGAATTGATCGACCCGCCGGCCGAGGTCGGGCAGAGCAGCCGTACCCTGTCCCTCGTCAGCGCTCCGTTCGAGCAGGAGTTGGTGGTGGCGACCCGAATGCGCGACAGTGCCTTCAAGCGCGCGCTCAAGGCCCTGCCGGACGGCGCGAGCATCAGGATCCACGGCCCGTTCGGCGATCTGACGTCCGGCGACACCGGGCGGCCCGCGGTCTTCATCGCCGGTGGCATTGGTATCACGCCATTCATGAGCATGCTGCGCCAGGCAGCCAAAGACCGCTCGCCTCAGCCTCTGTTCCTCGCGTATTCGAACCGCCGCCCGGAAGACGCCGCGTTTCTCGACGAATTGCAGGAACTCGAGCGGCGCAACGAGCAGTTTCACCTGATGGCCACGATGACCGATATGAGCAAATCCGCGCGCGCGTGGAGCGGCGAGACGGATTTTGTCGATGCAGACATGTTGAAACGGTTTGTCGGCGACCTGGCGGCGCCGATTTACTACATTGTCGGCCCGCCGGCGATGGTCGAGGCGATGCAATGGACGCTGGATGGCGCGGGCATTGCCGCGGACAAGGTCCGCACCGAAGAGTTTTACGGCTATTAGCGGTCTGTAACCGTCGAATCGGAGTAGGCCATGCTTTTGGCGTTCAGGAATCCGGCGCGTGGAGGACGATAGAATCGCATGAAAGTCAGACTCAAGAGAGTCTATGCCCCGGCGGAACCCGGTGACGGCTTCCGGGTCCTGGTCGACCGCCTGTGGCCGCGCGGGCTTGCAAAGGAATCGGCACGCATCGATCTATGGCTCAAGACATCGCGCCCAGCACCGAGCTGCGCAAATGGTTCGGCCACGATTCGAAGCGATGGCGGTCTTTTCGCACCAAATACTTCCGGGAGATCGGTTCACGCCCTGATGCGCTGGCCGTGCTCCTTGATCATGTGCGCGAGGGACCGGTGACGCTTGTGTACGCGGCGCGAGAGGAGCGCTACAACGACGCAGTGGCGCTCAATGAGTATCTGTCGTCTCGGCCAAAGAAAGTCCTGACCAACAAATAGGGAGGTATGATGGCAAGATTAGTAGAGCGGTTTCGCAACAAACCCTACGCGGTGAGCATTGGCGGTGAAACCAAATATATTTGCGGTTGCGGGCTCTCCGACACACAGCCGTTCTGCGATGGAACGCACAAGATCACTCAGACCGAATCACCCGGAAAAGTCTATTGGTATGACGAAGATGGGCAGCGGCACGATGCGGCGGAAAGCTATCCGGGCATCCGCAGCGACCGGCAAACCAAAGACGCTTAGCCAATCCAGAACCGGATTAATGGGCGCGCGCCATAGAAGAAACTCCGGCTAAGATTGATGGCAATTTAGGTCGGCCGCGGCCTCAATTCCTCTCTCGCGAGACCGGTTACCGCAGGCATCGGGGCACTGATCGGAACCGCTGCCTGAAGCGGCATTCAGAAACATGATCGAACCGAAGAAACGCAGGGCCATCAGAACGCTTTCCGTATTCAAGCCGGACGGCTCCATCCGTGGCGGGAAGCAAAGGATGGCTGTGCCCGAAACAGGCTACCCCACCCTCGAAGCGCTGCTGGCCGCAGTGCGGGATTGTCGTGCCTGCGAGGCGCATCTGCCGCTAGGTCCGCGTCCGGTGCTGCGTGCGGGCGATACGGCCCGTATCCTCATCGTGGGTCAGGCGCCAGGTGCGCGTGTGCACGCGACCGGCATTCCGTGGGACGACCCCAGCGGGGAGCGCCTGCGCGCGTGGATGGGCGTGGGCAAGGAAATTTTCTATGATGAATCGCGCATCGCGATCATTCCGATGGGATATTGTTATCCCGGCCGCGGAACCGACGGTGATTTGCCGCCGCGCCGCGAATGCGCGGCGCTCTGGCTCGACCAGCTGCTGGCCAGGCTGCCGCGGATTGAATTGACCCTGCTCATTGGTCAGTATGCGCAGCGCCACTTTCTGAGCAGCCGAAGAAAGCCGTCGCTCGCCGAAACGGCCAAGGCCTGGCGGGAGTACGCTCCGCGCTTCATCCCACTCCCCCACCCCTCGCCGCGCAATCAACCGTGGCTCAAGCAACATCCCTGGTTTGAGCAGCAACTTGTACCAATGCTGCGCGCGCGAATCAAAGCCCTGGCCGCGAGTTGAGCAGAAGTTTGCCGGAACAATGAAGAAGCGGGATCCGCAAGGAGGAATAAGCATGCTTGCATACGTGTATTGGCACGCCATGCCAAATGATTTGGCGGCTGTGGATTATGAAAGAAATCTCCTTTATTTCAACGATGCGTTGGCAAATGCGAAAATTCCCGGGCTACTGGGTAACGCGAGCTATGCGATCAGTCGAACCCCGTGGTTGGGGGAACCTGGTTACGAGGATTGGACATGGCTCGAAGGTTCCTGGGCGCTCGATTCTTTAAATGAACGCGCGGTATCGGGGGCAATGGAGCAACCGCACAACGTGATCGCACAGATGACCAAGCATGGCGGGTTTGGTGGGCTGTACTACCATGTGGCCGAGGAGCATAAGATACCGGCAAGCTCGAAAGTATTTTGGCTGTCCCGCCCGCGTGGCGTCAACTGGCGCGACATCATGCCTGCCATCACGCAATCTGCGAACTCGAAGGTAGCAGTATGGAGACGGCAGATGGTTCTCGGCCCCGCACCGGAATTCGCGGTGATCGGCGCCTCCACGTCAACTTTGACAGTTCCGGACGGCTGGACCTTACTCGAGGTCCAGCGCCGCAGACTCGGGCAACACTGACTAAGGGAGTGCTGCCGCCATCTGGTGTTTCGTCGACGTTGCGCTCCGTTGAGTCGGGTATGAACTCTCGCAGCCTCAGCCGAAACGAACTGTTTAGCCTATGCTCATGACTGGCTAAATTGCTTCGGCGAGCGAAGCTGGTGCTTGTCCTCCGCCAATTCGCCGGCTGGCTTGGATGGTTGGCCCTCGGATGGCGTCCCCAGAGTCCGGCGCGCGCGCGCCTGCAACGCGCGATAGGTTCGCTCCCAGTCGTCCTTGCGCGGCGTCGTGTATGCAAGCTGGCGAACCAGCGCCGCCAGGGCCTCTGCCCGCGCGCGCTCGAGTGCCAGTTGCGCCAGCACCTCGTCGTGGTCGGATGCATATACAAAATCCGTCCTTCGGTCCTGGCAAATCCCGACACAAGGTTGCGCACCTTCGATACGGCCGCAACCGATGCACTGCCATGCTGATATGCGTTCGGTCATTGCACCCCGCCTTTCCTCAACGGCACACAGTCGCTTGCTTGCCGACCACGACCTGCGCCACGTGCCGCTTCATCTAGCGCGCGAGCTTGGCGCCGGCGCGCAATTGCGCCTCGGCCTCTGCACTGATTCGTTCAACCAGCGCCGATGCGCTCTCGACGCCCTTGATCAGGTCGACGCTTTCGCCGGCCCAAACTACCGCCGTATCGAAATCGCCGTCGAGGGCGGCCGCCCGATAGCCCGCGCGTTCTGTTTCGATGACGTTCGCGAGACGATCCTCGCGGCCATGCCAGCGCTCCATGAAGCCGTTACGAATCGCGCGCCCGGTATAGTTCGGGGGCCAGGCATAGCCGCGCACCAGATCGAATACGCGCGTGCGCGCGGTTTCGTCACCGCGCGCAGCGACGATGCGCTGTTTTGCCCGGTCGTGGCCGAGCGCCTCGGCGCTCGCGTAGAAACGAGTCCCTATCAGCGCTCCTTCGGCACCCAGCATCAGCGCCGCCGCGAGACCGCGACCATCGGCGATGCCGCCTGCCGCCACCACCGGTGTCGGCGCCACAGCGTCCACCACCGCCGGCACCAGCGGCAGCGTGGCGCGGCCGCCGCCATGCCCTCCGGCCTCGGTGCCTTCGGCCACGATGAGGTCGGCCCCCGCTTCCTTTGCCAGCCGCGCTTCTTCGAGGCCCTGCACCTGGCATATCAGCCTGCACCCGGCCGACTTTATAAGTTTGGCGTAAGGCCGCGGATCGCCGAAGGACAGCATGACTGCGTGCGGGCGATAGCTCAGCAGCAGTTCGAGCACGCCCGCGGTCGCCGACCAGGTTATCAATCCTGCGCCCCACGGCCGCAGCGTCGCCTCCCGCACGCAGGACAACTCGGTCCGCAACCAGGCGGAGTCGCCGTAGCCGCCGCCGACCAGTCCCAGCCCGCCGGCGTTGGAAACGGCGGCGGCCAGGCGGCCGCCTGATACATTCCCCATGGGCCCAAGGATGATCGGATGCTGCAGATCAAACAGTTTGGTCAATGCGGTCGTGATCATGATTCATGCCCTTTCATTTGATGCCGCACTTGCCGGTTCGCCCCGGGGCCGTTCCCCAGTGTCCCGGAAGCGCCTGCATGCCCCAATCGATTTCGACCAGGAAATTCGGATCGAATAGCGGATTCTCATTCGCTCCGTCCTTTGCATAACCGCGCGGATTGCACACCACCCGGGCGCCGTTCAGTAAATAGTCGAAACTGTCGTGGGTATGTCCGTGTATCCACAAGCAGGCGCGTTCCCCGTCGATCAGATGTTCGGCATCGGAAATGAAGCACGCGTTCAGGAGCGAGTCGGCAAACCTCGGGTGGATGCTCTTTCGCGACGGAGCATGATGGGTGATCACCACGGTCGGCCCGGCGTGCGGTTCGGAAAGCTTGCCTGCGAGCCATCCGGCCTGGACATTGAACAGCGCCGCTGAATCGGCAGGCGTGAATAACGCTTCAGCTGCTTCGCCAGCGCGAATCCTGCTGAAATCGCGCATGAAACTCAAGGCTTCCCGCATCGCCGCAGTGCGTTTCTCGCCCTCGCCGAACAGCATGAAATCCGTCCACAGCGTGGTTCCCAGGAAACGCACCCCATCGATGACGGCTTCGCCGTTGTCGAGCAGGCGAATGTTGGTTCCGGCGCACAGTTGTTTGAGCTCCTCTGCGGTGCCCACGATGCTGCCGCCGTAGAACTCGTGGTTCCCGGGAACGTAAAGTACCGGTTTGGAAAAACCCGATGCCCAGGAAACTGCCTCTCGCGGGCGCGCAATGTCGCCCGCCAGGATTACCGCATCGGCGTCAGTCCGCGGGATATTCAATGCGCCCAGGCTCAGATGCAGATCGGACAGAATATTGAGTTTCACAGGTCCTCCATGCGTTGCGAAAACGCCGAAACGCCCGCCGGCAATGCGATTCCGCGTTCAGGCCGACACGTTCTCTGCGACACGCAACGAACGCGCTCGCAGAGATGACGGACAGTACCGCTATGTCGCAATCTTGGCATGGTTATATCATAGTATGATATAGTCGCAGCACGCAAAAAAGTACGTTGGAATAGCGGAGCGCAGAATGTCCAATACTGAATTGGCGCACCTTCATCGCGCCGAACACCTGTCGTCGCGGGGTACATTTGCCATGCCCGTGCTCAACACAGACGGCCCGGAATAGGCCACCCCGCGTTAATCCGCGGGCCTCTTGTTTTATGTACACCATCAAGAAAAGGCGATCAGGATGCCGCTGGTCCATGAGTTCCAGAGTGCCAATTTCAATTTGTTTCGGGCGATCGTGGAGCAGGCTCCGGATGCGATCATCTTTGCGGATCGCGAAGGCGTGGTCCGAATCTGGAACCACCGGGCCGAGACGGTTTTTGGCTACGCCGCTGTTGAAGTCCTGGGCAATGGCCTCGACCTGATCATCCCGGAGCGCTTGCGGCGTGCGCATTGGGAGGGTTTTCGCAGAGCTGTCGACACCGGTCAGACCAAGTATGCAGACCGAGTGCTGACTACGCGGTCGGTTCACAAGGACGGCAGCAAGTTGTACGTGGACCTGAGCTTCAGCCTGATCAGAAGCGAGGTCGGTGCGATCGCGGGCGCGTTGGCGGTAGCCCGGGATTGCACCGCCCGCCACCTTGAGCAAAGCGCTGTTCGGGCGCGCATCGCTGAGTTGGAGCAAAGGGCACGAGTCGGACTCGATGAAAACTCCTAGTGGTTGTAATTTCAATAATCGCGACATAGATTAGGCGTCCGGCGTGGCCGCTAGCTACACCCTGCTCAAATATCTGCATGTAAGCTGTGTCGCGCTCTCGGGCGCGGGCTTCTTGCTGCGCGGGATATGGATGCTGCGGGATTCGCCTTTGCTGGCGCGCCGCTGGGTGCGCATTGCGCCGCACGTAGTCGATACCGTGCTGCTCGCGAGCGCGATCGCCTTGTGCGTCCTGATCGGTCAATACCCGCTGCAGCAGAACTGGCTCACGGCCAAGGTTCTCGGACTTGTTGTCTACATCGTTCTCGGCACCATCGCGCTGAAGCGCGGGCGCACGCGCGGAATTCGCGTCGCGGCGTTCTTCGGCGCGCTGCTGGTCTTTGCCTATATCGTTGCGGTGGCGATAAGCAAATCGGCGCTGCCCTATGCCGGCTGACGTGAACGCAGGCCGGGAGCTCGGCCCGGCCGGGCTCAAATGGCTCGGAGCGGCGCCGCATCGCTTGTTCTTTTTTCTCGCCTCGTTGCAGCTGCTGATCGCTTCGGCCTGGTGGGCCCTGGTGCTGCTGCTGCGCTTGTTCGGCATGGCGATGCCTGAAGCGATTGCGCCGACGCTGGTGCATGCGACGGGAATGCTCTATACCTTCCTGCCGCTGTACATGTTCGGCTTCTTGTTTACCGCCGGTCCGGCTTGGCTCGCGGTGAAAGGACCGGACGCACGCGCGCTGCTGCCCACCGCGTTGCTCGCGTTCGCGGGCGGTGCGTCGATGATTGCGCTGTCCTTGTTTTCGACGCGCGCCTCGGGCATTGCCGCGCTGCTGCTGTGCGCATGCTGGGCCCGCTACCTGCTGCTCTTCGGCCGCATGCTCCGGCAAAGCGCGGCCTCCGACCGCAAGCACGCAACGCTGGTGGCGGTATTCATGCTGCCCGGCGTCGCCGGACTCGCGGGCTACGCGCTGCTGTGCTTCGGCGGCGATCTGCGCTGGTTCGCCGTGGTGACTGTCGCCGGGCTGTGGTGGTTCGTGATTCCGGTATTTCTGGTCGTGGTGCATCGCATGCTGCCGTTTTTTACCGCGTCGGCCATTGCGTCGGTCGCTGCCTGGCGCCCGTACTGGGTGTTGTGGTGCTTTCTCGCCGCTTCGGTGGGACACGGCGCTATGGAACTGGCCGGCCTGAGGCACATCGCGTGGATTCTGGATGCGCCCGCGGCTGCCTTCCTGCTCTGGCTCGGCCTGCGCTGGGGGCTGGTGCAGAGCCTGCGCATACGACTGCTCGCCATGCTCCATGTAGGCTTCATCTGGCTCGGCGTCGCGTATGCGCTGTATGCGGTCGACGAGTTCCTGGCCCTCAGGGGCGCGGGTGGAATCGGATTGGCACCGCTGCATGCCGCCGGCATGGGCTTCGCCGGCTCGATCATGTTTGCCATGGTGACGCGCGTTACCCGCGGGCACTCCGGCCGCAGCCTCACCGCCGACGACGCGACCTGGCGCTTGTTCTGGCTGTTGCAGGCCGCGACGCTGCTGCGGTTGGCAGCCGAACTGTGGACGCAGGGCTACGCATGGCTGCTGACCGCGGCGATTCTGGCCTGGCTCGCCGCATTCACGGGCTGGGCGTGGAAATATGTTCCGGTCTACCTGCGGCCGCGCGCCGACGGCAAGCCGGGTTGAGCACGTCAGCCGGTGCTCCAGGCGCGCGGCTTGATCATGCCGGCGATCTTGCAGGCTTGTTGCACGTAGCCATACGGAAACAGCTGGAATAGCTGGTCCTTCGCCACTTTCTTGTCCAGGCCCTGATCGCTGGTGAGAAAACCGACTACGTGTCGGACATCCGGTGCTACCTGATGCTCTCGCCAGTAATCGCGCATAAAGTGGAGGACAGGCCAATATGTGTCGGTGAGTTCCAGCTTCTCTTCCGCAGCCAGTTTGCGCGCGATCTCATCGTCCCATGTCTCCGGGTCGATGAGATAGCCGTGAAAGTCCCGCGCCGGCTCGAAATCCGCATTTACGCCCATGTTTACTCCTGCAACGCCGAATGATGGCTGGTAAGGCTATCGGCTCACATAAATAGCAGTCAAGCGATATTCTTTTGTAGATAATATCGAATATATCGATATATCAAGTAAGGACAGCAATGGACATTGACCAGGCCCGCACTTTCTTGGCGATCACCGCCTATGGGAGCTTTCTGGAAGCCGCACGTCGCTTGCATCTGACGCAGTCCACGGTCAGCGCCCGCATCCAGCGTCTG
>Ga0307377_10005305_pt1 | contig 13857 bp, 11 predicted proteins | sample TR3MG_FD_202535 | JGI IMG/M metagenome (GOLD analysis project Ga0307377, IMG submission 202535) | Soil microbial communities from Risofladan, Vaasa, Finland - TR-3 | ecosystem: Environmental > Terrestrial > Soil > Coastal area > Acid sulfate soil | place: Finland: Risofladan, Vaasa | collected... | reverse complement strand
GGTGGTGTTCAGCCATTCGGCCCGCCAGTGGCCGGCCGGCAGGTCGAGCACGAGCGAGGTGGACCCGGAATCGGGGCGCGGCGCGCAGTCGACCCGCCGGACATAGATCGCGTATGCCTTGCCAGGCTCGCTCAGTGCGCGAGCCGTGACGCACGGACCGCGGCCGGCAACCGCCATTGCGTCCGGCTTCGGTTGCCGGGGTGCAGCCTGATCGGCTCGGCCGCGCCCGCCGTCCCCGTGCAGGTCGGTGCCATAGCCAGGATCCATCCTTTCATCTGCTCGGTTTCACCGGTTGCCGGAGGATCGTCTTGAGCTTCTCCGGAGCCGTGCGCCGCGGATCGCCCATGTAAACCTCGTGGTGCGGGCCGTTGAACGTGCAGCCGTTTTCCTGCATGAACGCGTGCAGCCGCTCGATCGTGGACTTCTCGGCGGAGTACGGCCCGACGTGCATGATCTGAACCGACCGGCCTTCCCGCAGGACGTCCAGCCGCAGCTTCGGGAGCGCCGGCGGCGATTTCTTCCTCGAAAGCTCGGCAACTCCCTGCTCAAACAGCTCGCGCGCCACGAAGTCCGGCTGCACGATCAGCAGCGTCCATTTCCATTCGTCCTTGCGCAACTCCGCGAACGCCGCCAGGTCGTCCGCCCACCACAGTCCTTCCAGCGGCATCACGGTGTAGTCGGGGAAGCCGCCGCGTTTCTTGAGCATGAACTTCAGCGTGTAGGATGTGCCGTACAGCGCCTCGATCGCCTGCTGGAATTCGGCCGACGTATTCGGATCACCCTGTCCGTCGATCATGAAGCACACGAGATCCGGCACGTCCACGATCGCCGGTTCCTTCGCCGAAGCCGTGTAGAGCTGCTTGAGTTCCTTCTTCAGATCGATCTTGCTCATCATCCATGTCCTCCGGGGATCGGGGCTGAGTGGACACAGTGGACGCAGTAGACCAAGTGGACGCAGTGGACCAGCCGAATCTTGCGGCTCGGTCTACGGTCCAGTTCACCGGTTCCGCTCATTTTACAATCTTTCACCTCGTTTGTCGAATAAAATCTTGACTAGCCGCGGCCGGAATGTAAACTATGGTTTTCTGCCTTGCGGCTCGGCCGCGAGCATTTGCGATCACTTGAGGCCCGTATCATGACTGCACGGTCGTTCATCATCGGCCTGATCCTGCTCATCATCGTGGGCGTCACGATCGCGTACACCGATCGCGCGGCGCACTCATGGCACACGTCCGCCGCTTCTTCCTCGGGCTGATCATCGGAGATGCCACCATGGCGGTCGTGCGGCTCGTCCTTCAACTCGTTACCATGAAATGAAACTGGCATGGATGGACGGGCCGACAGGATGAAATGAAACTGGCATGGATGGACGGGATCGGCAGGATCAGTTTCCTGCCGGCCCGTCCATCATCGTGGATACAATCTGCTCGTCCGGGAGTTGAGCTATGGCAGAATGCTGCTCCAAACCGTCAGTGTGCGGATTCCATCACGTGGCGCTCCGTGCGGCCGACTTCGACGCTTCGATCAAGTTCTACACCGAAGTGCTGGGTTTCCGCTCCGGCACGACGTGGGGCGAGGTCAACGGCCGCGCGATCATGCTCGACGGCGGCAACGGCAACTTCATCGAGGTCTTCGCCGGCGGCACGCCCGGCCCCAAGCCCGAAGGCGCACTGCTGCACCTGGCTCTGAACGCCGACGACGTCGATGGCACCTTCGCCCGCGCCCGCGACGCCGGGCACCCGTCGTCATGGAGCCCGCCACCGTCGACGTCGACTCCAAGCCCAAGCCGATGTCCATCCGCCTCGCCTTCTTCAAGGGGCCGGACGGGGAGGTGATTGAGCTCTTCAAGCTGCTGTGAAAAAAAAGAAGAGGCTGGGGCTTTCTAAGCCGCCCTGGGGATCGGCACTTTCTCGTGTGCCATGTGAGGGATCAACTCGGCTAGCGCTTCCAGTTGGTCTTTGTTTGCTTCTCTGTCGTGCGACAACTTGCAGGCTGCGATTACCAAGGCTATCAAGGAGATCGTCTCGTCCGATTCCTTGCCGGCGCCTTCGGCCAGAATGCCACACTTCAGGGCCTTGAGGATCTCCTTGACGCCCTTGATCTGGAAGCCAATTACACGATCGTCGATGACGGAACGGTACAGCGTTGTCAGCGAGTCCAGCCGCTCCGCATAAGTCGCCTCATTGGCCGTCTGATACACGACACAGTCCCCGTACTGATTGTACCAAGCCTCTGGCTTGAAACCGGGCTTTCCTTCGACGTAATCTTTCAGGAAATGCTCTTCGGCCATAACAGCTCTCCATACCGAGAACGCCAGTTGATCGGACAGGCTCGTTGTTGAGGATCTGCTCTTTCGGCCCGAAACGTGTACAGCTCGAATTTTGGATTCAGGTAAACGGCAAATACCAGGGAACGCCCGGGAAACGGTGCGAACACGTTTTCCTTGATGCACCATTCCTTCGGATGCCCAGTATAGCACCACCACGAAAGCTCTCCTTCCTCATAGTCACGGACGCCCCGAAATATCCTCTCCGTATGATCGAGAACGTGCCTCACACAGCGGAAGTTTTCGTAGTCAACACTGCGGTTCTCGTAGTACCACGTGATCAGGTCGCGTGCGAACCGCACCATGACTGGCGGTCCACCCGGGTCTCTGGGGTCGATTGCCCTGTACTCGAAATACCCCGGTGTGCCAGAGCCCATCGATGATCCTTCTCTATTCCTTTGCGAAGACGCCCTCATGTTTATCGGCAACATGCAAGCTCTGCTTGACCACCATCCACATTATATTGCGCAAACAGCGCCAAGTCAACCATGGATTTGGCGCGATGGGCACAATCCGCATCATCCGGATCATTGCGAGATCGTCAGCGTCGGCGAACCACAATCGGCAGTTCGCGGACGCTCCCCGCTTCCGGCAGCCGGATCTCGTCCTTGATCCCGCTTCCCGCTACCGTAATCGTCTTGCCGTCGTCACCGAGTTCGGCCGTGATGCCGAGATCATCAACCTGCGGCACGAGCAGCGCCATGTAGGGCTTGCCGGTATCGTTGCGCACGCCCAGGCTCCACAACGGGCCGAACTGCTCGTTCTCGATCACCTGCGGAGCTTCCGGCAGCAGGAACCTGACGAGCAGGTGCGGCTTGCCCGGCTCGCCCGCGCGGAAGATGCCGCTGCCCTCATCCCTCACCGGCAGCCCCGGATGCAGCCAGAACGTCGACGGCGAATGGGCCTCCTCGAATACATCCCACACCAGGAAGTAGTCGGGCTTCACAAACAGGTAGTGCCGCAAGTGTCGCGTCGTCGGGACCGGCAGCATCACCTTGTAGCTCAGCTTCCTCAGCGGCCGCACGTTGGTATTGACGATGCGAACCGCGCACCAGTCGAACGTGTCGCCCATGTGCACGATGATCGGGTCCGGGGCGCGCTCGAGGCCGGCGTAGCCGCTGGACAGCCATTTGTCGTCCGAGTAGACCACCGTGTTGTGCAGCCAGGTGTCGGCGCCGCCGATGTTGTTGCCGGCGTTGTCGTTCGTGTGGTAGCCGTGCTCGCCCAGCAGCACGGAATCCCACGCGGCGAGATGCAGGTTGCCCTGGTCGAAGTCCATGTGGTGCGTGGCCTTGCCGGCGCGGAACAGGCACCACAGCGGCGAGCCGTCCTTCTTGTGGGCCTTCGAGATCAGGCCCATGCTCACGCGATGCGTGCTGCCGGTCTGCACGGAGCCGGCCCCGCTGCCCGATTCGATCGCGGGATCGATCGTGCCCACGGTGAGGACCGGGTGCGTGTGCAGCGGAATCGGCTTGCCGGCCAGCCGCCACGCCCGGATGCACGCGGCCGCGAGGGCCGGATCGGATTCGCGGTAGATCCATGCCCCGAGGGTGTACTCGCCGCGCTGCTCCTGTTCGTGGCCGTGGCCGCCCGAGTTGCCGTCGGCCGGGTGAACCGCCCGCCGCGGCAGCGACCAATCGGCGTACAGCGTATGGATCGATCCATAGCGGCCGGCACACGGACCCGTCAGCGGCTCGATGCTGTCCGACAGCGGCGGCATCTGGATTTCCACCGAATGCCGGATCGTGCCCTTCACCCGCTCGTCGGCGAAGTAGTCGCGCACGCCCTTCCACCACAGGGGATACAGGAACAGGATTCGCTCGCTGAACTCGTGCGTGTGGTAGTTCACCGATTCGTGGTAGGTGCCGTCGTGCTCGTAGAACGTGCGGTGGAAGCGGTCGGTCTGCTGCATCGTCCACTGCCGCCACGCCTGGTGCATCGGGTGCTTCTCGAACAGCTCCGCCATGACGCCGACGGTGCTCATGAACTCGGATGCGAAGTTCGGCGGCACGGGGCAGTCGCCCATGTCGTCCTTGAGTGCGCTGGCGATTCCCTCGTCCAGCTCGGCGTTAGGCCAGAAATCGCCGTAGTTGCAGTAGTCGGGATCGGAGAACATGTAGCCGCCGACTGCCAGGAAGGCCGTGCGGATGGCGCGGTACGGCTGCTCGTCGATCAGGCCGAGCGCCCACAGCACGTCTAGGTCGTATGCCAGCCGCTTCATCTGCCTGCCGTCGAAGATGATGAGGCGCTCATAGCCGCCGTCGGCGATGTCGGTCAGCATCTTCCGCGCCGCGGCGAGAATCGGCTGCACGCATGCCTGCATGCCGCCGCTATCGTTCATGGTGAGCGCCACGGCGAGTTGGCCGGCGTAGCCGGTCTGCTTCTGCCCGACGTACGCCTCGAACGTCTTCCCGATCGCCGGGTCGAGCGCGAGCCGCGCACGGAAGGTGTCGAGATCGGCCTGCCGCATCAGGTTCGGCTTGCGGTCGTCGAGCGGCGGGTTCAATTCCCAGTGGCGAACCTTCGCGAGGGCGAGATCGGAAAGCTGCACCTTGCGGCGGTTCAGCAGGCAGCGGGAGTCCTTCGCGTCGACGCCCGCCTCCGCCTTCGTACTGAGCAGCAGGCCGTACAACCGCCGGCCCTGCTTCAGCGGGAATCGGACGAAATGGCCGTGGTCGTCGTCTTCGTTGATCTCGACCCGCACAAGCCCCCGCCGCTGCCACAGGCTCCCGTGCGCCGAGAAAATGCCCACGAAGCGGTCGTCATCCGCCGTGAAGCCCACCCGGCACAGGTTCCACTGGTTCCAATAGCCGATGTGGCTGAGGTGCTGCAGGATGCGGCGGCCGTGCCCGGGATTGACGGTGCCGGTCGACTCGTAGCGCAGCGGCTGCATCGGGCCTTTGCGCTCCCCGCCGCCCCACACGTAGCTCTGCGCTTTCTGCGAGCCGTACGGGAACCATTCCACGGCCGCATCGGTCGATTCGCTCATGGTTTCCACGATCTGGATGACGTCCGCCCCGGCCGCCCACCGTGCGCGGAAGGTGAACGCGGCATCGTTGCCCCAGCGGCAGGTCGTTCGCCATTGCACGCAGCACGGCCCCAGCGACTCGATTTCGGTTTGGACGGCGCCGCGGCAGTTCGCATCGACGATCGAGTTCTGCCCGAACCAATCGCCGCCGTCGATCCTGATGCCGGCAATCGGCCCCGGCAGCGGCTGCTCGTACTGGCCGTCGGCAGGCAGGCGCACGGCGAATCGGCCGTTGACGATGGCAAGCTGCGAGCCCTCACGTTCGGTCGCCGCGGCCGCCTCGATGCGAATCGGCGATTCCGCCGCCGGTGCATCCGCCGGCTCCATGTTCAGCTCCGCACCCGGCGCCAGATCCACGAGCACCACGTCGGCCTGTTCAGCATTGACGCGGTCGAACGGCATCGCCGGCACGCGCTGCACGGGGAACACCGCCCCGCTCGCCGCATCGCGCAAGGCGGGCGAAACGCCCGCATTCACCGGCACCAGCACCTTCTGATACGTCACGCCAAGTTGCTCTCGTATGGTTTCCATGTTCATTTCACCGACACTTCCAGTCCTTCGGGATCAAGAATGACATTTATGCTTGCATGAAAATTGGCAGGATCGCGCACGAACTCGAGGTACTCGCTGAGGCTGCCCGCGCAGTTGACGCTGTTGTGCGCGAGCACGATTCCCCCGGCGGGCATTCGGTCGTAGCAGCCCCGCAGGATGTCAAGGTACACGCCCTTGCCGCGCTCGTCGGTCCCGTCGGCGTCCAGGTACAGCAGGTTCACCGGCTCGGGATAGCCGGCCACGAACGGCACGGCATTGGCGGCAACGACCCGCGCCACGCCGGTCGGATCGATCCGGCGGACGCTCCGCTCGGCGCGGGCGGCCTCATCGGCCACGATTTCGATGCCGACGAGATCGCTTGCCGTGTAGCACGCGCCGGGCCCGGCCGCCGCTCCCGCGTTCGAGATGAACGTATTCCCGCAGAAGCAGCCAGCCGCGATCATCACCCGCGGCTGTGCGATGGCGTTGATTGCGTACAGCAGCCGCTGCATCCGCGGCGAGATGGCAGTCCACGGGATATCGAACAACTCCGCCACGGCCGCGCGGTGGGCGAGCAGTCTCGCACCGTCGTATCGCGTGTGCGGGATCACGCCGGCATTCCGCAGGGCGCCGAGGGCATCGCCGACAATCGCGGTCTCCTGCTCGAGCGGCTCGATCGCGCGGTGCGGATTCCTGTAGTCCATCCGGTAGCTGGCCCAGTCGACAGTGCGAAATTCGTTTGGCATTGTCTGCTCCGAAAATCACGGTCGGGCGTACAAGGGCGGGCTGAGGGCGTCTGGGCATGGCGCGCTCCCGGTTCACGGTTACCGGAAGGTCCGGGCAGGGCGGGCGATTCGTGCCTCGCCAGGTTGAACCGGTTTTCGGGTTCGTCTCAAAGCCAGCGTTCGTCAGCATTCCGGCGAGGCACTCAGCCCGCCCCTACATCCGCTCCCCACAGTAGAACATCCCGCAAGCATTCTACCCGGAAGCCGGTGAAAAATCGAGACGAAAGTCGCCGGCCTCGTGAGTTGAGCCTCTGTTCCCATTCACGGTGTTAACGTAGTGAATATCCCGAAGGCCGTCCGTTCCCCGTCCGACGTTTCACTGGAGGAAACCCCAATGTTCACGACCGCTGTGTTGCTCGGAATGCTGCTTTTCCCGTCTGTTTCGGCCCGCGACGTCGCGCGGCGGGTTGATGACCGGGCAGCGCGCGAGGTCCTTCAGGAGGGCTCAGGTCCCTCGATCGAGCGATTTCCGCTTGACATACCGGCGGCGAAGGGAAACCCGCCCGACCTCATCGCGCTCCGCGATCGCACCGTTTTCAGGGGAATCATCATTCACGACCAAGACGGAAAGATCACGATCTGCACGGGAACCGAGATCGTCACCGTGAACCGAGCCGACATGATGGCGATCGTCCGGAGGCATTGAAGCTCCCCGGGGGAATTCAGAAGTCGGAATTCGGAACCCACGCTCGCCACCTGCGGCTGTCGGCCGCCGACTTCCGTGCTTTCGCTTCTCACTCTTGGATTTCCAGGGCCTGATTTCCGAGGCTTGGCTTCTACGGTATGGCTTCTGACTTCTAAATCCTGAATTCACAAGGGAGCCGCGCTCTCCCGTATCCTACTGCCTCACCTGCCCCATTGGCTTGTTCGGGGCCGGGCCGAACGGCTGGATCTCGCGGAACTCCTCCCAGCTCTTCACCAGCAGTTCCTTCGTGCGGCTTCTCTCGTTGACCATCGTTCCGATCACGTTTACCTTGCGGCCGTGCATGGTGGAACCGATCTCCACACCCTTCTCGTCGAGCACGATCACATAGGTGCCGCCGGCCGTGATCAGGCGGGCGAGCATCAGCCGGCCGTCGACGCTGATCGCGGAATCGACCGTGCCCGTCAACTGCGGGCGGAAGCTCTGGATCGTCAGGAGTTTCCGGTCCTTGTCATCCGTGATGATACCAGTAACCTCGACTCGTGTGTCGGCCATCTTTGTGCCGAGGTCCAGCCCGCGCTGGTCCATCACCACCACGTATTCAGCATCGGGTGTGACGAAGTTGACGGACTGCACGCCGGACTTGACCTTCGCCGCCTGCACGAAGCCGAGCATCGTGACGCTCTTGACGGCTGGGGGCGTGGCGGGCGGCGCCGGAGCCGGAGGCGCCACTTGGCCGGGAGGAGCATTCGGGGGCTCCGGGGTTGTATTCTGCGCCGTTTCGGGCTGAGGCACCACTCCCGGCTGAACGGGGGCGGGCGGCGGATTCTGCGGCACTGCCGGCGTCGGCGGAGCCTCCGGAATCAACGGCTGCGCCTGACCGGGTACGACCGCCGGCGGTTGCGGCGGATTCGCCGGAACCGGCTGCTGAGCCTCCAACGGCGGCACCGGCGGTTGGGCCGGCTGCGGCTGCACCACCGGAGGCGGCTCAGCGGGAGCCGTCGGAGCGGGCTGGGCTGGTTCGTTCACCGGCTGCGGAGCCGGATTCTGCGGAGGTGGAACGGGCGCCGGATTCTGGGGCGGCTCGGCGGGGGCTGGCTGAGGAGCCGGAGCGGGCTGGGCCGGCGGATTCTGCACCGGCGGAACCGTTGCATCGGGAGCCGGCGGGAACGACGCGTCGGGGGCCGGCGAATCGCTCGTGGCCTGCGCCTGCGTCGCGTTCGGCATTGTCGGCTCCATCGGCAGCGACGTCGTCTCCCTCGCAAGCGGATTGATCGGCTCGATGCTCAGGATGATCGGCTCCATCGGAGCCACCGGCAGCACCGGGTTTACGGGCACGGGGGGCAACTCCCCGGCCATTGCCGATCCGCATGGAACCAACACCCACAGAACCATCGTCGCCACTACTATCGTAGGAATGTTTGTCGTTTTCATCGTCAGCCCCTCCGGCAAGTTCACATGGCATCATCCGGGCCACTGCCATCTCACCCTTCAAACACGAAAACGCACCCGAATGGTTCGGAATTGATGATGGGATGATGGGGTGGTGGGGTGATGGGATACAGACATGATGAGATGAAGGGATGATGAGAAAGAGGCCGCTTCATCCCGTCATCCCATCATCCCATCATCCCATCATCATTCCATCATCATCCACCGCTACGCCAGGTCCGACTGCACTGGATCGTAACGGCAATGCGGCACGTTCGGCTCGCGATGGCCGCCGCAGCCGTAGATCATCGGCCGGTCGGCGGTCTCGAATCGCATCACAACTGGCATCGACGCGTCCATCGTCTCGGGCAAGCCGGAAACGGCCACCCGCTCGCCGTCCTGGCTGAACGGATACTCGGTGCCGGATGCAAGCTCGCTCACGCGGGTGACCCTGCACTTCACGCCGCCGAGATACAGCGTGCTGCCGGGCCAGTTGCGGAGGTGCCAGTAGAAGTTGTTGCCGGAGGCGGTGAAGCCGCCGGAGTGGGTCCAGTCACCCCGCGAATCGCCACGCTCGCGGAGGTTGAACTCAAACCGCTCGGTGCCGTAAATCGCGGTGCCGTTCTTCGCCAGCCAGCCGCCCACGCGGTCGAGGATGTCGATCGATTCCTGCGGGATGGAGCCGTCGCCCTTCGGGCCGACGTTCAGCAGGAGATTCCCGCAGCCGGCGGCGCACTGCCGCAGCATCTCGGCCACCGCCTTGGGGGATTTCCAGTCGCTATCGCCCCGGTGGAAGCCCCAGTTGTTGTTCAGCGTGATGCAGCCTTCCCACGGCTCGCGCGACGGCGCCAGGTGCTGCTCGGGCGTGCCGAAATCGCCCTTCAACCCGCAGCGGCCGTTCACCAGGATGCCCGGCTGTAGCGAGCGGACCATCGCGTTCAGCTTCTCCGCCTGCCAGCCCGCCCCGTCGAACGGCCACCAGCCGTCGTACCACATCGTGTCGATCTTGCCGTAGTTGGTCATGATCTCGCGAATCTGGCCGTGCGCGAAGCCGATGAACCGCTGGTAGCATTCGGCGGGCCGCTCGAGCGCGTCGACCGCGTTGGGCGAGACCGACCAGTCGTTCAGCGAGTGATACAGGCAGACGCGCAGGCCGTGCTTGCGGCAGGCCGCCACGAACTCCGCCACGAGGTCGCGCCGTGCCGCAGATTTCGGCGCCGTGAAATCCGTCAGCTTCGAGTCGTACAGGCAGAAGCCGTCGTGATGCTTCGTGGTGAGCACGGCGTATCGCATTCCCCAGCGTTTCGCGCGGCCGATGAGGTCGTCGGCGTCGAACTTCTCCGCGGTGAACCGCCCGGCCAGCTTGCGATATTCATCGACCGGGATGCGCTCCTTGTTCATCACCCATTCGCCGCGTCCGAGCAGCGAATACAGGCCATAGTGGATGAACAGGCCGTAGCGGGCTTCGAGGAACCATTGCAGATCGGGTTTGGGAAGCGGGGCTTTGGGCATTGGGCTATGGGCTTTCGGATAAGAGGAAAAGAAACGCAAGCGAACAGTGGACGTCGAATGCGGATATTATAGTGAGCCGGATGCGGGAAAGCAAGACGGAGAATCCACCAGGAGCGCGTGACTGCCAGTGGGGTGGAAGTTCCTGTTGCATTCATCCCGGCGAACGGTAGAATCAGAAATGCGCAACCGGGGCGAATGCAACGGTCGTGCCCATACCGCAACCTGTCCGAAAGCCGAGAGGAACCACACATGAAAGCCAAGGACGTTCTGGAACACTTCCTGTCACGCGCCGACTACGTGAACCGCGAGAAGACGGTGGACCGCATCATCGCAGGCAACCCCGAGAAGGACGTCGATCGGTGCATCGTCACGTGGATGCCGAGCTTCCGCGCCTTGCGGACCATGGCTGACCGCGGCATCTCCCTGATGGTCTGCCACGAGCCGACCTTCTGGAATCACCTGGACGACCGGCCCGCCGCCGACGCCATTGGCGTGCAGAAGCAGCGGTTCATCGCCGAGCACGACATCGTGATCATCCGCAATCACGACTGCTGGGACCGCTGGCCGGAGATCGGCATCCCGTGGGCGTGGGCGAGGTTCCTCGGGTTCGCCCGCGGGCCGGTCAGCATCGGGGCCAACGGCTACCAGCACCGGTACGACATCGAGCCGACCACGCTGGACGACTTCGCCCGGTGGGTCGCCGGCCGCTGCGCGAGCATCGGCGAGCCGATGGTGCAGGTCACCGGGAATGGCAACACGCGCATATCGAAGATCGGCGTTGGCACCGGCTGCGGTTGCGGCATCGAAGCGTATATCGAGATGGGCTGCGACTGCTCGATCGTCTGCGACGACGGCTCCTGCTACTGGGCCGGCATCCAGCGGGCAGACGATCTCGGCCATCCCGTCATCCGCGTGAATCACGGCACATCCGAGGAACCGGGGATGGTCACCCTCACACGGTACATCAACGACAACCTGCCGGGCCTGCACGCCGAGCATTTGGGGCATGGGAGCACGTTCAGGCTGGTGGGGTGAGAGGGGTGGTTGTCTGATATAAGGACGAAGAGGGCGGGCCCCTCACTCGCATTTCGTATTCAGCCTATTCCTCACCGCAATCAGATCTAAAATGTTGATCGTTCCGTCCTCGTTCACGTCGGCCTTGCGGTCGGCGTCGGTGGCGATGCCGTTGCCGAGGCGGCCGCGAATGAAGATGAGGTCGAGGATGTTGACCCTGCAGTCGCCGTTGGTGTCGCCGGGGAGGACGCAGGGGCATTGCACCTGGACGTCGATCGGGACGCTGACGATCCGGGCGGTGTCGGGCGGGGCGTCGGCGATGGTGAAGCACGCCTTGATGACGGCCCGCTGCTCGAAGGCGGGGGCCTTCACGGTGAATGCGAACGCCTGCTGGCCGCTCGGCAGCGCGGCGGTGCGGCCTTCGCGTATGCCCAGATCAGGTTTCCCCCAGCCGGGCGGCAGAATCAGGTCGATGCTGCCCGGCGTGCCGCCGGGCGAGAGGTCGATGCACGTTGCCGTGACGGTGAACTCCGTGCCGGTCGCGGCGGTGACGGGGGCGTCGATGCCGAGAACGGGCCGCATGTCCCGGGCGAGCAGCAGCAGGGCCGCCGAGCTCACCGTGCCGACGTTGATCCGGGCGGTAGTGCCGCCGGTCGTGTCAATCGGCAGCAGCCGCGGCACACTGCTGATCCTGCCGTTGGCCACCGTGGTGGGACTGAGCAGGCACGCGGCCGTCAATCCGTCGACCTGCGCGGCGTCGAACGAGACCTGCACGTTGGTGATCGGGGCGGGCGGCACGCCCTTGTCGGGCGGCACGGCGAACACGAGCGCCTGGTTGCCGCGGGCGTCGGCGAGCAGGCCGGCATCCAGCATATCGCTGCCGCTGTGCGTGATGGTGAATGGCGCGGGTACGACCGGCTCGATCCGCGATTTGAGGAACGTGCGAAGCCCCGGCCCGGCCCAGCCGTCGCCGTAGGGCTCGCTCACGCCGGCCGCGATGAAGATGGCGGTGCCGGTGCCCACGGTGTTCACGGTGACGGCCGGCTTGCCGTCGGGGAACGTGCCGATCACGGTGGCGCCTGCCGGCTCGATCTCGCTGCGGAAGCGTGCGGCCGAGATGGAGACGCCGCCGACGTTGGGCGCCTTCACGTTCGCACCGCTGGTGCTCGTCACGCGAATCCCGAACAGCGCGTCCAGGCCGCAGCCGGGCCGCGTGGCGTGCTGACGGCCGGCCAGATCCACCTCGCCCAGCGGAGCCTCGGCGATCAGCAGGCCGCCGCCCTGCACGAACTCGTTGAGCTTGCCGGCGAGCGAATCGTCGATCATCACGGGGTTCGTGAGCGCGAGCACGCGATAGCCGGAGGCGGCTCCGCGGCGGACCTGCTCGGCGAACAGCACGTCCGAATCATAACCGGCGTCGGCGAGTGCGCCGTTCATCCCGGCGCCGGTCTTGTCGAGGAACCACGGCATGTTCGCGTTCTGCCCGCCGTGATAGAAGAAGCTGTCGGGATCGACCACCACGGCCACCTGGGGGTGGGGCTTGCGGAAGTCGCCGAGACGGAGCATCTCGGATGTGTGTGCGATTTCGCGCATCGCGGCGACGCGGGGGTTGAACTCGCCCCGCGTGAGGTTCCAGCCGCTGCGGCCGCTGAGTGACCACAGGCATACGCCGCGGGCGCCGTGCCCGATGAATGCCCACACTTCGGCACGGAGCATGCCGGCGAGCTGCTCGGGCGTGCGGTTCGACCACTTCTGCTCGTCGTAGGTCTGCGCTTCGAGCACCCAGACGGGCCGGCCCTGGGCCACGCCGCGGGTGAGGTCCATCGTGTAGCCGGTGAAGCGCTTCGTGGACCACGTCTCCGGATAGATGTCGACGCCCGCCGCGTCCATGCCCTCGGTGAACAGGAAGTTGTCGGCACAGCGAATCGGGAACCACGATTCGAGCGGGCCGGCGAGGTTGGTGGTGAGGGGCATGCCGGGCCACGCCGCGCGGGTGGCGGCGATTTCCCATTGCATGAAATCGTGGATCACGTCCGTCTGCGCGCGCCGCCAGTCCATGTACGCCGCGAGATTGTCGACCGGCGGCAACTGGTGCGGCGGCTCCACCGCGTCGAACGACGCGTACTGGCTTCCCCACGCCGCATTCAGGGTCGCGATCTGCCCGTAGCGCTCGCGCAGCCACGTGCTGAACCTTGCGATCATCTTCGGGTTGTAGTCGAACAGCCGGTCGGTGAGCCAGAACAGCCCCGGCTCGTTGTGGAGGATGATGCCGGCCACGTTGGTGCGGTCCTTGAAGGCGGCCAGGTATCGCGAGAAATCGCCCTCCATCTGCGGGCGGTAGGTTTCGCTCGCGTACGAATACTGCGGCCACGCCACGCCCGAATACGTGATCGCCCACACGTTGCGGTCTTCCACGCCCGTGCCGCCGGCGTGGTCGACGAAGAAACTGTCGGTGAACTTGAAGTAGTCGCCGGAGGGATAATGGCTGCCGAGTTGCAGCACCACCTTCACGCCGTGCGCCTCGAGCTCGGCGACGGCCTGCGTGTGGTTGGCAATCGCCCAGGAGTATCCGCCGCCGCTGACGCGG
>Ga0307377_10005301_pt1 | contig 13860 bp, 9 predicted proteins | sample TR3MG_FD_202535 | JGI IMG/M metagenome (GOLD analysis project Ga0307377, IMG submission 202535) | Soil microbial communities from Risofladan, Vaasa, Finland - TR-3 | ecosystem: Environmental > Terrestrial > Soil > Coastal area > Acid sulfate soil | place: Finland: Risofladan, Vaasa | collected... | reverse complement strand
GTTCAGGAGATTGACCTTGATGATAGTTGTTCCCCTTTTACGTGGTTTTTAGCAAACCGATTTGCATTTAGGGAAGAGGATTTAAAAAAACTGACTGAGTTCATTCAGGAGTGTAATCACATTACTTTTTCAGTAAAAGAGTTGATGAAGGAGACAAACGTATCAATTCCGTAAAAAACGTATCAAATTAGTAAAATTAGTATGAGAGTAGTAACACAAAAAAAAGAGAATCATAATTACATAAAAATTTATTTTAAAGGAATTGAAGAGTGCGATGGTAATTACGAAATAAGTAATAAAGGTCATATTAGAAGCAGTAAAGTTTCGTTTAAAAAAATTATAAAGCCACAAGAAAGAAATGGAGGTCGCTTTAGAGTTCATTTGTACGATAACAATAATAAAATACATTCATTTTATGTTGATAATCTATTAAACAAATACTTTCCTGATGAAAGAAAGCCAAATACAATCGAAAAAAATTAAAGAGCTTGAGGCTAAGGGGTATTATGTTATCAAGTTGATTAAGACCAACAAGAATGGTATTCCTGACCTTATAGCTATTCCTCCTAACTCAGATGTTGAGTTCTTCGAGGTTAAAGCCCCAAATGGGAAAATATCTCCCCTACAAGAATTTAGAATAAAAGAACTTACTGAGCACGGAGTAAAAGCAGAAGTGTATAAACCACTATAAATTAAATCAAATGCAATCAAGACAAGAAGAAATAAATGAACTCAAGGAAATAGTTAATAATGTTTTCTTAGTTGATTTAGAGGTTAAAGATAGAAAAAGAGGAGTGGTTGACGCTCGTAAAGTATATTCTAAAATTTTAAGGGATAGTGGGTATAGTTATGAGTTAATAGGGTCAACAATAGGAAAAGACCACTCTACTATAATGCATTATGTAAAAAACATAGAGCATCTATTATCTTATGACCGAATATTATTAGATAAATATATTGCCTGTAAAAATGTTATTAAAAATAAAAAATCTATTAAAGAACAATTAAAAAAAGACGTAGATATATATGTAACCGTAGCAAGATTGACAAATGAACTGCAAGAAGCTATAGCAAGTAAAAATAAAATTCTAAATGAGTTTGTTGATTATCTTGAGAATTTTGAAAAAACAGCAGGTCATTTTCCAAATGCATACGATTTAAGAAAACATATACTACCATTGTTTAAAAATTAAATAAAAATAATATATGAACCAAGATAGCGAAGACCAAAGAGTTGCCCGAATTTTGCATAGAATAAATGAATATCATTTGTTATTAGACAGCATCTATGAGGGCTTGGCTGACCGTGAGTTTAAATTGGTTAGAAAAGAAACCCAATTTTTAATTATGGAATTAAGGTTCGTATTAAAATCAACAGAAGAAGATGACTTTTGAAACAGAGCAGGATTTAAAAAGAGAGCACAAAGCAATAACTACATTTGTAAATACCTTTGGAGGTTCATTCAAAAAACTTGACCCATACGACATTGATTACAAAGTGTTTGATAAAAGTGGAACTCTAATTGCATACGTTGAGGTTAAAGGCAGAATAAGAACTATGCACAATGCATATCCTTTGCCGGTAGCAGCAAGAAAAATTGTTAAATTAGTAGACAAAAGACTTCAACCTGTTATTATATGGTCTTGTGAAGATGGAATAATATATGGCAAGGTTAATAAATTAAAAGGAGAAATCAAGTGGGGTGGTCGCACCCCACGTGATAACTCATTTAATGATTCCGAGCTTATGGTTTATTATGAGAAACAAAAAGGTTTACGATACGTTAGATTTGTTTAGTTATTGACCAAACTTTTTACTTCCAAAACCACTCTTCGATGATTTACTTCCTCCAAATTCTTTTGAACCAAATCCTTTTTTATCTTTTGGAACGTAATTATTTATATCATCTTTAGCATCTCTTTCTTTAGCTTTCTTTAAAGCCTTAGCTTCTTTTTGGTCAATATGATTCTCGTACCAATCTGAACTCTCTCCAAATGTTTCTTCGTATAGTTTAGGGTCGTATCGTTTCATATCCTCTCTATTCTCATATCCTTGAAGAAGTTCTTTCCCTAACGCTCTATCTTCTTTGGCTAACCTTTCATCTCTTGATGTTTGTTTTCTTTTAGCCATCTTTATCGAACCTCTAATAGCAGATGCTACCTCAGGAGGTAATATTCCAATGTTGGTCAAGAAAGCAGGACCTAATAAAACCCCTAATGCCTTTCTATCTTTTTCAGATATTTCGTGTTCTTTATTGAAATCATCTTTGTATTTTCCTGTAGCCCATAATTTAACCATTCCGAAAAACTGCATAGCTCTGTCAGGAGCTATACCATACATCCCAAGAAATTTTATAAATTCCTCAGGTTTGGCTGAGTACAAAGACAATCTATCTTCTTCATCCATATCTAAGGCATCTTGAACTCCTGAAAGTAAATTTGCAGCTCCTGTTTGAATAAGTTTGTCAAGAATAGGTAGTGGAGAAAAAATATCTGTAACTACAGATGTAGCTTGACCTTTTAATACACCATCAATTCTTTTATCTTCTTCTTCCTCGGTCTCCCCTTTACCCATCATAGAAGCAGCAGCATAACCTGTTAGTATAGTAATACCTGCTGACATCGTTCTAAAAGTAACCATCTCCGCTGCGTAGCCTGCTAAAGACCTTGCAGCAATAACTTTATCTTCTTTAGTTGAAACACCCCAATATCCTAATGTTGAAAGGTCAGAACTTAATCTCGATGCTTGGTTCATTCTAAAACTTGCAAAAGTCATAAATACTTTAGTAAGCACTTGCTTACCTGTTTCTTTAGAAGAAAATAAACTTCCTGCTAAATCGTGGTCAGATACGTTTTGCTGTCTATCTACCATTCTTTGAGCATAGTTTGCTGCTGTCTCGTTTAACGGATGGTTAGAGTAGTCAATATTCTTATAGTCTTTGCCTTGTTGCTTCAAAGATTTTTCATAGTAAGCCTTGAAAGAAGCTCTTGCTACAGCAACATCGGGTCTAACCAAGAATGTTTTTAACCATTTTCTGTTTGCCTCTTCAATAAGCTCCATTGCTCTTTTTGCATTAGAGTTTGATGCCTCTTCAATCAATTTGTTGATTGATTCAACTTCTGCTTGAGATTCAATGCCTCTATTAGCAATGGCGTACCCTGACTGAGAAATCCAATTATTAAAATCAGAATTAAAAGCTGCTGTCAAACTAAAGTTTCCTGCATTTACCCAAGTATTCATAGCCACCGGAACAAACTGTTTTAAAACCTGAGTAGGTCCTCCTAATGCTTGTCCAACACCAAGAGTTGCTATTTTATTTAGTCTTCTAATTGCCTTGGAAAATTCATCGTTTGAATAAGGATTTTTGTTTCTTGTGTTGGAAACATACAATTGAACTCTATTAGTAAGTAATTTTGCATCCTCAGGATTTGGAACTATTTTACTAAAGCTATCAGAATTTAAAAATGCTTGTACTTGTCTAATTGGGGCTGCGGTCTCAATATCCACAAGTGCATCGTACATAGAGTTAGAGTTGTTTTTATCAAAAGACAAGTCAATATAGCTTAATACATCTTTCTTTCCATTCATTGGAAGGTTTTTTGTACCTGTTGTATCTTCTAATACTCCTGTTTTTTGATTGTACAATATACCGTTTGTATTATTTATAAATGCTGAATCACTATTTGTTAAATCAACTTCTTGTGGAGCACTTTCCATTCTAACGTATTTATCAGGAGAGTAATTTAAGTCTCTATCTAAATTTTTGTTATAAACATTAAGAGCTACATCGGCTAATCTATCAAATTGATTATCCCATTGTTTGTGCCAAAAATCAATAGCCTCTAAGTTTTTAGGGTCAGTATTGTCTTTTATGTCTTGAATATCCGCTGAATTACCAATTACCTTCTCATACACCTTTTGATATAGCTCTGCTTTTTTTTGCTCTTGTTCGTTTCCTTTTCTTAAAGCTGCGATAGATTGCTCTATTAATCCCTTTCTTCTTCCGAACTCTATTTGCATTTCTTGCTCAGTTCCAATCACATTTCTAAGCATAAACGCAGCCATACCTCTTTCGGTATTATTCTCTGCTGTATTAAACTTCTGTCCGTTTGGTCTCACATCTTTATTGTAAAACGCTTTAACGTAATCATTTATAATATTATTTGATTGTGTTTGTGCGAATGCTTTTTTGTTAATCAATTTTGTTAATCCCATCAAATCCTGAACTATACCACCACGATTAAACCCTTTGAACATTTTTTCAAAAACAATATTTAAGTTGGTAGTTTGTTCTGTGAAAGTTCTGCCAATCTGCTTAGAGAAATATTTTTTAAGTTGAATAGCTTTAATTCCTTTTCTTAAAACAATCTTAGCGTTTTGGTCTCCTTCGTATGTAGCTGTAACAGCATCCATAGAAGCTGTTGATTTATTTTCTATAAAGTTAGCAAGTGCATCAACTGCTGCAAGGGCATTTTTAGCTGTCATTTTGTTCGGGTCCATAGCTATGAACTTAGAGATGATTTCTTTTTCTCTCTTAGTATATTCAACATCTTCCCCGGTAAATGCATCTACCCCACTGTCTATACTATTCTGTATCATTGCGGAGTAAATTTCAAATGCAGTATTAATAGTGTCTCTTACTATGCCTTCATTTTTATCTGTCATTGGCTTATCTACCTCTAACAAAGCCATCATTTCAGCCTCAGTAAAAGTAGAAGCGTCTACACCCATTAACTCTTGTAAATCAGCAATTCTTTCAGCCCGAACTATATCTGCTTGAGATTTCTCTTCTATATTAATATATTCAGTTGCATCTTGAATGTTTACTGTATTTGCAAACCTTACTTTTTGACCGCTTATTTTAGAGCCATCTATAGCCTCTTTTATCTTAGCTGCCATATCGTTATAGACTTCAATACTTTTTGCAATAGAAGGGTCTAATTTTCCAAATTTAGAAGCTAAATCACGTAGGTTAGCATCTTTTGTTTTATCACGAGATAAACTTCTGATTTTCTTTCTTAATTTTTGAGCATCAGTTAACTTTTGAGCGTAGTCAGCATTGTTATATACCTTTGTTGCATATTCAATAAATCTTCTTGTAGATTTTTCACTAAGCACATTTGTATTTCCTAATCTATTAAGAATGGCTTGCTCTTGAATCTTGTTTATTTTGCCTGACTTTCTTAATTCTCTTACTTCTTTTATTAAGGCTTGAGTAGCTTCTTTTACAGCCTTAACAGCATATTTACCACCTCTAATTTGGTCTTTAAATTGCTTATTAAGTGCAACTCTTTCAGTCATTATTACCTTTCTAATGTCTTTCAATTTACCAAATATTCTTGCTACTGATGGTGCTCTCTTTTCTTTAATACCAAATTGCTTACGCAATTGGCGAACCAAAGCCTCTCTTTGAACATCTGTGGCATTCTCGTAAACTTTAGAGTCTTGTTGAAGATAATCAAGAGCTGCTTGAAATGCTCTTTCATTTGTTCCTCCTCTTTCTTTAAGAACCTTTTGAGTTATACCATCAACTATCCCCATCATTCGGTCATATCCCGAAAGCTCAGCTTCAGATAATCCTTGAGTGCCTAATTCTTCAGAAGTAGTTTCTTCGGCTACATTTTCAGCAACAGCTTGCTCAGCAGCCATATCAGGAGCAATACCTTCAGTCCAAGTCCATTCAGGCATTAACCCAACCTTTTGGTCTGCAAATACAGTATCTTCTGCACTTGCAGTTCTGTTTTGCTCTCCTTTAGGACCATAATTTACCCAAGAGTTTTGACCTCTTGTTTCGCTTGTCATAGCACCTATAGCTGCACCTGTATATAATCTTGAGTGAGCTTGAAAAGCATTCTCTTCTCCTTTCGCTCTGAATCCTGCACCTTCTAATCCGTGTCCAAAAGCATCGTGTACAGCTCTAAACAAATCATTTGCACTTACAGCAACTTGCGTTGTACCATCTACACCTCCAACAGCCCAAGTAATACCTGTATCTTCCAATAAAGGATTCTTAGATACATCAACACTTTCGTCTGTACCAAATCCTGCTTCTGTTGGAAATACCCCCATTGTTTTATTTTGGCGTAAATCACGCATAGCATTGAACGGAGATGATATATAATCTATATTCTCAGGGTTATTTAAGTCAATAAACCAAAACTTATATCCTGCATCAACTAATGCTTGATACTGAGCTTTCGTTTGTTTTATTAATTCGGCATAAGCTTCTTTTACCTTTGGATTCTCAGGGTCATTAGCCATTGCTTCATAAGCATCTGCTATTCTCTTAGCTCTTTCTTCATCTACTTCAACGTATTCTCCTTGTCTTTTGAGGTCAATACCGTTTTCAGCTGCATATCTTTCAGCAACTGATACGAGTTCTTGGTTTGGTCCTGTTGCCCCCTCGACCTTTGGAGTACCTTCGAGAGGCGTAGTTTTGCTGATTGCAGTCCGTGTTGTTCCTCCGTTTCCGGTTCGTTCGGATTGTACTTCATTGGTTGTTGTTTGTCCATTTTCTTGTGTTTGAGTTATTTGTTCTGTTGGTTTTCTTGTCATAGTAGCAAGACCTGCATCTTTTACAAACCCAAATTTTTTATAGAACTCTTGTAGTTTTTTAGGTGTTTCAAAACCTTTAGCTTTTAGTTCTTTTATTAGATTAGGTGTAAGTGTAAGTGTTACGTTATTTTTATCTGCATTGTCTATAATCATTTTCATTATTGCAGAACCATTTCCTGTTCTTTCTCCTCTTTTTTCGCTGACAATTTCATCTATTTTTACAATATCTCCTTCAACTTCCGACATTTTAACCCTGCCTATTTGGATTCCATTTTCATCAGTAACAGCGTAACCGCCCCTAATATCATCATTTGGAAATAAAACATCTGCATCGTCAAAAAATAATTCTGATTTTGTTTTTTGTGTCTTTGAAGACACTTCTTCAGCTGCAACTTCAGGCTGTTCTAATTGAGTTTGAATCTCAGAATATCTTTGACCATCTTCTGTTGCTAACCATTTCTGCTCTGTTATATCGTCAACTTCCTCTTTAGTCTTTCCTTCTTCCATTAGAGCTTGTCTTTCTTCTCGGAAAGATGCAACTCCCTTATCCATCAACGTATTTGCTTCTTCCTCAAGAGACACTCTTTGTTCAGGAGAAATTACCTGTGGAGCTTCATTGATGATAGTTTCTGAAGTCAAACTTTCGGTTGGCGTTTCGACAACATCTTCGTCTTCTTCTAAATCCAAAAGACTATTTAGCTCATCTACCGATAGCTGAGAGTTTGTTTTTTCTTTTATAATCTCCTGTACTTTTGCCCCTGTCTCTTCATCATTTTTTACACCAAGTGCCGAACGCAAAAGTCTTCTTGCAGTCATACCCTCAGTCTTCTCAATAAATTGGTCTTTGGTATATCTTACACCATCAATCATATATTGAGCAACTCCTTTCTTAGTTGTTCCTAAAGTTTTGCTTAGGTCTACTGAAGCATCTTCAGGTGCTAATTCCTTTGTCTCAGCAATAGTAGCTAACTCTTTGTTTATCTCTTTTATTTTTTCTGAATAAATTTCTCTTCTGTTTGTCGATGATGATAGTTCTTCTTTAGCAGACATTAACTCCATAGTTCTTGCTAATACGGTAGGTTTAATTTTGTTTTTGTTTTCTCCTACAGACAAAGCTTCTCTTGCATCTCTTTTCAATCCTACATTCTCTTGTATTCTTTGGTTAGTATCTGCGTCTATCTTTCCGAGTTGGTGCATATTATTAGCCCAAGATGATATTCTTGAATCAGAAGCTGATTCCGTACCTACAAAACCTGCATCTGTAAGTTTGTTTGCTATCTCTATGTTTGAATTATTTTTAATTCCTCTATAAGTATTAATAGCCATATTAGAGCTATTATTCCCTAAACCTCCTAATGCCTCAGCAGAAATCTCTTTCCAATCAATTTCTTGACCTGATGATATTTGCGCTGCAAGTTCTCCCGTAGCCTCTGCTAATGGGTCAAATACAGCACGTTCTGCTACTTGAGCCCCTACTTTTCTTGTTGTACTTGCAAGAACACTCGTTGGCTTAAATACCCTTCCTGCAATTCCTGCAGACAGGTAGTCAACAACCGCAATTGGAATACCTCTTTTTAGTCCTCTTTCTCTACCTTCATCCCAAACAGATTCATCGTCAAATGCTTTTTCTACTTGATTAGGGTCTGTAACGTCATATCCTTTTTCTCTCATAACATCAAGAACAGAATTTGTGTACTCCATAGCTAAACTCGTAGCTGCCATACCTCCTCTAAATCCTTGAATACCTCCTGCAATTGCACCACCGGGAACTGTAATTTCAGCAAATGGACCTCCTAATAAACCTGTTACAGCTCCTGTACCTGCTCCTGCCACTATTGTTGCCGGAACTATCTTCATTCCGTATGGTAATATTTGACTAAGACTTGTTCCTGCCATAGTCAAAGCCAATTCAAATGGATTATCTAAAAACACATCAAATCCTTCAGCAGCTCCTGATGCTTGCTGCCAACGAGACATTACTCTACTCGTTTTGCCTGATTGGTCTGTTGTTAGATTTTCAACAATAATTCGAGCCGCTTCTTCCTTGTCTGTTTGGCTATTTATATCTTTTATCCCTAATGTAAAAGCCAATATCTGCTGTGCAGCCTGACCTCTATCGTATCCATCAGTAATAGCATTCCAAGCACCTGATATGTTATCGTCAAATTCTCCTTGAATTTGTTTGTTTGTTTTGGAATCGTAATATGTTTTTGCGTTTTCATACTTTTTTGCAGCAAAGTCTTGAGTTAATTTTGAATTTTGATATTGTTTAATTAGCTTTTCTTTTAAAGCTATATCCGCAGAGTTTTTAGGAACTACAGTAGATAGCTTATCAATAGATACGCCAAATAAATTTAAAGACTGTGCATCAACCTCTGCCTTTTTTCGCTTCGCTTCTGCATTTATTTGTGCAGCTTCCTGTGCAACTTGATTTGATTTTTTATCTAAATAAAGGTCAAAATCTTCTCTTGCTTTTTCAACTTTCCCTTCAGTAATAAATCCTGAATCAAAAACCTGACCTCTTAATAGTTTTTCTTGTTTTTTATATTTTTCTAATAGTTCATTAGAATCATTACGAAGTCTTCCATTAACAATAAGGTTAGAATATTTATCAGACTTAATGTTTTTGTCATTACTACTGTCTTCTAAAAAATCAACCATATCCCTAACTTTGATATACTCATCGTATGTTTTTTTGTTAGACATATAGTCAAGACCACGCTCCTTGTAAAATTTATTAGCTTCAGTATCTACTTTGCTAACATCTTTCCAAGAGCCTTTAGCAAAATTTTTTGCTTCTTTATCTGTGCTAAAGTCAAAAACTTCTCCTCTTTCTCTTGCTCTTTTTACAGCTTCTTTAAATGGAAGCTCCTCCCAAGTTTTGGGGTCAGAAGAATAATTGTTTGGGTCTTTAGGGAATAGAGTAGGAACCACTTTAAATTTACCATCTTCCTCAAAAGAAGTGAATTTAACAGTGGATAGAGTTCCATCAGAATTTAATCTACCATTTTTACGAAGATTTTGTGCTTGTACTGACTTGGATAATAAATCTCCTGTTATAGGCGCAGATACAGGGGTAGCATTATCGTTTATAAACGATTTCAATTTAGTAGCTGCTTCTATATCTCCTCCTGAAGTCCAATTGTCTAAATCAATTTCTATAGACTTTTTTCCATCTAAAGTTTTAGCAATAATCTTGTCAGTACCAAAACCGGTTTCTTCAAAGTTAATACCAAACTTAGAAAACTTAGTTCTTAATGTAACTATAGCATCTTCTTCGGTTTTTGATAGAAGATTGGCATCTATTTCATTAAGAGATTTCAAGAACTCAGGAGCGGATTTTAAGCCCTTGTTTATAGACTTTTTTCCCTTTTGTTGGTTAGATTCTTCTATAGCTTCTATTCCCTGTCTTCTTTTTGTTTCTTGAGCTACAGCTATAAATGCTTTCCGTTCTTTTTGTTGATTTTCAATAAATCTTTCTTGGTTTGTTTTTTTAAAATTAATTTTCTTTAAGTCAGCAGCAGTAAAAGTTTTCATTTTAGGCATTTCTTCATTTACCTCAGCACCAAAAAATGATGCTGTTCTTTTAGTAGGAGTAGTAGCCGATGAACCATCTTCCAAAGACGAACCCGTAGTAATTTCTTGGTCCTTTCGAGGCGTGTCTGATACCGAAAAAACTTTTTTTTTTGAAGCAACAGGTTGCCCCCCAACACCCATTAATGTTTTATAATCATCAATAGTTTTAGTATAACCATCACTTACAAATGCATCATAAGAATCCTTTAATGCATTTGGATTTGTAGCTAATAATTTTTTGTATTCTTCAAGGCTTTTTGTATATCCTTGAGAAACAAATAAATCATACGAGTCTTGGATTGCTTGTTCGTTCATTTTTTATTTTTTTAGTATTGAGCTGCGTTACCTGTTTTTGTTAGGATTGTTTTTTTATTTGCTGCCGGAGTATTTTGTTCTATCCACTCTATTAAGTTACGTGTAGCTGTTTGTGCTTTATCGTATTCTTCTTTATCCACAGGAGTGCCATCTTTGTTTAATCTTGTATCATAGTTAACAGGGTATTCGTATTCTTCTTCTCCTATTTTTAAATTTACATCATTAAATGCATTAACTCCCTTATTAGGAACAATTGTAATTCCTGTTCCTTGTATTAATTTTGATATTTCAGCAGCAGCTTCCTTGTCTTTTAAAGGTCTATTTCCTCCTCTTCCTTTAATTATTGAAGACATACCTGTTTTTACTTTATTGCTAAATTCAATTTCAGGGTCTTTAACAGCGGTTCTTCCGGCTTTAACACCTTCGAAGTTTTTCTGAGAAGCACCCATTTTCATATTAGGGTCTCCACCTTTGTTACGTTTCATTGTCTCAGCTACGTTATCAACACCGTGAACCTCATTACCAAGTTCATTCCATTGTCCTAATGTAATTGCATTAGGGTCATAATCAAGTGTACGATTTAGGTCAGGGTCTTTATACTTGAATGTTAATTTACCCGGAACACTTGTATCAATATCTAACAATCCTCTTGATTGAGATAATTGAGAACCAAGTATAGTTTCAATTGCGGCTTTCTTATCGGCAGGCGTTCCTGCTTTAAATACATCTCCCCAAGTTCCAAGAGCATTGTCTTTCTCTTTCTCTTCTTTTCTTGCTTTAACAGCATCTTGAGACTCTTCATCTCTTGATACAGCACCTACAGCACTTGCCTCTTCTTTGTAATCGTATTGTGCTCTCATTTGTGCTCTAATGAACTCTTGAGCATCTTGGTCTTGTTCTTTAGAAAACTGCATAGCTCCCTGACCTGTATTAGGGTCTATAACCTCTAATACCAAGTTTGAATTAGCGGCAGCTTCTTTCGGGTCATTAGTTATATCATAAGGCTTACCATTTGGTGCTACTTTTGCGTGGTCTAAAAGTACAGATAATTTATCAAAAGGAGTACCTAATACTGCTTGAATAGCATCATTTTCTGCTGTTATAAACTTAAATAATTCTTGTTTTGTTGTAGGGTCTATATCTACTCTACTTGTAATATCTTCAACGCTTGTTATTTTACCTTGTCTTGTAATTCCTCCAAGTTTAATAGCTGTTTTCTTTTCTTCTCCTAAATTATCTACGAAAGTTTTTATAGGAGCAACATAATCATATTTATCCCATTCCCCGATAAGCATACCATTTACCCAATCAACACTTGCTGTTTTCCCGGGAGCATCATCCATAGTAAAAACTTTTTTACCATCAATTTCTTTTTCAGTCTTCATACCTGACATTACTTTACCGTTTGGTGCGATAAATAAACCTGCCTTATTCCAATTTCCAAATCCTTCTCCTTGTTCTCTTTTACGAGTTTCATATAAAGAGGCTTTACCATCTCTATATCTCTGCATTGTATTGGCGTAATTTTCTTGGTAAACTTTAAGTGCATTGAAAGCCAAATCAGTACCATCATTAATATTTTGTCTATTAATGGTATATTCTTTTAGAGTTATTTGTCCTCTTTTTAAAAGGTTTTCTTGTATTCTAACGTAGTTTGATGCTTGGTCTGCATATTCTAATGCGGCTGTTCTCGCTCCTTTATGTTCTCCATTAGGCGATTTAGCCAACTCGTTCATTGCCTCACGAGTAGCTTGGTCAATTGCGGCTTTCTTTTCTTCCCGAACACGGTTAGTTTCGGCAAGCATATCACTCATATTCTTACCGACCTCTGCCCAATTTACTTGCGAGTCTGCTTCCCGTTCTGCATATTTATAGTATGTTGCCATTTTTTAAGGTTTAGGGAATAATTGTGCGTAAATATTTTTTAATTGAGCTTTTGGAAGACCCGACATATAATCAGTAAATGCATCTCCTTTAAGTCCACCAACACTTGCTAAATTACCATATCCTGATTGACCTGATAATCCTTGAACTTTAGTTTGAAAATCAGCTTGAGAAACTCCTCCTGTTTTCATTCCCTCTTCAATTTTACCAAATTCTTTAGCAGACTGTGTTTGTTGATATAATGGAACCATAGCCAACCCTTGCTGAAGAGTTGATGAAAGTCCTTGGAATCCTTCTGCTGTTGATTGAGCTGCTGCTCTTTCTGCATCTGCAGCTGCTTGTTGAGCACCTTCTACCTCCCCTAAGTCTAATTGAACTCCTAAATCTCTTAAACGACTTTGCTCTGTAATTTGTTTATTTTCAATGTCTGTAAGTTCTTTACCCATTTCGGTTGTAATACCTGACTGAGCTTCATTTTGAGCCAATAAAACTTTACCCGCAGTGGTTTCTGCTCCTCTTTCTGATTCAACTCCGGCTTGAATAGCCTGAGCTCCTGCTGAAAGCATAGCTTCCCTCTGAAGTTCATAAGGCTCTTTTTTTATCGCCATTTTATCAGTAAAATTAATTTCAAGTTTTTTACGAGCCTCTGCCATTGCTTTTGCTGCTTCTGCTTCTGCTTTTCTTTGCTTTGATTTTTGTTTCCCTGCTTGAGCAAATGACATTGTTGTTGTTGCTGCAGATATTGCTAATCCACCTATCGCTATTGCTGTTGCTACTCCCATATTATAATATTTTTATCATTTCACTTGTGTACCCGCCACCTTTAGACCAACCAAGGTCGGTATAGGTTTTGATTAAACTTTGGTTCTTAATTAATGCGTATCCATATTTGCTACCTGTATTTTTACAAATATTAGTAAGAGACTTTATTAATAATCTTATTGCCTCTCTTCTTTTGTCTTTTATTCGGTATTCTTTATTAGAAACAATCCAATCTACCCAAGCTACTTTTGAATTTGTAACATATATAAAACCTGCACATATTGGCGTATCTCCATCATAAACTATAACTCCACCTTTTCCATCATCAGGTAAAAAATCCTTAGTAGGTGGCTCCCAATTCCATTGCTTCCACCATTCTACAAGAATCTCTTCATAATCAGTGTCGCAAAGATTTCTAATTTCTAATTCCATATTGATACAAAGATATTAAAATTAAGGGAAACTTTTCATTACATTAGTCTCAACTGCAAATAATTCAATTTTGCTGTTATAATTATTTGAAAGTGTAGTTACACAATAGTGTCCTAAAACCCCGTGAGACTCAGCTACAGAATTTTTAACGTATAAGAAATAATTAACATTCCCGGGTATTGGAGTAGTTATTGGAGACAACATATTATTGTTTACAATTATTCTATTTATACCTGCCGGATAATCAACTATAACATTAACTACAGTTCCTGCAAATTGAGCATTTGTTCCGAAATAAACATAGTCTCCAATACTTATAATATTTCCTATAGATA
>Ga0307377_10005300_pt1 | contig 13866 bp, 18 predicted proteins | sample TR3MG_FD_202535 | JGI IMG/M metagenome (GOLD analysis project Ga0307377, IMG submission 202535) | Soil microbial communities from Risofladan, Vaasa, Finland - TR-3 | ecosystem: Environmental > Terrestrial > Soil > Coastal area > Acid sulfate soil | place: Finland: Risofladan, Vaasa | collected... | reverse complement strand
CATCGTTTGAAGCCTCATTTAGAAATTTATATCTAAACCAAAGAGTTGACACAAAAAGCGTTTTTATTCCAAGGGCAGAGTGGGAAGGATGTAAAGGCACTACTGAGATACCTATAGGTTCTGATATATATTTAGCGTTGGATTTGTCCGGCAAAATAGATTTAAGCGCCCTTGTTGGCGTGTCAGACGGCGAATACAGCAAGGTAAAATCTTGGTTTTGGAAGCCTAAAGATTCGTTAAAAGAGCATGAGGACAGGGATAGAGTTCCTTATTCTTTATGGAAAAATCAAGGATTTATAAAAACTACCCCGGGAAGAGCGATACAATATTCTTTTATAGCTCAAGAATTAGCAGAAATTAATAAAAACTATAATATTTTAGGAATAGCATTCGATAGATATAGAATAGACGATCTTATGAATGCCATGGATGAGATAGGGTTAGATTGTTATGTAGAGGGAAAAGACAAACAGGTTATAGGAATTAGGCTTGTTCCTTGGGGCCAAGGATACGTTTCTATGACAGGGGCTGTTGAAGCCCTAGAAATTTCTATAATTGATAGACTACTTATCCATGATGGTCATCCATGTTTAACGTGGAATATTTCTAATACAATAACAATATCTGACGCAGCTGGAAATAGAAAAATTGATAAGAGCCAGACAAGATTTAGAATAGACGGGGCAGTGGCCTTAGCTATGGCAGTTGGTTTAAAAAGTAAGGACAGGGCAGTTGAAAAAAGCAAGCCCTTATGATGGGAAAACACAGGAAGAGATTAAAAAAATGCTTACAGGAGAGGTTTAATGTTTAATAAGTAAAGACGCATTGCGTCTATCTAATAGTTAGACACACTAAAATGAAACCATATTATCAAGACAAAAGTTGTACTATATATCACGGGGATTGTAGGGAGATATTGCCTACGCTGGACAAGGCTGATTTAGTGCTGACTGATCCGCCGTATGGGATTTCAATTACCAAAAGTGATAGGCTTTCCGTCAGCAAAGGACGTGGTAGTGAAAAATGGGACAATTCTCCACCGACGAGGGAAGAGATAAATCTTGTCTTGAAGGCTGGGAATAAAATTATTATATGGGGCGGCAATTATTTTGATCTTCCTACATGCCGAGGATTTCTTATCTGGGATAAAAAAAATGATGGTCGTGATTTTGGAGAGTGTGAGTTTGCATGGACAAATTTAAAAACTGTATCGAGAATACATCGTCAACGGCCTCAAAACATGGATGGCGGGAAAAAGCATACAACACAGAAACCTCTATCGCTTTTTTTTTGGTGCGTACACCTTGCGGGCAATGAAATACAAACAATTATTGATCCATATATGGGCAGCGGGACAACCCTAAGAGTAGGCAAAGACCTCGGGAAAAAAACAATTAGTATTGAAATAAAAGAGAAATATTGTGAAATAGCAGCTAAACGGCTTGAGCAAGAGAGCTTGTTCAGTGTCTAACAAAACAATGAACTAGACAAAAATTACACTGCAAATTTTTGCAAGTTATTTCAACGTTATAAATAATTTTATGAAAAAATATGCAGTATATCCAGGATATATAATCTCAATGAATGATAAGCAGTTACATTATATAACTGCTTATGAATTAATGCAATTATACAAAGTTTCCCCTGACGAATGTGTAATTGTAGATAGGAATGATCCAAAAAAATATTTAGGTGTCGATTTATCTAAATTGCAAAAATTAGAACCAAGCTATAGCGGTAACTATAATTTATAACCAGTCAATCGACGCAGACCAAAAACGCTGAGCGTTTTTGGCTGGTCATTTCTAACGTTAGAGGTAAAAAAATGATAATTTATCAGCGGATGGCAAGTAGAACAAGAAGAGGCTGGTTTATCGTACTACATAAAAAAGGTAAGTGTTGGACGTTCTTCCGTGTCCGCAAAAACAAATACAGTAATTGTACATGGTATACTTGGTGGCGATTGGGGTTAAGCGTAGACGCTACTAAGTTTTCAGACAAGAAACATAACTAGCCGTTCAAGATTGATTCGGGCAATACGACTGCCCTCACAACTTAATTTTTTGTTATAAATAATTTGGAGATTGAAATGAGTGAGCTTGAAATTGAATGTTTAGATTGTTATTGGCAAGGATATACGATAGAGCTACAAAGTAAGACGGAAGATTTAGAAGATAGAAAGTTTTGTTTTTGTCCAGACTGTGGGAGCGATAATATTCAAGATATAGATATAGACGAAGATTTATAACAAGAAGGAGGACTCTTTGAGCCAACATTCAATCACTAAATGTTCTTGTGGAGAAATAATTGCTCAGTGTCGGTGTATGTCTTGTAATAAAGAAATTAAAGTAATCCAGCAGGGTTGTGTAAAATGTAAAGAGAAACTGCAAATTTATAATAAGTCAGTCCAGGTTGACCGTGAGGATACTGCGCCTCACGGCAACTGACTTTAACGTTATCTGAAAAGGATTACAATGGAAAACTTGGAAAAAACACAGGAAGCTATAAGATTAGAATGTGATGATATAAAAAATAGATTGCTACAAAAGAATAAAGAATATGGTGATTCGGCCGTTAACCCATTAAGGCTCTTTAGCTCTTGCGATTCTGTTGAGCAAATCAATGTCAGGATAGATGATAAATTGTCCAGGATAAGGAATAAGGGGAAGAAAGAAATTAGCGAAGATACTGTTTTTGACTTAATTGGATATTTAATCTTAAAAAGAGTTGCCGAAAAACTCAGATAACCAATCGTTCACCTGATTCGAGGCTAAAAGGCAGCCTCTCTCAGGTGAACTCACCGTTAGAGGTAAAAAAATGAAATATATATCATTGACAAAACAAGGTTTTATTCCAGTAGAAGCACTAGAATTATGTAAAACCTTATAATAATCCATTTGACCTAAAACAAAGAGAATTTGACATTGTTCTTTTAAAATAGTATTATATATTTGTCATGGGAAATTTTTATTGGGTTGCCTATTTAAGGGCGCTTAGTGAGATGAGAAAACCAATAAAGATGTTTTTTTCTATGACAACTCACTATGCGCCCTTTTTTTTATGGTATTCAGGGAGAAGAGCATGAGGCCATAACATCTTTGTACCGTTCCTCCTTGCCTGAGATGCAAAGATCAACATTAACAGCCGGGTGTATACGCAAACCGCTAACGCTTATAAGTATGGACATGGTTGAAAACAGCCTAAGTAAAGAAAGGAAATACGTAGTCTTTTCTTTTGGTGTTTGTGTAAGAATTAGAGATAGCCTATACTAGACGGCAAATAAGATAATCTGAAACGACTTTTAAGAAGGGTAACAAAAAAACTGGAATAATGACTTGGAACGGGCATTTCTTCCCATATTTCTACACTGTCCGGGTTTATCTAGAAATGGATAAATAGCCTCCTTTCTTTTTAGTTTATCGGATGAATTATTTTATCAGCACACTCTTAGAATAAAGGCCTTAAAAGCATAAAAGCCTAGGATTCCAGAGAAAGACAAGTTTTGCTTAATTAGAGTTATCCACAGGCTATTTAGTTATTTTAATTAGCTTTTGGTTGAGTTATCCACAGACAGCAGTTCTTTGAGAGTTTTTAAGTTTATAGTTATAAGACAATGATGCTTCGGGCATAAATAATACGTGTATTTTCCTTTGTGGTGTAAATCAGTCATAAGGCTATAGCCACAAACAACACAGGTTATCCACAAGGCCAACTAAAGGAATTTAAATGAACTACAGAAAAAAAAGTTTAACCGCAGCATTAAGAAAAGACCCTTCTTTGTGGAATGGTAAATTTTACGGTTCAGTGATTTATGTTAAGGGTTTTGCTCCTGCTACGATTAAAAACAAAAGAAAGTTTATATCTCGTTTACCGAAAGTGCTTCGTAATTTATGTAAACAGCAGAACGATATAAATAAAGAAAACTATTTATTAGATATGCAGTTCAAAAGTAAAGTTGAAATAGAGTTATCCACAGGGGACAAAAAAACTAAACATTAACTTAAAACAGGAGGCATATATGGGTGAGATGCAAAGAAGGCAGGCTGTTGGTAATTATCCACTTAGTAATTCTAAGGCAGGGCAACAGATTCAGGTAGATTTAAAAAATGCTAAACAGAAAGAATGTGAATGCGGTAATAAATATTTCAATCAAGTAGTTGGAGTTTTTATCGTCTCCGCGTTGGTGTCCCCTACAGGCCAAGAGCTTGTGGTTCAACGTCCCGAGTTGGTCTGCTCTGAATGTAAAAAAGAAATTAAATTTATTGATCTTGAGAAAAAACCATGAAACCAAAGAGAGGTTCTTTAGATAAAGACTTGCCGAAGAAAAGACTATTAAGAGTAGATGAAGCTGCCATTTATTTTGGAGTTCATGAACGGACTGTTAGGGAATGGATATCTACAGGTAAGCTTGAAGCTATAAAACCAACCGGAACTATTTTTATTTTAAGAGAATCAATAAAAACGTTTTTAAGCATGTAAAAAGGTAAATTAAAGAAATAAGGCTCACGATGAAAGATACAGAGATATACAATAAAGCTATAGATAAGTTTGGTGAAAAATCTCAAGCTTTTATTGCTATAGAAGAGATGTCCGAATTAATTAAAGCACTTTGTAAATACTATAATCGAAGCGATAATAGTAATAAGGAAAAATATAAAAATAAAATAGCTGAAGAAATGGCTGATGTTGAAATTATGCTTAAGCAGTTAAGTTTGATCTTTAATATGGACTACAGGATCAACAAAGAGAAGGAATTTAAAATTAACCGACTAGAACAATTGTTACTTTAGACAAAACACCAGTGAATTTAATTGTTATAAACAGAAAACCTATAATTCTAAATAAACCAGTATTTAGGGTGTTATTGAGAAATAATTCTGTGTATGGAATCGTTAGTCTATAAAAATAGAAATACAAATTTTAATGCCTGTCAAATCCTACCAAAACATTCCAAATCTTCCACCTATTTCATAATTAACTCTACAATTGGTTGAATTTTAAGACTGTCCTTGTTAAAATTAAAAAGGACATAGTTAAATTTAACTGTTAGCCATTGGAGAGCTTTTTTTGGTGTTTTTTGATAGAATTAAACACTATATTCCTATTCTATTTGAAAAGTTAATCTTGTCTAACGTTAGAGATTTTTTTGTTTTTGGTGGGTTGTCTCTCCTTGGATATGGTCTTTGGTTGTTTATTCCTTGGGTTTCTTTTAGCGTGTCCGGTCTGCTTTTAATGTTATTAGGGCTTGGATGGTTAACAAGGAGGCCACCTGGTAAATGAGCCTTATTAATAGACTTGAACAAAGCATTTCTAATCTATCCGTTACCGATCCTAAAGCGTGGAATCGTTCTTTATGGAATTTATTTGGCTCTCAATCTTCGTCTGGTGAAACAGTAGATGAATATACAGCGTTAAATTACTCTTCTATTTGGAATGCTGTCACTCTATATTCTAGTATAATTTCTACCCTTCCACTTCATTTATTAAGATATAAATCTAATAAAACTATCAAAGCTTCAAACGAAAAAATATACAAAGTCTTACATAGCAAGTTTAATCCTTACATGACAGCACAAGTAGGCCGCGAAGTAATGGTTGGTCATGCTCTTTTGTGGGGAAATTGCTTTGCGGAGAAAGTAAAAAATGGCTACGGAGAAATTGTTGAACTTTGGCCAATAACTCCCAACAGGGTAAAAATAGAACTAGCTAATGGAGAGCTGATATATCATGTTAATGTTCCTGGCCGTCCCGACATACCATTAACAAGAGAAAAAATACTACACATACCTGGATTAGGGTTTGATGGGTTCGCGGGTTATTCAGTCATTGCTTTAGCCAGAAAATCAATCGGCCTTGGAATGGCTATGGAGACGTTCGGTTCTTTATATTTTGGGCAAGGGATACATCCGGGTATTATCGTATCGCATCCCGGGACGTTAAAAGACCCAAAAGCATTTAGGGAGGCATTTTCGGAAGTTTATGGAGGGTTGGGGAAATCTCATCAGCTAATGTTATTACAAGAAGGAATGACGGCAGCAAAGGCAAGTATTCCTCCGGAAGATAGTCAATTTATAGAATCTAAAGCGTTTCACGTTTCAGATATAGCAAGATGGTTTAACTTACCTCCCCATAAATTAAAAGATTTATCTAAAGCCAGCTTCTCGAACATAGAATCAGAGCAAACCAGCTACATTATAGATTCAATCCTACCCTGGTTAATACGTTTCGAGCAGCACTATGATATGCAATTATTGTCAACCTTGCAAGAAAAGCAAGGGATGTTTTTCCGGCATAATGTTGACGGACAACTTAGAGGTAATCAGAAAGACAGGGCAGAGTATTATAGGATAATGTTCGGACTTGCCTCAATGAGTCCTAACGATATAAGGGATAAGGAAAACATGGATCCCATAGACGGCGGTGACGAATATTTTATTCAACTAAATATGATTCCGCTAAGTAGAGCGAAGGAATATATAGACAATATAATATCAAAAAAAGAAACGATAACGAAGGAGGGTTCTGATGAAAAAGTGGTTCGAGATAAAGAACAAAGCTGACAAGGCTGAGATATGGATTTATGAGGAGATAGGAGAAGATTGGTGGACTGGCGAAGGCGTGACTGCTAAAAGTTTTCAAAAAGAATTATCAGCGATCAAAGCTTCTCAGATTGACTTGCATATAAATAGTCCAGGTGGACAAGCTTTTGAAGGAATAACTATCTATAACCTTTTAAAGCAACATTCTGCAAAGGTTACTACCTATATTGACGGGTTAGCAGGGTCAATTGCTTCCGTTATTGCTTTGTCAGGAGACAAGGTCTTTATGGCTGAAAATGCTCTATTTATGATGCACGAACCGTCTGGCTATGCTTTTGGCAATTCAGAAGAGATGAGGAAAACAGCCGATCTTCTTGATAAGGTAGGGAGATCAATATCTCTTGCTTATCAAGATAAAAGTGGTAAAGACGAAAAAGAGATAAAAGATTTAATGGTTGATGTTTCGTGGTTATCTGCCCAAGAAGCTAAAGGCCTTGGGTTCGTTGACGAAATAACAGGGGCGGCAGACATGACCGCATGTGCTAAGTTTGTCCCGATAATGGAAAAAGCTAAATTTAAAAACATTCCTAAAAACTTTCTAAATATAGTTAATCAAACCAAAACACCGACAATAAGAGAAACAGAGCAGGTTTTGCGGGACGCAGGGTTTAGCTCTGTAAGGGCCAAGGCCATTCTAGCGGAAGGATTTAAGGACGAACAGCGGGACGTTGTTCCTCCTGAGCCCGACACGCATTCTCAGGATCAACGGGACGTTGACCCTCCAGATAAAAAGAAAGACCGTGTGGCTGATTTGTTAGCAAGGGCATCAGTAGTAGCATTAATATAAATTTAACAAAAAAAAGGAGGAGACTAAAGATGAAAACCATTACGCAGTATAAGGAAGATATGAAAAACCTTATGAAGAAAGTGTCAGATATAGATGCTAGGTGTGTCATAGAAAACAGAGACCCGTCCGACCAGGAATTAAACATTAAACAAGAAATTCTTGACACAGTGGATGAGTTTAGAAAGATTGTTGACACACAGGAAAGACAGGAAAGAACAACTAATCTTATTGATAAGCCGGAGGATAGAAAGACAGGGCAAAGTTCCAAAGAAATAAATAGCTCTGCCGCTCAAGAAAACAAAGACAGTTTTCCTTCGCTTGCAGAGCAGCTATTTGCTATAAAAAACGCAGCAGTTAGCAGAGTAATTGATCCAAGGTTGAACAATGTTAGAAATGCCGCTACAGGATTAGGGATTACTATACCTTCCGAGGGGGGCTTTTTGATACAGCCTAATTTTTCTACAGAAATGTTAAAGCAGGTTTTTGAGACAGGAATATTAGCTTCTAAGCCAGCACGTAGAGTTCATTTAAGTGGAAACTCTAATTCAACCAAAATTAACGGAGTTGACGAAACCAGTAGAGCTACAGGGTCAAGACACGGCGGAGTTCGAGTATATTGGATAGATGAAGGAACTACGATTACAGCATCAAAACCAAAGTTTAGGAAAATTAGTATAGAATTAAAGAAAGCAGCAGGCCTTGTTTATCTAACAGACGAAGCGCTGGAAGATGCCTCTGTTTTAGCAGGAGAATGTGATTCTGCGTTTATAAACGAGATGGGCTTTGCGATAGATGATGGTATGGTTAATGGTGTGGGCGCGGGACAGTTGTCGGGTGTTTTGGGTTCTCCAAGTTTAGTTTCTGTAGCAAAAGAAACCGGCCAAAGAGCAGCAACCCTTATGGCAGAGAATGTAATAAAAATGTATTCAAGAATGTTTGCAAGTAGCTTGTCAAGCGCAGAATGGTATATAAATCAGGCGTTATTGCCTCAATTGCTTACAATGAGCCTTTCTGTTGGGCTTGGTGGCGTACCTGTTTATTTACCACCTGGGAACACATTAACAAATGCTCCTGGTGGTGCATTGTTAGGAAGGCCAGTAATCCCTATTGAGCAATGCGCAGCGCCTGGAACTGAAGGTGACATAATTTTTGGCGATTTTAAGAACGGTTATATCCTTGCAGACAAAGGTGGCATTAAAATGGATATGAGTATCCATGTAGAGTTTTTAACAGACCAACAGTGTTTCAGATATATTATGAGAATTGACGGACAGCCGCTTAGAAATAGCGCCTTAACTCCTTACAAAGGCGGAAGTGGTGCAACACAGTCTCATTTTATAGTAACAGCAGCAAGAACATAAGTAGTTAAAAAACAGTTCTCCCGCCTCTAATGGGCGGGAGAATAACACTAAAAGGTTTAAGGAGGATAATATAATGATTTCTGAAAATTTAAAAATAGTGCCCGTGATGAAATATAGTGATATTTCCAGCACGGTCTACACCGATTCAATAAACATGAGGGGCTTTCACAAATGCTCTTTTGTGTTTATGTTTAACACTCTGGGCGGAGCTTCTGCGGCCTTAACAATAACAAGCGGAGTTACTGAATCAGCTTACACCTCTGCTTTGTATTTTAATTACGCTCTTGGTGGAGCGGCTATAGGGATAGCGGTTGCGGCAAGTACAGCGTCTTGTGATGTGTTGGGTGCATGGACAAATGCTGCTACATTAACCCTCACCCACGGAACATATACCAATAAAATGTTGATAGTTGAAGTAAATGCGGCGGCTATGGATATGGAAAACGATGAAGAGTGGTTATCTGGTGTTATTACTACTGCCGGTAGTGTTACTGGTTACGCAAGTTGTATAGCCATACTTGAGCCACGGTATTCTAGTAATAGATCACCAACTTGCTTAAAATAAATTAAATCACCTAGGGCAGGGATTAACCACCCTGCCTTAAGTTAATTAAATAAAGGAGGGGTTTTACATGTCTAAAGCTTATTCATCTTCAACTCAAGAAAGTATTGCTGATGTCGTGAGTGGTATTAGGGTTGATACAGGGTCTCTTATTGCGACTACGTACCTGAACCATGTCACATCATCAGGACAGAATGAACTTTACACCATTATAGGCCGTGTCATATTGTTAAATCTTTTTCTGGAAGTAATCACAGTGGCTTTGTCTACTAATGCGTCTACTGTAGTATTTAATGCTACATGGTCAAGTCCTGCTCTTACTGTCGAGCCTATTGGCACTAAATGTACTACGGTATCAGATTTGGGCATAGGACATCGTATTGTCTGGGGTGGTGGAATATTAGCTACTGTCGCAACTCTTACTACTACACCCGGAATCTCTGATTTTGCAGCAGTTGCTCCAGCGATTTTAGGGATGGAAGATGGTGTTGGCACAATCGGTATGAAATGTGAAGCCGCAACTATGACAGCAGGGTATTTACGAGCTACCTTGTACTATGTTCCTTCATCTGATGGTGCATACATCGAAGCACTTGTTTAAAGGTTAAGGAGGTAACGTAATATGTCGTTAGGTAAAATGGCAACAATAAAAAGATGGCAAGCATTATCGTCTGATGAATATCCAGACCCTGATGATAATGATATTCCTGAAGGTTCTACCCTTCATATTATAGACACAGGGGAAGAGTATGTTTACTTTAACGGGACATGGGAAAGAGATTTAAGAATGATAACAGCGATTAAAGACGCTAACTTATAAAGGAGGGATTAATATGTATGGAAAAACAAGGGCAGGCGTCGGGATAGTCCCATTGGTAGATGACCAAATTCTGTTAACAAAACCAGGTGGTGGTAAATATGCTGATATGTCGTTACAGGGAAATTTATTCACCGCCTGTAATCAAGCGCATGTAACTACTTGCACCACAGATCATGCCACGTTTACTGGATTGTCTATTGTAAATCCAACAGCCAGCGGAAAAAACTTCATTATGCACGAGTTTAGTTACGCAATGATGGACAGTCCTGCCGCAGACACAAATCTATCGTTAATGATAGGCCCGGTGCATGCAGGATATGCCGCAGACATTACAGTTAGGTGCTGTTACTGGGGACATGCTACATCTGTAGCCATTGCAGATGCAGCAGCTACAATTACCGGTGCGCTGGGTGTTATAGTTAAACATGTTGGTACACTTGGAACAAATATAACTACGGATTTAATAAGCTCTCCGACAGTCGTTGATTTAGGCGGATCAATTATTGTACCTCCTGGATATGTAATAAAGACAGATACTTTATTGGCCTCCGGTGATGTTATGTTGTTCGGATTTATGTGGCAGGAAGTTGATATTTAACAGATAAATAGATAAATAAAGAGGAAAGAAGGGGCGGGAGATTACCCGCCTCTGCTTTGATATTTCATGCAATTTGACCACCGAACAGGAACAGCTCATAAGATAGTGTACGGCAAAAATGGAGATGAGTATTATCCTCTCAAGATTGACGACTTAAATAACTGTCAAGTGATGATGGACATAGGGCATCACATGATACATCAAGGGCATTCTTTTACAGGTTATTATACAATTACTACAGCGGCAACAGATGGGCACAGATCGGGCATTTACATTAAAACACCCGCAAGTAAACCGTTGATAAAATTAATAATTTCTTTTTCTGCATCTACGGCAGCAATTTTTTCAATTTGTGAAGCTCCTACAATAGCAGCTAACACAGGCACTCATGGCGTTGTTATTTACAATAGATATCGTGACAGCATTGCTCAAAGCCATGTTTTTGATAATGCCACTATCCCGGCAGTAAATAAATTTACTACACTAACCGAAGCTCAAATTGCTGGAGATGGAACATGGGCAACCGGTACGGTTATAAGGACAGAACCGTTGGAGGTTGGAGCTGGCCCAAAACCAGCGGGCGGCTCTAGTTCTGATACTCAGGAATATATTTTAAAGAAGAATACCGCTTACGTGTTTTTATTAACCAATACAGTGGCATTGGCAAACACCCATCATATATTAATTGATTGGAAAGAATGTAAGTGTACATAAGAAGTTAAGACTTATGGAGAGATTGAATGATACAAGAAAAATTTATCCAAATTAGGTTTAAGGAACAGACAGTCGTGGGTGAGTTTAACGACTGCTTGTATTTTACAGAAGAGGAATTTGCAAAATTAAAGCAGGCAGATATTGATACATTAGCAACAACACGGGTAAACAACTGGGTTACTTTGGTTCAGTCAACACCAGAACCAGTAGAACAAACAGCAGAAGAAATCCAAAAAGAGATAGATGAGTACACCTTAAAGATTGAAGAATTAACAATAATTAAAGCAAACATAATAAGCATAAAGGTTAAATAGTATGGCAAATCGTTATTTCGTTGATGGTGGCGTAGATAGTAACTGGAATACGACAGGAAACTGGTCGCTTACTTCAGGCGGAGGAGGAGGGCAAGCTGTTCCTACATCAAGTGACAATGTATTCTTAGATTCCAATAGTCCAAATTGTACTTTAAATGTGGACGCAGATGCTCTTTCTTGTGTTTGTACGGGCTACACAGGAACGCTTACGCATAACACAGGGATTGATTTAACTTTATCGGGAAGTTTGACTTTAGTTGCTGGAATGACTTACACCCCAGCAGATAATACAGCTGAGTTCAGATTTGTTGCTACCGCAACATTAACGACTGGGGGTAAGTTGCTTTCATATTTGCGTATTGATAGTAATATAACACTTACCCTTGGCGACAATTTAAGTTTCTACGCAGCAAAAGATGCAAAAATACAGATTGACGGGACGCTTAATTTAGGTGGGTTTACTGTAGCAGGTAATTCTGCAATAAATAGAATTTTTATTTTTTCTGAAACACTCGGAACGTCTGAAAGTATTGTTGTGGCGAGTGGAACTTTCGCTAATGCTGATTTTAGAGATATTGCCTTAGATGGATCGACTGACTTGTCTGCCATTACAGGAGGTTCAGGTGATTGTGGTGGGAATACAAATATCACTTTTACAACCGCAGACACAATGTATTGGCATGTAGATGGAGGTGATTGGTCTGATTCCGGCCAGTGGTTTTTAGCAACAAACGGAGGCGGAGGAGCAGGACGAGTCCCGTTACCACAAGACGATGTAGTATTTGACGTAGATTCTTTTGATAATGGCAGCCAAATAGTTGTTGCGGATATGCCAAGACTTGGTAAAAGTATAGACTGGACTGGAACGACTGATTCTCCTACTTGGGAAGTTGATTCAACAACAAATACTCTTTATGGTTCATTGACTTTGATTAGTGCTATGACATTAAGTGGCGTTCTTACTTACCCAGTAACTTTTGAAGGGCGTGGTGCTTTTACCTTAACAAGCGCAGGGAATGCTTTTCAGACTATAGAATTAAAAATGTTCGGTGGAACACTGACTTTACAAGACGCTTTTTCTACAGGTACTGGTGGAGGGCGAGGGATTTTTGTAACCAATGGAACTTTTGACGCAAATGATTTTGATTTAACAATAGCAAGCTTAACTTCAAGCAATTCAAATGTCCGTACTATTTTAATGGGTTCAGGAACTTGGACAATACACGAATGGCCAGCCTATTTTGCTTTTGATTTAAGAACAATCACAAATCTAACTTTTAATGCTGAAACATCAGAAATTATTATTCCTCTCACAAATGCAACAAAAAGGATTGAGGTTGCAACTGCTGGGGTCACATTTTATGACCTTACTGTAACGGGTGGCAACCAGATTTTAGAAATAGAAGGAAGCAATACTTTCAATGATGTTGTAATTGAAAAACCAGCGATTATAAAATTCATAGATGGATATACTCAAACAGTAGCAAGTTTTGTCGCAGTAGGTGACGCAGTTGACGGAATAACTTTGCAAGGAAGCAGCACAGGCGGTTGGACTATAAACGATACAGGTGGAACAAATTCAGTGGAGTATTGTACAATTTCATATAGTACCGCAGGCGGTGGAGCGACTTGGAACGCATTAACGACGAACGGAAATGTAGATGGTGGTAATAATAGTGGATGGATATTTGAGGCCGGTAGCCCTTCGGTTTCACCGAGCGCAAGCCCTTCGGCTTCACCAAGTGCAAGCCCGAGTGTTTCACCAAGCGCAAGCCCGAGTGCATCTCCAAGCGCAAGCCCTTCGGCTTCTCCAAGTGCAAGCCCGAGCGCAAGTGTTTCTCCAAGCGCAAGCCCTTCGGCTTCTCCAAGCGCAAGCCAGAGTGCAAGTGCATCACCAAGCGCAAGCCCTTCGGCTTCTCCAAGTGCAAGTCAGAGCGCAAGTGTTTCACCAAGTGCAAGTGCATCACCAAGCGCAAGCCCTTCGGCTTCTCCAAGTGCAAGTCAGAGCGTAAGTGTTTCACCAAGTGCAAGTCCAAGTGCATCACCAAGCGCAAGCCCTTCGGCTTCTCCAAGTGCAAGTCAGAGCGCAAGTGTTTCACCAAGTGCAAGTC
>Ga0307377_10005299_pt1 | contig 13867 bp, 7 predicted proteins | sample TR3MG_FD_202535 | JGI IMG/M metagenome (GOLD analysis project Ga0307377, IMG submission 202535) | Soil microbial communities from Risofladan, Vaasa, Finland - TR-3 | ecosystem: Environmental > Terrestrial > Soil > Coastal area > Acid sulfate soil | place: Finland: Risofladan, Vaasa | collected... | reverse complement strand
TTTAAAATCTTTTTAATTGAATCTTCCGCTGTTGCTAATATGGATTGTGGTGTATTGAAATGATATTCATCAATTTGGTTATCAATAGTCAGGTAATTTGACACTGCATAATTAACCTGTCCATTCATATAAATAGCCTTATCGGATTGAACACCAGCTGTTACAAATGCACGATTATAAAAATTGTTAGATTGGTCAAATTCAAACTTTTCGTACTGAATAATTTTGCTAACTATAATTTTTAATTCAGTCGTATCTGCAACAGGTAACCTTCCAATGAACATTTCAGGAATATAATCGCCTCCACCATCAAATTCTCCGTAATACATATCAGTTACATTACCTGTACCTCCTGCACCATAATATGGAACCATGTTTATGTCCCCTACAATCAGGAGGTATTCTGGTGGAGGGTCGGTTTCAGATGAAGAATTGTAGATACTTGTCAGAGTATCTTTTAACTGTGAATAAGTATTTCCAGCCAGTTCCGCCCCTTTGTAGAGGACTTGTATCCTGAAACCTTTCTGGGTCTTCCATTTAATAAAGGGTTCAAGGTGTTTTCTGAACGCTGTGTCAGTGATAATTACCATTTTTACCGGTTGATCAGAGAAACCAGGAATAACATCTCCCGGATTATAGTTAAGTACCCCTTTATCAAGTGATTCATTAAATAGTGTTGATTCTGGCAGAAGAGATTTTGATCCTACATTGTCAGGGTATAAAAATGTTATCTCAATCTTCATTGAGGTAATGACTTCAAGTAAATTTGAGTAGGGATTATATCTTACAGGAGAAACAAAAAGGTTAGCTAGTTTTTTATTTCTTACAGTACCAAGCGGTTCAATCCTTACAGTGTCAGATGAGATTGTACTTCTTGCAGAATAAAGAGTTTTGTTGATTAAAAATTCAGGTTTCTTTTGCTGGACTACCTTAGTCTCTCCCTCCTGTGACGGAAAAAGAATGCCCTTAATATTTTTGAATGAAGGTTCAATTTTACAGGATATTACTTCGGAAATTTTGATATTATATCCAGTTTTATCAGGTATTGAGATTATCCGGCTAAATACTGGCAGTTCGGGTTGCCCGGGGGTAGAGGTTTGTGTATGGCCAGGAATGGATATCTTGTAAAAGTATCCAGCCTCATTAAGCAAATTGCTAATGTTAATATCTGATATTGAATAGTTTATGGTGATTGTTCCGTTTGAAGCAGAGACATTACTTTTTGGCAAATTCCCATCGAAATGGTATTTGGCAATATTTTCTGCTTGTCCAAAGACTGATGCTGATAAAAGCAGAAAAACTACTATTGAAATAGCTTGTTTATCTTTCCCTAAACGCATCAATGTTAATTAATTAACACAATTACCTAAATTCTGATGGCAAGATAATAAAACTATAATATATAATGAATGTGATATGAATAAATTTGATTAAAGTATTAAATTCGTATTTTTATGGTAGTTTTTGAGCTTTAAATGAATAAAATAATTCATGAAACAAACATTTAAAAAATCATCATTTTTTACACAAACACGAATGGTTATTTTTTTAATGAGGTTCCCCCGCTTGAGCGGGACAGGCTATACGACCATTGAAAATAAAAAAATAAGCGTATGAAAAAAGTTATAGTATTACTTACACTTATATTTTTTTCAATTCAATTGCCAGGGCAGGTTAATAAATATGGAGTTCCATTAATTAGAAATTATAATACTCAACTAACAAAAGGATCTGAACAAAGCTGGTGTATTGCAAAAGATAATTTTGGAAATCTTTATTTCGGGAACCAGGATAGAGGAGTTATTTGCTATGACGGAACCAGATGGACCAGAATACAAATTGGAAATGATCCGAGGATTTATTCCCTTAGTTCAGATTCCAGGGGAATAGTTTATGTTGGTGCCGCTTTTGAATTCGGATATCTTCAGCCAGACGAAACGGGAAAATCAGAATATATATCACTCGCTTCGAGAGTTGATTCAATACCTGAAATTAAAGTTATATTTTCAATTTTGGTGCACGAAGACAAAGCTTATTTTCTAAGTCCAAGTTTTGTGTATGTTTATGATATTGTCAAAGATTCACTTACCAAAATCAATCTTTCTGATTTTAATCTTATTGATGGCTTACGTCTTATAGAAATTAATGATAGATTAATATTGGCAGATAATGTTAGAGGGTTATTTGAATTGCGCGATTCAAATGTATTACCATTACCGGGCGGAGATTTTTTTGAAAATAAGATTTGCACTGTACTTTTACCTTTTGATGACAGTAAGATCCTTATTGGCACCTATTATAATGGATTGTATTTATATGATTATACAACTGGAGAAGTTAATACTACGTTTATTAGTAGAAAGATAAATGATAAGCTTAAAGAGGTTAATGTTTATGCAGGTGCAAAGGTTAGAAGTGATCTCTTCGCTATTGGTACTACAAATGAACAGGGAGTTCTCTTCTTTAACAAATCAGGAGAACTGGTACAACAAATTAATACAGAGAACTCGGAACTGAGAGACAACACAATATTAGCAATGTATTGTGATTTTGAGAATAATTCTGAATTATGGATTTCAACACAGGGAGTAATAAGCAAAGCATATATAAATATTCCTTTAACTGAATTTAGTGAAAAGCAAGGTATTGAATTAGGAATAAATGAGATATCTGAATTTAATGGGAACTTGTACCTTTCTTCTGATGCTGGCGTTCTTAAAAGTAATATTGATAAAAATAACTTTGTTAGATTTGAAAAGGTAGCGGGAATCAGTACCCAGGTTTTTCCACTTGAACGGATTAAGTCTTCTGCGGGTGATATCTTACTTGCGGGCTCTGTATACGGAATATATCAAATCTCTAAGAATGATATTATTAAGCAGGTTGAGAGAATTTGTGCTAATTTGCCCCTAAAGGAGATTGTAAATTTTAATGTAAGGAAGATATTGCAGTCTTCAATTGATCCGTCTAATATATATGTTGGACTTGAAACAGGCGGCATTTTAATTTTAAGGTATAATGGAATAAATTGGTCTTATGTTAATAGAATAAGAAACATAATAGGTTACACTTCTGGTATCCTTGAGAAAAAGGAAGGAGGGTTTTGGTTTATGACTGATGACCCTTTCTCAATACATAGCGTGAATATTCAGGGAAACGATACAACTTTAATTAAATACACTGAAGAAGATGGCATTCCTGCAGCAGGTATGAATTCAATGCAGTATATTGGGGATGAATTGTATTTTACTTCAGCCATTGGAATAGTTAGATACGACAAATCAACTGATAAGTTCGTCACTGATAATAGCAAAACTGGTGAATATTCCAAAGATAAATTTACTCAGATATTTTTTGTTGATGATGATGATGATATATGGCTCAGTCTGGTTGATAATGCTACACATGAAATGCTGTTTAGAAATACAGATAATGTAACTAGCAGTTATAGTGGTATATTACGGTTACTGCCAAATGTTCCATTAATGGATTTCATGGATTGGGACAATAAGATTTATTTTCTGAAATCAAAAACAGTATATGTAGTTGATAAAGATAAGCTTGTAGCTGATTCTACAATTGTTAATACCAAGTTTGTTAGAATTATTGCCGGATCAGATTCTGTCATTATGGATGGAACCTTCTACCAGAACAGTGATGGAGCCAGGAGAATTCCAGTGTTAAACAGTACCTCAACTTCAGTTCCTGAGTTTGGATATGACATGAATGAAATATCTTTTGAATGGACTACTCCTTATTTTATTGAAGAATTACTCACAGAATATAGTTATAAGCTTGAAGGATTTGAGGAGGACTGGTCTGAATGGGAAGGAATTTCCTACGGTAATACAATGGAAGCACAATATTCAAGAAAGGAATATTCCAATCTTCCTTATGGTCATTATAAATTTTATGTGCGCACCAGGACTCTCACAGGTCTTTCCGGCAACGAATTGAGTTTTGAATTCATAATACTAAAACCCTGGTATGCAAGAATTATAGCCTATATTGGGTTCGTATTAGTAGCTTTTGTGATTATTATTGTGATTATAAAAGCCTATACCCGCAAACTTAAGAATGAGAATTTACGACTTGAGGGTATTGTGGCTGAACGTACTGCTGTAGTTGTTAAACAGAAAGATGAACTTGAAGCAAGTATACATTATGCCAGTCGTATACAAATGGCATTGCTCCCTTCTCAGACAATTCTTTCTGAAAATTTCAAGAATTACTTTATCCTTTTTAAACCCAGGGACATTGTCAGTGGCGACTTCTACTGGATGACAAAAAAAGAAGAAAGACTATATATTGTTGTTGCCGATTGTACAGGTCATGGAGTGCCAGGTGCATTTATGAGTCTTTTGGGCATGTCATTTCTGGATGAGATTATTGATAAAGATATTGCTCCTCGTGCAGATGAGATACTTAAGGAATTAAGGCTTCATGTTACTGAATCTTTGAAACAGGTTGGTGGCGATGATGAAGCAAAAGATGGTATGGATATAGCTCTTCTTGTAATCGACATAAGTGAGCAACAGGTTGAATTCTCAGGTGCATATAATCCATGTTTTAGAGTCCGTCAACTAACTAAAGATGAGTCTGATAGCTACAAGGGTAGTTCAATGGAGTTACATGATGGTTCAATGACAAATGGTAAATATCTTTTAGAAACAATATTCGCAAGTAAGATGCCTATTGGGATCTCCTCCCGGATGGATGAAGAGTTTGATTTATACAGCTGGACTCTGGAAAAGGGAATATCATATTATCTTTTTTCTGATGGTTATGTTGACCAGTTTGGAGGTCCAAAGGGCCGTAAATTTATGAAGAAAAACTTTAAACGACTTATTCTGGAAATTCAGGATTATCCTATGTCAAGGCAAAAAGAGATCCTTGAGAATAAATTAGTGGAATGGATGGGACAATCTCCACAGATCGATGATATACTTGTTATGGGAATACGAACAGATTAGTATTAGAACTTTGTGCCGATCATCCCGCCCCTGGATTTTAAGTAGTTAGTAATTGAGATGAAATAAGTACAGTTGTCAGCTAAGACTTTATTAAGGTTAACCGCATTAGAAATTATTTTGATATTTGTATATTGTGAAATAAAATTATACTCATTATGTTAAATTATTATTTGGTCAGATATTTAAGGATTATTATTACCCTAATTATTATTACCATGAATATTCCTTCATATTCTCAGGACATTCCTGCATATGACAAAATAGAAACGTCGGTGGGGATTGTTGAAATGCACTTTATCGGACATGGATCGCTTATGTTTAAAGTGAATGGTTTTATTATTCATATCGACCCGGTAAGTAGTTATGCTGATTATGATTTGTTACCCAAAGCAGATTTGATACTGGTTACTCATGAACATGGAGATCATCTTGATGTTCAGTTAATAAATGAAATTAAGAAACCAGAAACGCTGTTGTTTTGTAACGAAAACTCCACGAAACAGGTAACCTGGGGTTTAGTAATGAAGGCAGGTGACAGGCAGGAGATAAATGATATCGTTATTGATGCTATACCTGCTTATAATATTATTAATGAACGGGCACCGGGTCAACCTTTTCATCCTAAAGGCGTAGGGATAGGGTATCTGCTTACAATAGGTGGTAAAAGGTTTTATATTGCAGGAGATACTGAGAATACTCCTGAAATGAAAGCACTCAGGAATATTGATGTGGCTTTCCTGCCTATGAATCTGCCCTATACAATGACCCCTGAAATGGTTGCCGATGCAGCACGTGCATTTAAACCAAAGATTTTATATCCATACCATTTTGGAGAGACTGACACTGGCCTTTTAGTAAAACTACTAAGCGATACAAATATTACCGTACGAATCAGAAACTTAAAATAAGAACGACCATGAAAAGTGTTAACAGAAGAGGTTTTATTAAAACCGGAATTGCAGGTGCTGCCGGAATGGTAGCATTATCACCATCATTGGTTGCTGCTGCATCATCAGAGCAGCAAGAGAATATTATTTACAGGACTCTTGGGAAAACAGGGATGAAAGTTCCTGTAATAAGCTTTGGTGTTATGAGATCCGACAGCTCTAGTCTTTGCAAGGCAGCTTATGATAAGGGAATTAAACTATTCGATACTGCCAATGTTTATCTGAATGGCAATAGCGAAACAATGCTTGGTAATCTTCTCGCAAATTACCCCAGAAATTCATTCTATCTTGCAACAAAAGTAAAACCTTCTGGTCTTGATAGAGATGGAAAACCAGGTAATCAGACAACAGCCGATGGCTTTTTAGAAAAATTCAATGTAAGCCTTTTCAGGCTCAAGATGGATTATGTTGATATTCTCTATGTTCATGACATAAGAAATCCTGAAATGCTTGATTATAAGCCCATTGTAAATGCTGTGAAGAAACTTAAGAAAGATGGTAAAATCAAGTTTATCGGAGTTTCTACACATGCAAATGAACCGACAGTTATAGAGGCAGCAGCTTCAGATAGTGACACATGGGATGTTATTCTTACAGCATACAATTTTAAGCAGACTTATATTAACGAATTAAATAGTGCAATTAAAAAAGCATATCAGGCTGGTCTTGGCATTGTAGCTATGAAAACAATGGCAGGCGGTGGATTCCTGGACAAGGACAAAACAAAACCTATTAATTCAACAGCTGCATTGAAATGGGTTTTATCAAATCCTGATATAACCACCACAATACCTGGTATGACTGATTTCGATCAGCTCGATCTTAATGTTAAAATACTGGCTGACATTTCTATTACGGATGAAGAAAAGAAAGATCTTATCGTTGCAGGTACTGAGACAGGGTTATATTGTACAGGTTGTACTAAATGTATTCCTGCATGTCCGATGAACCTGCCTGTACCTGATCTGATGAGAGCATATATGTACGCGTATGGTTATTCTAATCCTGCTATGGCTTATGAATTGCTTGGTGAGTTGGGTACAACAGATAATCCTTGTAAAGAGTGTGACTCATGTAAAGTCGTATGTACAAAAAACTTCAATGTAAAAGAGAAAATAGCTGATATTTCCAGGCTTGTAAATGTTCCTGCAGATTTTTTGGCCTAAAAAGATAATAGGCATCAAGCGATTTTTTAGTTAACATAAATCATTTATTAAAATGAGAAAAAAAAATCTTATTGGATTTTTCCTGGTTATTGCTTCCTTATCATGTTTTGCTCAGGAGTATTCTTTTCCCGAGTTGTCAGGTTATAAAAAAATTGCCAATTATCCTGTTTTTGGTCCTGAAAATCTTTGGGATTTTATAAATGGTGCTGCTGATACATACCTGGCTTATGGATTCGTTGATCTGCATGTTGTTGAATATAAGAAAGGGAAAAACGTAATTAAACTCGAAATTTATCATCACAAAGATAATACGATGACTTTTGGAATATATTCCACTGAGCGTTCACCCAACTTCCGATTCATGAATCTTGGGGCCCAGGGTTATATTACAGATAGGGCAATTAATTTTTTTAAAGGGAATTATTATGTCAAGATAAGGACCTATTCAAAGAATGAAAAAACACTAAAATCGGCTGAATCGCTAGCTCTCAAGGTTGCAGATATGCTTGAGGGAGAATCCAGAATGCCTGCCGTACTTTCTCAGTTTCCTGAAATTGGGAAAAAACTTAACGAGGAAGCTTATATAAACGAGAGCGTTCTAGGTCATAAGTTTCTGAGCAAAGCATTTAAGGCAATTTACGAGGTTGGTCCCGATAATTTTACAATCTATATTCTTGAGGGCGATTCCAAAGATGAGATATGGAAGACTGCGGAAGCTTATCTTAACTCCGCAGGTATTGATGCAATGGAATCCGCTACTGGAAAGTATGTACTTAATGATAAGTATAACGGAACAATCTTCCTGGCCTGGAAAGATAATATAGCAGTTCTTATCTCAGGTCTTGCAAAAGATCAGACAGAAATTGCAGACAAATATACATCTGAGATTCTTAAATAGGATTCATTCGGATATTAATTTCCTATTCTGAAATATATAGCTATCAGAATTGTGTGTTACAATATATTAATATAATAATTAATACAGATATAGGTGACATTCAGAGCAATTGAATTCCTTCCAGGCTGTACCGATGTCAACCGGATGCTGAAACTCAAGTGATTCCTTAATGTTTGAGTATACCATCATGTCGGGTTGCCCCTGACCCACAATTGTATGGCATAGATCACAATCCTTTGTTATTGTCCGCCCATTGTCCGATTTGAAAGTATCATTATGGCACCTGAAACAGCCATTAAATTCTAAGTGTCCGATATGTTCCGGATAAAGATCATATGATACTTTCATTTTTGGAAAAGTATTCATTTTGAATGCATTTTGAATTGAACCAATAGACTTATCTATCAAACCTGTATTACTATCATAATAATCTCTAAAGTCAGATCTGTAATAGTCTCTTATGCTGGCTTCAATTTTCATGAGGGCCGTATCCGTGTCACTGAAATTTTCTCTTAATATTTCCATGGAAGTCTTTTTGATGAACGGAATATTCTTTGAAATATCTCCGGTCAGCATTGCTTTATCAAAATATACCGTTGGTGAATTATAAATGTGCGATGGACGGTTATGGCAATCAATGCAATCCATTGTTCTTGATGCTGCTGATGATATAATGCTATCTGAGATTATATTATCATCATTTTGATATATAATAACCTCTCCATTTGTATTATTTGTATACTTAACATATGTGATATTTTCTCGCTTGTCATTTTCTGAAATATATTCAATATTTACTTCAGGATTTATATGCCAGTGAATTCCTTCACTAAGGCCTAATCCACTATATTCCGGACCGGTTTTCATCTGTAGAATGATATCCCACTCAGTGTTTAGAGAATCGGCCAAGAAATATTTTTTAGTCCATAGAGTGCGTGCATAAAACTTTTGGGGCCAATGACATCTCTCGCAAGTTTCCCGTGCCGGGCGCAGGTCATGAAGAGGCGTTTCTATTGGTGTGGGATAACTTTTTGCAATTACAGCATATACCTGATGCAGCCCTGATAATTTGGATTTTACATACCATGAAGCTCCCGATCCAACATGACATTCAACACATAATACATTGGCATGAGGGGAATTCTGATAAGCGATATGTTCAGGCTCCATTACCTGGTGACATAAAGTACCGCAGAATTCTACTGATTCAGTAAAATGATATGCTTCAAAACTTCCAAGTGTGGAAAGGAATAGAATGATTATTGTAGCAATGGTGAAAATTATAAAAGCATTTCTGTGTCTGGGATCATTTAGATCTATCCTTGGAAATTTGCCTGTTTCTCGAAGATTGCTTTTGCGGGACTTGCTTCTTTCACGAAACATGCCTATTGGAATCATCAACAGACCTAAAATAAGGAATCCCGGTAAAATAACATAAATAAATAGCCCAAGGTTTGTATTACCCTTGTTGAAGATAGAAGATATAATAAATAGCAATAAAATTAATGCCAGATTGATAACAGCTATTATTGAACCAATTATTGTTAACCAGTTTTTGGAGGAAGGGGGTAATTTCATATCATGATGTTTAAATGATAACGTGAGACTCAGGAGTAAAAGTAAAAAAATATTAATTCAATCATCATTTATATTGGCAATTAATAGTAAACTCCTAATAGTTAAATAATTAATAGCTAGATTTTTTGAGTACAGATTTATTTATTATTAAGATTAATAATCTGTGATATAGTATTTTTAAGCTCTTCATAAGAATTAACTACCAGCAGGTCGGCGTTTTCGTCCCTGACATTTGTTGGTGGATTATAAAGAATTCCATGATCTGCTTGCCTGAGCATGGATATATCGTTGTATGAATCACCTATTCCAATAACCTTGTAATTAAGGCTTTGAAATGCTTTAGTTACCTGCTTTTTAGCATCTGACTGACGCAGATTATAATTTATTATATTTCCTTCCTTGTCTGTTGTAAGATTATGGCATAGTAAAGTAGGTCTTCCTAACTGTTTTAACAGAGGATCAGCAAATTCGATAAAGGTGTCGGAAACAATTATAAGCTGACATTGGGACCGTATCCATTCGACGAATTCAAATGCACCTGGCAGCGGTTGAAGAAGTGAGATAACATCCTGAATATCTTTTAAATTAAGATTATGTTGGCGTAATATTTCTAATCTTTTTGTCATAAGTACATTATAGTCACTTATATCACGGGTAGTCAGCTTAAGTTCATTAATACCAGTTTTTTTCGACACATTTATCCATATTTCCGGTACGAATACACCTTCCAGATCAGAACATACTATATACATATTTTATCTAATTAATAATTGTTAAGGATGTAATTCTTAAGAGCCTGGTAATCATTCTCAAATGATAAGAATGTTTCGGTCTTATCTTTTAGAGAAGCAAGTGAAGCTGGCATAGGAGGATCAAAGTTATTAATTTTTCTCAGTTCCTCTGGAAATTTAGCAGGATGGGCAGTTTCAAGTGAAATAAATAGCTGATCTTTTAAATAGGAGCCCTTATTGAATCTGAGATATTCATTTATTCCATACCATGCAACAGCTCCATGCGGTTCCATCAGGATATTATATTTTTGGTGAATATCAGCTATTGTGGTTTTCGTATCTTCATCAGTTACACTGACGCCAAAGAGATCTTTCCGTATTTGTCTGAGGTCAGGTAGTTTGATAATCTTACCTGTTTCATCCATAATTCCTCCATAAAGAGCAATAATTCTTGCCAGGTTGCTGGGGTGTCCAACATTCATTGCGCTGGATATACAATTCTTTGATGGATCAATCAATTTATAGATTCCGGTGCGTAAAAATTCCGGCACTTCATTATTTTCATTAGTTGATACAATAAATTGATTTACAGGAAGTCCTATTCTTTGTGCAATAAGTCCACCCATAAGATTACCAAAATTACCTGAGGGGACACTGAATATCACTTTGTCATCAATGCCTGCAGAGACTTTCGACCATGCATAAAAATAGTATACCGATTGAGGCAATAACCTTCCAATATTTATGGAATTTGCCGATGATAGAGATATGCGTGATAAGTCAGGGTCCAAAAATGCCTTTTTTACCAGTCTCTGACAATCATCAAACTTTCCATCTATTGAAACCACTTTAATATTATCCTGCAGAGTTGTCATCTGCTTCCTTTGCATTGGAGTAACCTCATCACTAGGAAACAAAATTATTACATCTATGTTATTAAGTCCGTAAAAGGCACTGGCAACGGCGCTTCCTGTATCTCCCGAAGTAGCAGTAAGGATTGTCAGATGTTGATTGTTTTGAGATAAAAAATGTTGCATCAGCCTGCTCATCATACGTGCAGCAAAATCTTTAAAAGAAGCTGTTGGCCCCTGATCGAGACGCAGTATGTATTTACGATCGATAACATGTTCGAGTGGCACATCAAAGTTATATGCCTCATAACACAGATTTTGGAGATCTTGATTATTTATTTCATCTCCAATAAGGGAATTTAGTATTATGAAAGCTATCTCATAATACTCTTTCCCGGAAAAATTCTCAAGTTGTTCTTTATCGAATTTTGGCAATGCTGAAGGCAGATACAATCCTCCATCCGGGGCAAGACCTTTTAGTAGAGCCTCTCTGAAGGTAGTCCCGGGAGCTTTAAGATTAGTTGAATAATATACCTGTGTGTTGATCAATCAGTTCTATTTTAAACATTTACCACTCTCATTAAATCAGCAAATACTCCTGCTGCTGTAACTTCTGCTCCGGCGCCATATCCCTTGATCACCATTGGAAGCTCGTTATACCTGGTGGTGGTAAGCAAAATAATATTATTGCTGCCTTCAAGGTTAAAGGAGGGGTGATCTTCTCCGATAGTTAAAAGTTCAACTTTCGCTTTACCCTGATCGAGTGTAGCAAAAAATCTCCATTTCTTATTCATTTTTGCAAGTTCTTTCCTTTTCTGTTCGAAGTCATTATCAAGCTCTTTAACCTTAATAAAAAAATCATTAAGATCACCCTCAAAACAGTGGTCAGGTAGAAATTTATTAACAATAACTTCATCTTTCTCAAGAGGATAACCTGCTTCACGAGCCAGTATTAGAATTTTTCTGACAACATCTGTTCCACTCAGATCAATTCTGGGGTCTGGTTCTGAATATCCTTTTTCCCTTGCTTTTTTGATTGCACTACTTAATGGCATATCCGGACCAATTTCATTAAAAATAAAATTCATTGTTCCTGATAACACAGCCTCAATCTTCAAAATTTTATCACCGCTTAAAATCAGATCACTTATTGTTTTTATAATAGGTAATCCGGCACCAACTGTGGTTTCATACATAAATCTAACACCTTTTTCATGAGCAATTGACTTAAGTTGCTGATAATAATTGTATTTTGATGAGCATGCGATCTTATTAGCAGTTACAATGGAAACATACCTTGAAAGAATATCAAAATAATTTGAAGCCACATCCTCATCAGCTGTGCAATCAATAAATACTGAATTACGTAGATTGAGCCTGGTCATATGATGAATGAAAGTTGATATATCTCCCTTGTCACCAGATGTCTTAAGAGCATCCTTGTAGTTTTCCAGAGAGACACATTTCTTATCAATAATCATTTTTCTTGTATTGGTTATGCCAACAAGATTTACTTTCAGGCTATGTTCACTGAGAAGTGTTGTATATTGGTTTTGTATTTGCTTTAGAAGGCTTGAGCCAACTAATCCTGTGCCTGCAACAAACAGGTACATCTCTTTATATCGTGACAAGAAAAAGCCATCATGGATCACATTAAGAGCTTTTTTCAGGCTTTCATTCTTAATGACGACAGATATATTAAGTTCTGATGATCCCTGGGCGGTTGCAATCACGTTAATTCCATTCCGGCCAAGCGACTTGAAAAGGGTTGCAGATATTCCAGGAGTGTTTTTCATTTTTTCTCCCACTATGGCTATAATGGAGAGGTTTTTTTCGATCAGAATCTTTAACTCTTTATTCTTTTCAATCTCAATTTTGAATTCCTCAAGCATTGCTCCTGCTGCATGAGATGAATCGGATGGGTTTACAGCAAATGTTATTGAATATTCTGAAGAGGCTTGTGTAATAAGAATTATATTAATGTTCTGTTTGGCCAGTGCTCCGAACAAACGCATCGAAATACCTGTAACACCTACCATACCTGTTCCCTGTAAAGTGATAAGATCTATATGATCAATCGATGAAATACCTTTTATGGGACTTTTGTTATCATCAGTTGATATATTACTAATGATGGTGCCCTTCGAATTAGTATTAAATGAGTTAAAAACTCTAATAGGGATATTTTTCTTGTAAACGGGTCTAAGTGTCGGCGTGTAGATTACTTTTGCTCCAAAATGAGATAATTCAATGGCTTCCGAATAGGTCAGTGTATCAATTGCATAAGCTTTATCAACTTTCTTGGGATCGGCTGTCATAAATCCATCAACATCTGTCCATATTTCCAGAACCTCAGAATCCAGCGCTGCTGCAATTATTGCAGCGCTATAATCTGATCCCCCTCTCCCTAGAGTTGTTGTTTCATTCTTAGTGTTGCTGGCAATGAACCCAGGAACAATTATATGGCTTTCAGTCTTTGTGAAAGTCTCTTTAATAAGGTTATTTGAAAGGTTGAAATCAACATTGGCAGATCCAAAATTGCTGTCAGTTTTAATAAACTTTCGGGAGTCTATAAGAAGACTGTTATCAATTAAATTGCTTATTATCAGTGAAGATAACAACTCCCCAACAGCCAGTACATTATCATATGCCTGTTTGTTAAGTTCTTTCTTGCGATAAATCTCAGTTATAGTTTCATGAAGCTGTGTGAAAATTTTATTAAT
>Ga0307377_10005297_pt1 | contig 13869 bp, 8 predicted proteins | sample TR3MG_FD_202535 | JGI IMG/M metagenome (GOLD analysis project Ga0307377, IMG submission 202535) | Soil microbial communities from Risofladan, Vaasa, Finland - TR-3 | ecosystem: Environmental > Terrestrial > Soil > Coastal area > Acid sulfate soil | place: Finland: Risofladan, Vaasa | collected... | reverse complement strand
CCTTTATGACTCTTTCAAGAAAATTCGGAAGCGGCCGTTTTGGAAAAAAGCGGTAAAGGGCGGTGTTTGGTTCTTTCAATTGACTATGAATAAGCGTACTCAGTTATGGCACCCACATTTGCATATTCTGTTGGACGGTGAATATATTTCAAAAAGACGGATTCGGACTGCATGGAAAGAGATAACATTGGATTCGATGATTGTTGATATAAAGAAAGTGACCGATGTTGAGAGTGCAGCGGAATACATCGCCCGGTATGCTTCCGCCCCTGTCGATCTTTTGACCTGCACGATCTCCCAGGGTGCCGATGCGGTCGTCGGTCTCAAAGGTCGCCGGATGTGCGGTTCGTTTGGTTCGGCAAAGGGGATTGCTCTTCGTGCAAAAAAGATGGATGAAGTGAACCCCTGGCGGAAAGTTATGAGTTATCAGGCAATGCGTGTCGGTGCTTCTTTCGATCCTTATATTAAGATGATTCAAGATGCCTTTGCAGCCGGCAAGCCGTTCGATGCCGATGTTTGGGGCCTTTATGACACGCCGAGTGTTCCGGTCGAATCTTTGAAATTCAAGCCTGAGTCCGCACAGATGTTGTTGTTCGAATATCAATCCGACTTTTATTCTTATGGAGTACATTAGATGCGATTGCACAGGTTGACGTTGGCGGATGATTTTTTTGAGAGCGTTAAAGTTGGTCAAAAGCGGTTTGCTATTCGTCTGGATGATCGCAATTATTCTCCTGGTGATTTGTTGATGTTTCATCGGGTTGTTGATGGCGTGATGTCGTCTGAAGCGGTTGGCCCTTATTGCATAACTTACTTGCTTAAGGATTGGATTGATGGTTTGTGTGATGGTTATTGTGCATTTTCGTTTGAGTGTTTGTGAGGTTTTAAAATGGGAACTCCTGCTTTGCCGAATGAACCGACAACCGGTTGTGCATTGTGTTTTGGTTCGGGTGCTCCTTTGGGGTTGGTTCAACCGAAATATTTGGACGTGAAATTTGATGGTGTCCAGGCTGGGGATGCTTTCAATCCGGTCCAGGATCGATTGCCGAATGGTAGTTGGCGTTGTCAACACGTTTCAATTTGTTTATACGAGTACCGGGATGCGGATTTTTATGTTCGTTGTAATTTTGGCCCTACTCGAACGAATGTTGGTTTTCAAATGTTCGGCGGTGAATTGGATACTTGGCTTGGTGTCGTCGGGGCACCATGTCAGGTGTCCGGTTTGGAGAGTGGCCTTTCGCCGATTGGAAAAAAGGCATACCTGGGTAATGCTTCTGTGAGTTGGCCGTTAGGAGGACTCTAAACATGGGCGACTATAATGCGGATTTAAACCCCGATCTTGACAAGATCAGGATGGTTGCTTATGGCTTTGGCTTTTTCACCCAGGACAAGACAAAGGCCGATCAGTTTTCGACTGCGACTTCCCTCAAGGTTTACAAACTCACCAAAAAGATCGGCAAGAATCGCCTGCGGGTTTTGGTCGATCCCTCTGGAGTTCCGGGTCTTTAATTGGACGATCCTCGTGACGTGAACCGCACGGGGGCCGTTGTTTTCTTCGTCACCCCTCCGACGAGTTCCCGAAGGACCCATTCTCGGTGCTCCTCAATGTCGGATGGCCCCCGTACTAGTCGTTCGTGTTCGAATTTGCAGCGAAAGTCGCCGATAAAAATAATACATAACGCCACCTAAAACACGTAACATCGTAGCAGGTGAATCCTCGCCAGCAAGTGACGTCCGCCGCATATTATCCCCAGGTCCTTCCAGCAAGTCCGTAAAGTCCCCCGTAATCTCCAGCGTTTTAGCAAGTCGCCGCAAATGAAGTCGATCGTGATTTCCACAAAGTGACGTCCCTCGTTTGTGTTCCATCGCTTTTCGCCGCGAAAATGTCGGGGGAAAGCCCCCGTACCCCCTTATTGCTCCGCCCTCTATCGCGTCGAACGTCTTGTCGGCTATCAACGTTAAAATGTACCCGGGCGGAGCAAGGTGCCGCCGACACGAAAAAACAAACGGGGGGGCAAGCCCCCCGTTGTTTTTCGTAAGCGGCTCGTCTTTCGTTGTTGTTGTGTCTTTTGGATGTTTGTGAACGGGTGACGGTTTGGCATTTCCGTCATTTCCAGCGGTTGATCGGCTTTCTTTCGCCCGCGTTCGCGGTCGATTTTTGCCCCTGCAGGGGCGGTTTTAAAAGGATTGCTACGCAGACTGAGTAAACCCCTACGGGGACGGCCAGCGGGCGTTCCGATCTGCGGAACTACCTCCCTGCTGGCCTTTTTTTGCGGCAGGGGGGCCCCTAAGGAACCGCCCTACGGGCGAACTGAGGATTTAAATGCCGCAAAAAACCCCTACGGGGATATGCCCTGCGGGCACAACAGACAGCCCGGGTACGGGCTGAGCACAGGTCTCACAGCCCCCTGGCTCGGGGTCTGGTAATGACCCGTTCGGCCATCCTTGCCCCCTCTGCGGTCGTATAATCGGGTCTGTATGCGGTGACTGTTCGGTTCGATTTGCAGATATTCTGCAATATAGCCCCGTTGTTCCCTCGTATATTTCCTAAACTGCCAAAATTTTACAATTGACAGGCCTCCGCAAAGTCAGTAATAGTACCTATTGAATAGGATGGTTAACTGATGGCTTATGTAGGGAATATTGATATGGCATTGATGGATTATTTGTGGTTGATCAGACTGATTATTGAAATTTTGCGGTTGGTCGCGGACCTGCCCGAGGAAGATTTACGTTCGATCGCAAAACTGCGGTCGATAGCAGAAAGTGAGGTTACCTGATGGCATTAGTACAATATGGTGGCGGCATTCTTGGAATGCGTGGATCTGTGGGCGGTCAAGTCCATAGTAAAAATCGTTTCGGCAATTACATTCGGGCCCGGACTGTTCCGGTTAATCCGAATACTCAGCGGCAATCGACTATGCGTGCAATTGTCGCTTCTTTGGCGACTTACTGGAGTGCAACTCTGTCAGTCGCTGAACGTGCGGCATGGGAAGTTTATGCCGCGTCGATCACATTCACCAATAAACTTGGTGAGCAGGTCAATCTCACCGGGTTCAATCACTTCGTAAGATCGAATTCGTTTGCTTTGCAAAATGGCGGTGCCGTTGTTGCTGCGGGTCCTACGACTTTGACCCTCCCGGGTGAAGATCCTACTTTTGCGGTTACGATCAGCGAAGCGACTCAGGAATTGACAGTCGTTTTTGACGATACTTTGGCGTGGGCGAATGCCGATGGCGGACTAATGGGCGTTTACTGTTCAAAGCCGCAATCGGCTGGAACAAGCTTTATTACGGGCCCCTGGAAGTTGGCAGGTACAATCGACGGTGCCACTGCTGTGCCTCCGGCGACACCAGCGACGATTGATTCGCCGTGGCCGATTGCAGAGGGGCAAGTGATTGCTGTCCGTGCCAGATTGATGGAGGTTGACGGGCGTTTGTCCGATCACTTTCTCAGTCAATTTATTGTTGCCGCATGAGCCTTTCATGGAGTCGTCTTCTTGGAGTTATGCCGCTGGTCGTGTCAATGTACTTGCGGTTTTTGATACCGATATGTTCCAGGGTAGTACTCCGGCGGTTGGCTCTTGGCAGGTAAAGCATGATGGTGTGGTGAATGCGGTTGTCGCGAATAATTGGGTTGGCCCACGATCTTTGCTGCTCGTTGGCACCCCAGGTGCTCAGCCCGGAGTTAATGTAACTTTGGAATTGTTGGTTGCTGATGCTAATTTGAAAGACACTGGCAATGTTGTTATTGAGCCTTTTGGGCCTGTTGTCGTAACCCCTCCTTAGGAGTTGTATGTTGGACGCTGAATTGAAAGAGTTGATTACAGATTTACTGACCAAGTATGCTTATGATTTCATTGCTCCGTCTGGTTTGCCGGTGACGATGTTGATGACCTCTTCACGTGATACCATTCTTGAAGCTATGGAAAATCTCGAATCGGTATAAATAACCATTTTGAGATTTCTGTTGTAAAGTGATATCTGCCGGGATATTTTAGTTAATGCAGTCGGAAGGATAGGGCAATGCAGGGATGCAACCCGAGCAGCCGGCAGCGACGAGAACAAGACCTTTCAGTCTTTGGGGGCGTGAGTTGATTTCGCGATTATGCTCACGCCCCCCTCTTCTTGTTTTTGTCTTTTGCATTAAATCCATTACTAAAGTAATTCTATTTGAGAGGTCGAATTATGAGCAACCCCCTTGTTATCGAATCCCCCCGTGTTCCTGCTGATCTTTTTTCTTGCCTTGATTACCATTCAACAACTGGCCCGGCTTTGAGCAAATTCAGTTTCAGAGACACCAGCGTAGCTTTGGTTGAGTCTGAACATAATCGGATCCTCCAGGTGTATAAATATATACACGACTGCGGGGGCCATGATCTTCGTACTCAATACGAACGTTGTCGTACCGATGCTTGGGTGATGCAACATGAGGTTAACCAGACTTTTCGGGTTGCAAGTCGTAAGTGTAATCAACGATGGTGTCCGATGTGTGCAAAAACAAAACGATGGATTATCACAAATTCCGTCGCGGAATGGGGTCATAAGATTAAACAGCCGAAATTTTTGACCCTTACTTTGAAGTCTACGAGTGATAAGTTGGAAGTTCAAGTTCAACGCCTTTATGACTCTTTTAAGAAAATTCGGAAGCGGCCGTTTTGGAAAAAAGCGGTAAAGGGCGGTGTTTGGTTCTTTCAATTGACCATGAATAAGCGTACTCAGTTATGGCACCCTCATTTGCATATTCTGTTGGACGGTGAATATATTTCAAAAAGACGGATTCGGACTGCATGGAAAGAGATAACATTGGATTCGATGATTGTCGATATAAAGAAAGTGACCGATGTTGAGAGTGCAGCGGAATACATCGCCAGGTATGCTTCCGCCCCTGTCGATCTTTTGACCTGCACGATCTCCCAGGGTGCCGATGCGGTCGTCGGTCTCAAAGGTCGCCGGATGTGCGGTTCGTTTGGTTCGGCAAAGGGGATTGCTCTTCGTGCAAAAAAGATGGATGAAGTGAACCCCTGGCGGAAAGTTATGAGTTATCAGGCAATGCGTGTCGGTGCTTCTTTCGATCCTTATATTAAGATGATTCAAGATGCCTTTGCAGCCGGCAAGCCGTTCGATGCCGATGTTTGGGGCCTTTATGACACGCCGAGTGTTCCGGTCGAATCTTTGAAATTCAAGCCTGAGTCCGCACAGATGTTGTTGTTCGAATATCAATCCGACTTTTATTCTTATGGAGTACATTAGATGCGATTGCACAGGTTGACGTTGGCGGATGATTTTTTTGAGAGCGTTAAAGTTGGTCAAAAGCGGTTTGCTATTCGTCTGGATGATCGCAATTATTCTCCTGGTGATTTGTTGATGTTTCATCGGGTTGTTGATGGCGTGATGTCGTCTGAAGCGGTTGGCCCTTATTGCATAACTTACTTGCTTAAGGATTGGATTGATGGTTTGTGTGATGGTTATTGTGCATTTTCGTTTGAGTGTTTGTGAGGTTTTAAAATGGGAACTCCTGCTTTGCCGAATGAACCGACAACCGGTTGTGCATTGTGTTTTGGTTCGGGTGCTCCTTTGGGGTTGGTTCAACCGAAATATTTGGACGTGAAATTTGATGGTGTCCAGGCTGGGGATGCTTTCAATCCGGTCCAGGATCGATTGCCGAATGGTAGTTGGCGTTGTCAACACGTTTCAATTTGTTTATACGAGTACCGGGATGCGGATTTTTATGTTCGTTGTAATTTTGGCCCTACTCGAACGAATGTTGGTTTTCAAATGTTCGGCGGTGAATTGGATACTTGGCTTGGTGTCGTCGGGGCACCATGTCAGGTGTCCGGTTTGGAGAGTGGCCTTTCGCCGATTGGAAAAAAGGCATACCTGGGTAATGCTTCTGTGAGTTGGCCGTTAGGAGGACTCTAAACATGGGCGACTATAATGCGGATTTAAACCCCGATCTTGACAAGATCAGGATGGTTGCTTATGGCTTTGGCTTTTTCACCCAGGACAAGACAAAGGCCGATCAGTTTTCGACTGCGACTTCCCTCAAGGTTTACAAACTCACCAAAAAGATCGGCAAGAATCGCCTGCGGGTTTTGGTCGATCCCTCTGGAGTTCCGGGTCTTTAATTGGACGATCCTCGTGACGTGAACCGCACGGGGGCCGTTGTTTTCTTCGTCACCCCTCCGACGAGTTCCCGAAGGACCCATTCTCGGTGCTCCTCAATGTCGGATGGCCCCCGTACTAGTCGTTCGTGTTCGAATTTGCAGCGAAAGTCGCCGATAAAAATAATACATAACGCCACCTAAAACACGTAACATCGTAGCAGGTGAATCCTCGCCAGCAAGTGACGTCCGCCGCATATTATCCCCAGGTCCTTCCAGCAAGTCCGTAAAGTCCCCCGTAATCTCCAGCGTTTTAGCAAGTCGCCGCAAATGAAGTCGATCGTGATTTCCACAAAGTGACGTCCCTCGTTTGTGTTCCATCGCTTTTCGCCGCGAAAATGTCGGGGGAAAGCCCCCGTACCCCCTTATTGCTCCGCCCTCTATCGCGTCGAACGTCTTGTCGGCTATCAACGTTAAAATGTACCCGGGCGGAGCAAGGTGCCGCCGACACGAAAAAACAAACGGGGGGGCAAGCCCCCCGTTGTTTTTCGTAAGCGGCTCGTCTTTCGTTGTTGTTGTGTCTTTTGGATGTTTGTGAACGGGTGACGGTTTGGCATTTCCGTCATTTCCAGCGGTTGATCGGCTTTCTTTCGCCCGCGTTCGCGGTCGATTTTTGCCCCTGCAGGGGCGGTTTTAAAAGGATTGCTACGCAGACTGAGTAAACCCCTACGGGGACGGCCAGCGGGCGTTCCGATCTGCGGAACTACCTCCCTGCTGGCCTTTTTTTGCGGCAGGGGGGCCCCTAAGGAACCGCCCTACGGGCGAACTGAGGATTTAAATGCCGCAAAAAACCCCTACGGGGATATGCCCTGCGGGCACAACAGACAGCCCGGGTACGGGCTGAGCACAGGTCTCACAGCCCCCTGGCTCGGGGTCTGGTAATGACCCGTTCGGCCATCCTTGCCCCCTCTGCGGTCGTATAATCGGGTCTGTATGCGGTGACTGTTCGGTTCGATTTGCAGATATTCTGCAATATAGCCCCGTTGTTCCCTCGTATATTTCCTAAACTGCCAAAATTTTACAATTGACAGGCCTCCGCAAAGTCAGTAATAGTACCTATTGAATAGGATGGTTAACTGATGGCTTATGTAGGGAATATTGATATGGCATTGATGGATTATTTGTGGTTGATCAGACTGATTATTGAAATTTTGCGGTTGGTCGCGGACCTGCCCGAGGAAGATTTACGTTCGATCGCAAAACTGCGGTCGATAGCAGAAAGTGAGGTTACCTGATGGCATTAGTACAATATGGTGGCGGCATTCTTGGAATGCGTGGATCTGTGGGCGGTCAAGTCCATAGTAAAAATCGTTTCGGCAATTACATTCGGGCCCGGACTGTTCCGGTTAATCCGAATACTCAGCGGCAATCGACTATGCGTGCAATTGTCGCTTCTTTGGCGACTTACTGGAGTGCAACTCTGTCAGTCGCTGAACGTGCGGCATGGGAAGTTTATGCCGCGTCGATCACATTCACCAATAAACTTGGTGAGCAGGTCAATCTCACCGGGTTCAATCACTTCGTAAGATCGAATTCGTTTGCTTTGCAAAATGGCGGTGCCGTTGTTGCTGCGGGTCCTACGACTTTGACCCTCCCGGGTGAAGATCCTACTTTTGCGGTTACGATCAGCGAAGCGACTCAGGAATTGACAGTCGTTTTTGACGATACTTTGGCGTGGGCGAATGCCGATGGCGGACTAATGGGCGTTTACTGTTCAAAGCCGCAATCGGCTGGAACAAGCTTTATTACGGGCCCCTGGAAGTTGGCAGGTACAATCGACGGTGCCACTGCTGTGCCTCCGGCGACACCAGCGACGATTGATTCGCCGTGGCCGATTGCAGAGGGGCAAGTGATTGCTGTCCGTGCCAGATTGATGGAGGTTGACGGGCGTTTGTCCGATCACTTTCTCAGTCAATTTATTGTTGCCGCATGAGCCTTTCATGGAGTCGTCTTCTTGGAGTTATGCCGCTGGTCGTGTCAATGTACTTGCGGTTTTTGATACCGATATGTTCCAGGGTAGTACTCCGGCGGTTGGCTCTTGGCAGGTAAAGCATGATGGTGTGGTGAATGCGGTTGTCGCGAATAATTGGGTTGGCCCACGATCTTTGCTGCTCGTTGGCACCCCAGGTGCTCAGCCCGGAGTTAATGTAACTTTGGAATTGTTGGTTGCTGATGCTAATTTGAAAGACACTGGCAATGTTGTTATTGAGCCTTTTGGGCCTGTTGTCGTAACCCCTCCTTAGGAGTTGTATGTTGGACGCTGAATTGAAAGAGTTGATTACAGATTTACTGACCAAGTATGCTTATGATTTCATTGCTCCGTCTGGTTTGCCGGTGACGATGTTGATGACCTCTTCACGTGATACCATTCTTGAAGCTATGGAAAATCTCGAATCGGTATAAATAACCATTTTGAGATTTCTGTTGTAAAGTGATATCTGCCGGGATATTTTAGTTAATGCAGTCGGAAGGATAGGGCAATGCAGGGATGCAACCCGAGCAGCCGGCAGCGACGAGAACAAGACCTTTCAGTCTTTGGGGGCGTGAGTTGATTTCGCGATTATGCTCACGCCCCCCTCTTCTTGTTTTTGTCTTTTGCATTAAATCCATTACTAAAGTAATTCTATTTGAGAGGTCGAATTATGAGCAACCCCCTTGTTATCGAATCCCCCCGTGTTCCTGCTGATCTTTTTTCTTGCCTTGATTACCATTCAACAACTGGCCCGGCTTTGAGCAAATTCAGTTTCAGAGACACCAGCGTAGCTTTGGTTGAGTCTGAACATAATCGGATCCTCCAGGTGTATAAATATATACACGACTGCGGGGGCCATGATCTTCGTACTCAATACGAACGTTGTCGTACCGATGCTTGGGTGATGCAACATGAGGTTAACCAGACTTTTCGGGTTGCAAGTCGTAAGTGTAATCAACGATGGTGTCCGATGTGTGCAAAAACAAAACGATGGATTATCACAAATTCCGTCGCGGAATGGGGTCATAAGATTAAACAGCCGAAATTTTTGACCCTTACTTTGAAGTCTACGAGTGATAAGTTGGAAGTTCAAGTTCAACGCCTTTATGACTCTTTCAAGAAAATTCGGAAGCGGCCGTTTTGGAAAAAAGCGGTAAAGGGCGGTGTTTGGTTCTTTCAATTGACTATGAATAAGCGTACTCAGTTATGGCACCCACATTTGCATATTCTGTTGGACGGTGAATATATTTCAAAAAGACGGATTCGGACTGCATGGAAAGAGATAACATTGGATTCGATGATTGTTGATATAAAGAAAGTGACCGATGTTGAGAGTGCAGCGGAATACATCGCCCGGTATGCTTCCGCCCCTGTCGATCTTTTGACCTGCACGATCTCCCAGGGTGCCGATGCGGTCGTCGGTCTCAAAGGTCGCCGGATGTGCGGTTCGTTTGGTTCGGCAAAGGGGATTGCTCTTCGTGCAAAAAAGATGGATGAAGTGAACCCCTGGCGGAAAGTTATGAGTTATCAGGCAATGCGTGTCGGTGCTTCTTTCGATCCTTATATTAAGATGATTCAAGATGCCTTTGCAGCCGGCAAGCCGTTCGATGCCGATGTTTGGGGCCTTTATGACACGCCGAGTGTTCCGGTCGAATCTTTGAAATTCAAGCCTGAGTCCGCACAGATGTTGTTGTTCGAATATCAATCCGACTTTTATTCTTATGGAGTACATTAGATGCGATTGCACAGGTTGACGTTGGCGGATGATTTTTTTGAGAGCGTTAAAGTTGGTCAAAAGCGGTTTGCTATTCGTCTGGATGATCGCAATTATTCTCCTGGTGATTTGTTGATGTTTCATCGGGTTGTTGATGGCGTGATGTCGTCTGAAGCGGTTGGCCCTTATTGCATAACTTACTTGCTTAAGGATTGGATTGATGGTTTGTGTGATGGTTATTGTGCATTTTCGTTTGAGTGTTTGTGAGGTTTTAAAATGGGAACTCCTGCTTTGCCGAATGAACCGACAACCGGTTGTGCATTGTGTTTTGGTTCGGGTGCTCCTTTGGGGTTGGTTCAACCGAAATATTTGGACGTGAAATTTGATGGTGTCCAGGCTGGGGATGCTTTCAATCCGGTCCAGGATCGATTGCCGAATGGTAGTTGGCGTTGTCAACACGTTTCAATTTGTTTATACGAGTACCGGGATGCGGATTTTTATGTTCGTTGTAATTTTGGCCCTACTCGAACGAATGTTGGTTTTCAAATGTTCGGCGGTGAATTGGATACTTGGCTTGGTGTCGTCGGGGCACCATGTCAGGTGTCCGGTTTGGAGAGTGGCCTTTCGCCGATTGGAAAAAAGGCATACCTGGGTAATGCTTCTGTGAGTTGGCCGTTAGGAGGACTCTAAACATGGGCGACTATAATGCGGATTTAAACCCCGATCTTGACAAGATCAGGATGGTTGCTTATGGCTTTGGCTTTTTCACCCAGGACAAGACAAAGGCCGATCAGTTTTCGACTGCGACTTCCCTCAAGGTTTACAAACTCACCAAAAAGATCGGCAAGAATCGCCTGCGGGTTTTGGTCGATCCCTCTGGAGTTCCGGGTCTTTAATTGGACGATCCTCGTGACGTGAACCGCACGGGGGCCGTTGTTTTCTTCGTCACCCCTCCGACGAGTTCCCGAAGGACCCATTCTCGGTGCTCCTCAATGTCGGATGGCCCCCGTACTAGTCGTTCGTGTTCGAATTTGCAGCGAAAGTCGCCGATAAAAATAATACATAACGCCACCTAAAACACGTAACATCGTAGCAGGTGAATCCTCGCCAGCAAGTGACGTCCGCCGCATATTATCCCCAGGTCCTTCCAGCAAGTCCGTAAAGTCCCCCGTAATCTCCAGCGTTTTAGCAAGTCGCCGCAAATGAAGTCGATCGTGATTTCCACAAAGTGACGTCCCTCGTTTGTGTTCCATCGCTTTTCGCCGCGAAAATGTCGGGGGAAAGCCCCCGTACCCCCTTATTGCTCCGCCCTCTATCGCGTCGAACGTCTTGTCGGCTATCAACGTTAAAATGTACCCGGGCGGAGCAAGGTGCCGCCGACACGAAAAAACAAACGGGGGGGCAAGCCCCCCGTTGTTTTTCGTAAGCGGCTCGTCTTTCGTTGTTGTTGTGTCTTTTGGATGTTTGTGAACGGGTGACGGTTTGGCATTTCCGTCATTTCCAGCGGTTGATCGGCTTTCTTTCGCCCGCGTTCGCGGTCGATTTTTGCCCCTGCAGGGGCGGTTTTAAAAGGATTGCTACGCAGACTGAGTAAACCCCTACGGGGACGGCCAGCGGGCGTTCCGATCTGCGGAACTACCTCCCTGCTGGCCTTTTTTTGCGGCAGGGGGGCCCCTAAGGAACCGCCCTACGGGCGAACTGAGGATTTAAATGCCGCAAAAAACCCCTACGGGGATATGCCCTGCGGGCACAACAGACAGCCCGGGTACGGGCTGAGCACAGGTCTCACAGCCCCCTGGCTCGGGGTCTGGTAATGACCCGTTCGGCCATCCTTGCCCCCTCTGCGGTCGTATAATCGGGTCTGTATGCGGTGACTGTTCGGTTCGATTTGCAGATATTCTGCAATATAGCCCCGTTGTTCCCTCGTATATTTCCTAAACTGCCAAAATTTTACAATTGACAGGCCTCCGCAAAGTCAGTAATAGTACCTATTGAATAGGATGGTTAACTGATGGCTTATGTAGGGAATATTGATATGGCATTGATGGATTATTTGTGGTTGATCAGACTGATTATTGAAATTTTGCGGTTGGTCGCGGACCTGCCCGAGGAAGATTTACGTTCGATCGCAAAACTGCGGTCGATAGCAGAAAGTGAGGTTACCTGATGGCATTAGTACAATATGGTGGCGGCATTCTTGGAATGCGTGGATCTGTGGGCGGTCAAGTCCATAGTAAAAATCGTTTCGGCAATTACATTCGGGCCCGGACTGTTCCGGTTAATCCGAATACTCAGCGGCAATCGACTATGCGTGCAATTGTCGCTTCTTTGGCGACTTACTGGAGTGCAACTCTGTCAGTCGCTGAACGTGCGGCATGGGAAGTTTATGCCGCGTCGATCACATTCACCAATAAACTTGGTGAGCAGGTCAATCTCACCGGGTTCAATCACTTCGTAAGATCGAATTCGTTTGCTTTGCAAAATGGCGGTGCCGTTGTTGCTGCGGGTCCTACGACTTTGACCCTCCCGGGTGAAGATCCTACTTTTGCGGTTACGATCAGCGAAGCGACTCAGGAATTGACAGTCGTTTTTGACGATACTTTGGCGTGGGCGAATGCCGATGGCGGACTAATGGGCGTTTACTGTTCAAAGCCGCAATCGGCTGGAACAAGCTTTATTACGGGCCCCTGGAAGTTGGCAGGTACAATCGACGGTGCCACTGCTGTGCCTCCGGCGACACCAGCGACGATTGATTCGCCGTGGCCGATTGCAGAGGGGCAAGTGATTGCTGTCCGTGCCAGATTGATGGAGGTTGACGGGCGTTTGTCCGATCACTTTCTCAGTCAATTTATTGTTGCCGCATGAGCCTTTCATGGAGTCGTCTTCTTGGAGTTATGCCGCTGGTCGTGTCAATGTACTTGCGGTTTTTGATACCGATATGTTCCAGGGTAGTACTCCGGCGGTTGGCTCTTGGCAGGTAAAGCATGATGGTGTGGTGAATGCGGTTGTCGCGAATAATTGGGTTGGCCCACGATCTTTGCTGCTCGTTGGCACCCCAGGTGCTCAGCCCGGAGTTAATGTAACTTTGGAATTGTTGGTTGCTGATGCTAATTTGAAAGACACTGGCAATGTTGTTATTGAGCCTTTTGGGCCTGTTGTCGTAACCCCTCCTTAGGAGTTGTATGTTGGACGCTGAATTGAAAGAGTTGATTACAGATTTACTGACCAAGTATGCTTATGATTTCATTGCTCCGTCTGGTTTGCCGGTGACGATGTTGATGACCTCTTCACGTGATACCATTCTTGAAGCTATGGAAAATCTCGAATCGGTATAAATAACCATTTTGAGATTTCTGTTGTAAAGTGATATCTGCCGGGATATTTTAGTTAATGCAGTCGGAAGGATAGGGCAATGCAGGGATGCAACCCGAGCAGCCGGCAGCGACGAGAACAAGACCTTTCAGTCTTTGGGGGCGTGAGTTGATTTCGCGATTATGCTCACGCCCCCCTCTTCTTGTTTTTGTCTTTTGCATTAAATCCATTACTAAAGTAATTCTATTTGAGAGGTCGAATTATGAGCAACCCCCTTGTTATCGAATCCCCCCGTGTTCCTGCTGATCTTTTTTCTTGCCTTGATTACCATTCAACAACTGGCCCGGCTTTGAGCAAATTCAGTTTCAGAGACACCAGCGTAGCTTTGGTTGAGTCTGAACATAATCGGATCCTCCAGGTGTATAAATATATACACGACTGCGGGGGCCATGATCTTCGTACTCAATACGAACGTTGTCGTACCGATGCTTGGGTGATGCAACATGAGGTTAACCAGACTTTTCGGGTTGCAAGTCGTAAGTGTAATCAACGATGGTGTCCGATGTGTGCAAAAACAAAACGATGGATTATCACAAATTCCGTCGCGGAATGGGGTCATAAGATTAAACAGCCGAAATTTTTGACCCTTACTTTGAAGTCTACGAGTGATAAGTTGGAAGTTCAAGTTCAACGCCTTTATGACTCTTT
>Ga0307377_10005295_pt1 | contig 13871 bp, 16 predicted proteins | sample TR3MG_FD_202535 | JGI IMG/M metagenome (GOLD analysis project Ga0307377, IMG submission 202535) | Soil microbial communities from Risofladan, Vaasa, Finland - TR-3 | ecosystem: Environmental > Terrestrial > Soil > Coastal area > Acid sulfate soil | place: Finland: Risofladan, Vaasa | collected... | reverse complement strand
TTGTAAATAAAACCTGTCCAAGTCCTTTATCTTCTGCGATTAGAAGTTCATTTTTTACAAGAGCTTTTTCTATATTAACATAATTTGAATTTATTAAACCATGCGGGCTTGCAGTCTCAATATTAAAAACTTTTGAACCTAAATCAGTTACATTCAAAATTTCAAAATCTTCAGTAAATAAATTAGTATATTTTGGCAATACGAATTGCAATTGTTTAATTATATCTTCTAACTTAGCCATTTTATTTTAACCTCACATGACTTAAAATGCTTGTTTTTATAAAAGGTTTATTTTGTTTAATTGTGTCTAATAAAAGTTTTCTTTTCTTCATTTTCGATGTGCCTTCTTCAAGAAAAAGAGCATAATAAGCTTTCTTTTTAAACCCTACAGACATTTTCCTTCTGCTCAATATCTTGTAATTTGCAGCTTTTCTTAATGTTCCACTTCGTTCTGCAGGGTATTCCCCGGGAGCAGAGGCTTGATGAGAGCGTCCTTTATATCTATATATTCTGCCTGTTTTAGGTGGGGATAAAATGCCTGCTTGCAATTGAGTCACGATTCTTTTCCCTATTACTTCTAATCCCTTTTTGATGCCATTGTCAATAAGCATTGGCCCTTTATTTGAAACAAGAACGCTTTTTGCTCTTTTATTTATTCTTACTGTTATCATAATTTATTTACCATTTTGAAGATTCTTTTGACGAGTCGCCTTTTAAAATACAATTTAAAGCTAAGAAATTTTTCTCAAAATCAATGTCAGATAATGACATTATTCTATATCTTATACTACTAAACAAAACTCCATCACCAACATTAATTTCTAGTGTATCAAACGTTTCATATCTTATGTAAAAAATATGAGTAATATCTTCTGCTATATTTACCTTTGCGAATTGGTCTATTTTATTTGCTATTTTTACAGAAGCCCAAGCATACCCCTTGTCAACAAAGTCATTTGTAAAATCAACAGAATCTGAAATTGGAGATTTTAAGGTTCTTTCTTGAATAAGGATATAATGCTTTAAATCTCCAGAACGAATGACTAATTTCTTACTATATTTTGCTGTTCTTGTTATCGTCATAATTAGCTCTTTATATTAAAAATATTCCAATCTATGTTTTTCTAAAATATCAATTACTCCATGCGGTATTTCTGTCATATTTTCTGGACTCATGGTTTCTCTATATTCATAATAACTTGCTACAAGCTTACAAATAGCTGTTCTTAAATCATATGGCAATGTTGTTGTCGTAAACCCTGCCTTGAAGTCAACAACTAATGGATTATATCCTCTTGATCCAATGGGAAAATCAGCTTGATCTTTTTGAACTATTTTTGAATATTGATCAGCATTTATTATGTCAAAATCAGCGACATCATAAACAGTCTCTGATTGATCGGTGTCATATGTTTTGATTGATACTATTTCAGTAATAAAGCCCTTTTGAATTCTTAATGAAAATGCAACAATATAATTAATGTCATCACAAGTATCATATAAATATTTATATGTATTATTAGTAATTGCCCGGCTAGTATAATCTTCTATATAATTTTGTGCATAACGAATAAGGTCTTCAATTAGGCTGTTTTCACTGTCATGCGTTACTTTAAGATAACCCTTAACATAAGCCAACGTAAGAAGAAGATTAACTGATTTATCGATTATTTGAAGCATTTTTCTTTGCCTTCTTTTTGTTAAATTTTTCTTGTTCTAATTTCCCCATCTCAAGAGCCTCTTTTTCAAGTTTTTCTTGTTCTAGCTTTTCCTCTTCAAGCTTTTCCTTTTCAAGCTTTTCTTTTTCAACCTCTTCTTTTTCAAGCCTTTCTTTTTCAAGTGCCTTTTCTTCAATATATGCTTCTTCTTCGAGAACAGCATATTTATGCTTTATCATCTCTACGCTAATATTATATGGAAGCTCATATTCTTGACCTGAAATAAATTCAACTGCCTTATGTTCGATGCTCCATTTAAAGGTTTTTAATGCTATTATTTTCATAATATCCTCCGAAAAATTGCGATACAAGAGGAGCAATTAGCCCCTCTTGTATTAGTTTTATAAATTAACTTCTTGAGCCCTTGTTTCCTTTTATAGCGACCGCACTAAACGCACCGCCGTCAGTAGTTGCTGTTGATACCAACTTAATTCTTGCATATCTTTTACCGCTAACAACACCGATAAATTTAACTGTGTTATCATCAGTAAGGGCAAAAGAAATTGCAGTGTCAAGCAAGGTATCAGCTAAATTAAAATCTTTTACAACAACAACTTCATCACCCATTGCAGGCTCATCTCCAGCAAAGATTTGAACTGCAAAAGCTCCGTCTGTAATTGTCTCAGATTTAACCGCAAAAACTAAACTTTCATAACCTTGAGTGTCAATAATTTCTCCGACTGTTGTTGTATCTGAATCTATTGTAAGTGCCGTTAACGCATTTACAACCTCAATATTTGAATATAAATCATAAGCTTGCATAATATTAATCTCCTATTTTTTTATAATTAAAGTTAAATTTCAACAATTAATTAAGCCTTTGTTTTTAAAAGTTTAATAGCCTCTTCCATTACAACTTTTCCAGTTGTATATTTATAGAATGTAAACTCAATAACTCTTTTGTTCTTTCCTGTATATTCATCTCTTAGCATTGACATTACTATAGAATCAAGAATAAGATAGCCTTCGGAAAGATCGCCAAAACCTACGGACAGCGAATTTGCAGCTCTGTCTGGCATGTCAGGGAAGACAAGATAGTTATAGCCATTAATTTCAGTGGGCATGGTTGAGCCACCAATTTGCCAGGCATAGTCCCCTGTCACACTATTTCTTTCTAATCGCAGTTCTGTCAATGTCTTTTTATTGAAGAAATAAATCTCATTATACCCAGACTTTGTTAATCCCGACAAAGCTATAACATCATCTATTGAGATTACATTTGACGTAACTGTGTCTAATGTTTCAATGCCTGGAGAATTCAATATTCCAAAAGGCGATTTTACTCCTGTTCCAACAAGGAATTGATTGCCTTCTTCTTTTGCAAATGCCTTTATTGCTTTTGATGTAATTTCAGAGGTCATATCAAAAGCTGAAAAAGATAACATATCGCGCGTTATTGGAATGGTTGTTTGTTGCGGAAATGCTGTTAAAGTTTCTGACTTATAAGTTGGCGTAGAATAAGTCCCCTCTTCAATCTCTTTTTCAAAAGGAGCCTTCGGGATCCCAACTCCGATTGGAATTTCAAGAGTTTTACCGTTAATTGTAATTCCCCCTGAAACCGCCCTAACATTAGAAATTTCCTGTATTTCATTTAATATAAAAGTAGCCATTTGAGCTGGTACGAGAAAGCCACCCTGTGGGCCGACGTCTGTCCTTAAATAATCTTTATACTCAAGTTGGGCCACATTAACTCCCTCAAAACCCTTTTTAGCATATTCATTGAGCGCCTTGTATTCGTTAGTTTCTTTAAACCCATATTTTCCGCTTGCAGTTCCTGACACTAGTTTTACTTGCGATAAATCAATTAGATTTTTTTCTAATCTTTCTATTTTTTCAGCTTGCTCTTTTGCTTCTTTTTGAGCCTTAACTTTTTCTAAAACTAACTCTTGATTTTTTACTTCAAGATCATCAAGTTTTTTATTGAAGTTTGTAATTTGCTCTTCTGAAAGTTTTGTTTTGCCTTCTACGTCATCTCTTAATTGTGTGATAAGAGTGTTCATAGTCCGCAACTCTTCATTTGTAAATACATCAGCCATTTTATTTGCTCCTTTTCATAAATTGAATTGTTTGAGTTAAATTGTTAATCATTTCTTTAAATATCTTTTTTGCGCCTTCATTTAACTCATTACAAGCTAAATTTTCAACATGCTCATTACAAGCATTTCTATTTTCAAAATTATTACAATTTGATAATATTTCTTTTAAACTTATTACAACGTCATCAGTTTCTCTTTTTGTAAGTCCCCTTGCTTTTAAAAATTTGCTTATATCTCCAAACGCATTAAACGCATTTCCTTTATAGCTTATAATTTTTGAATCTTTGTGTGCAGGAATAGTAACAAGAGCAACCTCAACCAAATCAATCTCCGTTAAATATCTTTTCCCATTTTTTCTATATGAATTTTTAGCTCTAAAACCAAAAGATAAATTTTTTATTGAACCTGTTTTGATTTGCGGGATGACCTTCCCCCTTACAAAATCGTCATCAAAAGGCATTATCGCCTCAACATATAACCCCGTGTCATCCTCAAGAAGTATTGCTTTACCTATCGGATTTTTAGGGTCATGTTGCCAAACAAGAGTTCTTTCATTTGGATTTTCTAAAATATTACTATATAATAATGTTTTCTTAAATGCTCCTTTACAAACAACATCATTGTCATCATCAGAAGAATTAAATATTGAAGCATACGCTTTAAAAGTAAAAAATTTATCTGTCTCATCCATTGATTTAATTTCAAAAGACCTTGTTATTTCTCCTTTTTCAAGAGACTTATATTCAAGATTAATTTTATTCATTTTTAACTCAACTTCTTTCATTGCCTTTTCTTCCATTGAATTTTCTTCTAAAATTTTATCAACAAGACCATATTTTTTTGCTTCTTTTGCACTTAGCCAAAAATCTCGCTTCATATCTTCGCGCAAAACGTCAATGCTTTTGCCTGTGTTCTTTGAAAGAATAGCCAAAATTTGTTCATTAACTTTTTTTGCTTCTTTAACGCTATCGTCCATATCATTTATTTGCCCATAAGCAAAGCCACTAACTTGATGCAATAAAACTCTTGCATTTTTTCCAATAAAACGTTTTCCTTTTGTTCCATTTGAAAGCAAAACAGCCGCACAGCTTGCTGCCATTCCTAGACAATACGTTTCGATAGGGAAGCCTAAATTGTTCATTGTGTCTATTATTGCCGTTAAGTCATTTACATATCCGCCATGGCTATTTATATACATTCTAATTGTCGGAGCTTCAAATTCAGAGTCTTCACTACTATAAAAATTCATTTCTTTCAAATGATCATAATAAAGTAAATCCATAAGAACGCTCTGAGAAAGTTCCTCGTTAAAATCTTGAAAAATCATTATTGGATATTGTGAACCCTTCATGTTTATCCTCCTGTTAAAATTCCGGCATAACGATCGTCTGTTAATGTAACAAAAAAAACTAATTCTTTACATCTGCACCGACTAATGTTTGCCGGACTTCCTGCTGGGTCTCTTAACCCCGTGTCATCCTCACGAAGTGTTGCTTTACCTATCGGATTTTTAGGGTCATGTTGCCAAACAAGAGTTCTTTCATTTGGATTTTCTAAAATATTACTATATAATAATGTTTTCTTAATTGGATATTGTGAACCCTTCATGTTTATCCTCCTGTTAAAATTCCGGCATAACGATCGTCTGTTAATGTAACAAAAAAAACTAATGCTTTACATCTGCACCGACTAATGTTTGCCGGACTTCCTGCTGGGTCTCTTGGGTACATTAAGGCCTCGCCCATTACGATAAATTTGCTTGTTACAAGAATAGGGTTTGAGAAATAAAAAGAATCTGCCAAAGAATGCGCCGGCCTTACTTTATTATCCCCCCAATCTTTCCATGTCTTTACGCTTAGTGCTCCTGATAGTTTTTCTCCGTCTATCTCAGCGTTGCTTCCATTTAGTGCCTTTGCCTCTGCAACCTTTGCTTCTCCTGCCGCACTTCCAACATTTAGCCCTGCTATTTCTTCTGCTCTTGCTTCAAATTTTGGTTTTAAATTATCAACAACTTTATCAACAATAATTTTATTTGTAATTAATTCATTACCTTTTCGCAATTCTTCAATAACTCTATCTGTTGATTCTACCATCTGCCTTGTATTTGTTGCAATAATAAATTTAGCCTGACTTATTGAATTTGCATCAATAAATAGCAATAGAGCCAAAGCAACCTCTTCTTCAATAATACTCTCTTCATCATCAGTGAGGCCAATATCGCTTTCTTTTCTTTCGTAAAGTGATATTGACTTAAACTCTTTATCCCTTGATGTTCCTGCAAAAACTTTCCCAGTTTCTTTTTGATATTCTGCTATTATGGCAATAAAATTTTCTTCATAAATTCTTTGATCAGGAATTAGTCCAATTGCAATGTATTGTTTTTTTAGGTCTTTAAGAATGCGTTTAAACAAAACAATCAAATCACGTTTAAAATCTTTAATGATGGCCTGCTCTATTTTGTCTTCTTTTATAGCCTGTTGATTTAATTGTTTGCGTGTTGGATTAATTAACACTCTTCTCTCCACATAAGGTTTAAATATTTACATAGAGTCACAAAAAACTTAGCCTTTGTTTGATAACATACTGGCAAATCATCATAAGCAACTAAACAAGGATGCGTCTTTTCTTGTTCATTTTTTTCTTTTCCATATTTCCAGCCTTTTCCTTTTTTATGCGCAATCCATTCATCATGCGACTGCCTTTCGGGGCTCACAACTTCTCCTTTTTTTCTATTTAAAATATATCGTTCAACTCCAAACATTACAGATTCTTTTTGCTCTATCGAAGACTCAGCCCAACACCTTATGGAAAAATCTCCAAGGCTCTGAGAATATACTCGATTTATTTCATGACAAATTATAGCCATTGCCTCTATTTTTGGAGTTCTCTCTTTTTCTTCAATTACATTACCCTCCATTGCATTACCTTCCATTAGTTTGACCCCCTTTATTCAATGCTTTTAATGCTTTATCTAAATTTGACGCTTTTATTGATTGATTTTGTGATGATGTTGAGCCTATAGGGGCAAGTGCTATTGGCTGATATATAACATCGCCATCTTTTCCGACATCCTCAAGGCCTTCGATGTCTCGCAATTCATTTAATGTGTAAATGCCTGTTTCTCTTTTCCTTAAAATGCTTTCATCAAATAATAGTTCAAGAGCAGGAATTTCACGCAATAAAAATGTTATTTTATATCTATCGTCATATTGTTCTGCAAAAAACATTTTTGTCAATTCTTCGAAAAATCTTGTAGCCATTGGAATTATTGCAAATATATATAAATTTATTCTATCGTTCAGTTTGTTGTTATATGTGGAAGATTTTGGATCATAGAAAGAGGCTGGTATTTCAAAGGTTTCGTACATGCTCTGTTTTGCTTGTTCGTTTAGCTTCGCAAAGTCCATGTCCTTGTTTGACATGTTCATCGGTTTGAATTCTCGGCCTTTATTAAATACCATAATCTTTCCAACATTATTTGAACCTGAATATTGTTTCTTAATTTTCTTTTTTGCCTCTTCTAATTGCTCGTTTTTTACAACACTATCAACTAATAAAACTCCTGATGGAGTAACTCCATTTGTTAATATTCCAATGTTATGCGTATTGCCCTTTATATACGCCTCAATAGCAAAATAAATACTTGACAAACTGCTAAACCCTCTCTGATTTCCATATTTATAAAATGGGTTAAAGTCAATTATTTGATAAATTTCTTCTTTTCCAGAAGGATCAAAATATCTATTGGTTAAATTTTCTCTTGTATAGGTTATTGTTTCGGTTGCTTTTGTAAGAATGATTTGATAAGGCATATAAAATCCATCAGACATGACAATAATATCTGCAGGGTTTTCCCAAAATAACATGGCCGTGTCAGACTTTCTGTCACTCCTTACTATTCTAATGTATGTCTCGCCCGTAACTATAAGGCTTGATATGTTAGAACAAATAAATTCATTATAAGTTTTGTCTGAATTTGGTTTTTTTAATATTTTGAAAATATTTGTAGCAGGAATTTTTGGGTCATATTCTCTATATTTTTCCCCTGTCTGTGTGTCTTCAAGCAAAATATTAATGGCGGCGGTTCCGCTTGCTATTAAATCAACTGACCTCGTTATCACATGAACTCTTGCCCAATACTGCCAGGCTAACGTTGCTTTTACATCATGCCATCCTATTGAATTTAATGCGTCATAACCAAGTATATCAAATGCTTTTAAAGCAGAATTTTTATAGGAAAGAGCAGAATAATAGATAGTTTGTATAGCTTTATTTATTGTTTTAAACATTAAATTACCTCACAAAAGAAATCTTCTTCAATGTTAGCTACAGCCTCTATATACCAATATCTAATCGCATCTATCGCATGGTTAAAGGCGTCAATAGGCTTATTCGTTAAAATACCTTCTTTATCTTTTTTGTAACTATATGACTTAAACTCTTTTTTTATGCTTGGAGAATTTACAATATTAATCGTATAGGACTTTAATCCTGATAATCCCGCCTCAATAGACCCCTCTCCCTTTCGCGCGCCTTTTATGTTATAACCTTTATTACTAATTTCTGCAATACTTTTCGGCTCGGCGCTATCTGCAAATATTTCAGTATCCGATACATTACATCTTATAAATTCAGTCTCTATGGAGGGCCTGCCCTCAATATTTGCAATATTAACAAGCCCTGTCTTATAAAAAAGTTCTCTTACATAAATTTCACCATGGGCAATGCAGCACTCAACAGCAACGCTTGGATGATTTGTAAACCCAAAATCAAGACCAATTCCATAAAATTTTCTTTCATATTCTGTTGGAAATTCGTCTTTTATATAATAGTTTTTAAAGACAAGGGCTTCGTTTACGCTACCCCAAAGTCCAAGGCCTGAAGTTTTATAGGTTTTATAATTTGAAAATTTTACAGAAAGATATCTTTCTTTATTTTCTTTTGAACAATATTTATTTGTAAGGTAATTTGAATGTAATATTATAACATTTTTTTGTATTGACTTTACCCAAGAAAACAATCCATCTTCTTTTTCATAAGAAGAGGCAGGGGGAAAGAAAGCTTTATTAATCCAAGAACGAGATTTATCCGGATTAAATGTTAGTATTATTTGTTTTAATGCTCCAGGAATATTACTTCTAACTGACCAATCAATTGTCTCAAAGTCTTTTTCTGTTATTTCGTCGGCTTCCTCTATCCAAACTATTGACGGATTTACAATTGATTTTAATTTTGTTTCTCTGTCAAGTCCCCGGGCTATTAAAGAATTAGTATTTATAAGGCATTTTATAGCGAGAGGGCTTACTGTGCAAACAAAATAATCGTCAAGATTCCAATTGCTTATAATGTTTTTTATTTCTAAATATTGAGTATCTTTTATATCAGCATATATTTTGCGTAGCAAGACTACTTTGCAATATTTTTCTGACAATAAATTATATACAATCTTTTGAGCAATATTAAGAGACTTGCCAGCATCTCGGCTTCCGTAGCTTATTAAAATCCTGCTTCTAATTGACATTAACTTAGCAAAATTATCATTTGCATACAAATCTTTGTTTGATATGTCTATTTTCATGTTTTTATTATAACTTAATTCTGGATAAATTGTTTAAACGAAGCTATAAATGATAATAAGATATTTCTTATTGTCATTTTAAAATAAGAGGGGGCTGTCGGTTACTTTGCATTTCACAGACAGCCTCAACCTGTTGAAAGCGTCCTTGAGGGAAAGCGCCAACAACATGATGGTGAGGTAATCAATCTCACCTTTATTTATTATGAAAATTTACCATAGAGTTAAAATTTCTATAACTCTTCTTGAATAAAGCTCATCGTCAACTATTGCCATACATATTATCCTTTATTCTCATTAGAAGGCATCGACAATCGTAATGGCACTGGCCAATTCCTTACTGGCCGTAAGAACTTACTGCCACCAAGTATATATCGCTTCCTTAGCATATCCCGAATGCCGTTTTCCTGGCCATTGCCTTTTTCCTTATACAATCTAAACAACGCCATGTCATCTATTTGATATAATTTCTTTTTATTGTTCATTAAAATAGTCTTCATTTTCTTTATGAGAAAAAGGAGGAATGACAGTTATTGTCAAATCCTTGTTATTTGTTGTATGATCTATTTTTTCAGATTGATACCCATAATTATTTATCAGCACAAACTTTGTCATTGAGGGATTTGTTTTTCCTAAAATTCCATATTTAATTAATCTTGTCTCTTGTATTTTCTTTATTTTCTCTATAAGATCATTAAACTCAACAAATTTTTTTGATAATGTTGCGATGATATTAGCCGAATAATCGTTCTCTATAAACAAAAATTCATTAAAAAATATATTTGTTTGTTTGGCTTTAATCCATCTTAACAAATCATAGCCTAATTGCATCGCTCTTGATTTTGGCCACTTCTCCGCATATTTATTTCCTATTGGAGCAGGGTTTGGGCTTCCTTTTAATTTTCTGCTCTTTTTCTTAATTATCTTTTTCGTATTTTTCATAATATTATCTTAACCCTATATCTCCTTCAAAATACATATAAAACAAAAATACATTAATAAACCTTCTTTGTCCTGCCTTGCGTACCTTAAAGTCATCTAAAATATAATTATAAAGGTATTCAAAGACATTTTCAATTTTTGAATAACTCTCCCAATTTGCAATTACTTTTGACTGTATCTCATCAGCAATATCAAGATATCTTTCAAGATGTAATTTGACGTCTCTGCCACGCTGAAAAAATGATTTAAAGGGCATAAAGTATAGAGCAACGGCATCAACCATATATGTACGAAAGTCATTGCTTAATCCATTTTTTCATCTATCGGAAGGTTTAAGCAACCGGCCATATCTCTAAATTCGCGCTCCTGGGCAGAATCAAGAATAATTTCCTTAGAGCGTATTCTTTCGCTAAGATCAACTATAATAGTCAATATATCTTCTGTTTGAATTTTCATTTTTAGGCATCCCTTTTAATTATTATTTTTAAATAATAACATATTGTGGTTATATTGTCAAGTAATTTTTACATCTATTATTTCCATTTAATTTCCTTTTTTTGTTTTTTTAAGCATAATATATTATGGTAATGTTCTCAATCTTGTTATTGCCATGCGGACAACCTTATTTCAATAGAATAGACCACAATAGTATTCCAATAGCATCGTTACAAATAGAATAACCTTTTCTATAAATTCAAACTAATATGAGATTTTTTATCAGTGGGAAAGCCTTCCAATTTCTTTAATAAATATTATTGATTTTTTCTATTTATTTTATATTGAAATTTATATGTTTTACCATTTTATTTTTCCTCATTACTTTTAATTATCCCTCTTGTTTTCGATTTTTTGAATTTAATAGTTTAAATGGCTTGTAATGGATTTTTATTTTTTATAAGCGTCTTTGTATAAATTCACAATTAAAATGAAACCATGAAGCTAATAATGGTATTATTTTTCATTGCAGATGGCTCAAAACATTGTTAATGTTAACTCCTGCCCCCTCTCTCTGCTAGAAAGAGGGGGCAGGATGGGGGGGCTATATAGCCCCCCCCATCCTGCTCCCCTCTTACCAGCAGAGGGAGGCTATCTATATGTTGCATCATCATAGAAATAAACAACTTATAACGACGCTAAAAATCAGTAAAAAAAGTTTATATTGATAAAAAAGCCATAACCCTATATTAACATAGATGATGCATAAATGTTAAAAAATAACCGATTTATGCATCATCTATCACGCAAGGAACTTATGGCTTTTTTATTTTTTAAAATGAAAAATTCGTCATCATAACTCTATTAAAATCAGATGTCGCACGCTATTATAAACAGGTTATTAACAGCCTGTGTTTATCATAAATTTAAAATATCATTAATAATGCAATTTAAAATATAGTTAGAAATGGTAGGATTTTATTGTTTAACAATCCATCTTTTAGATTTTTTGTCAGGAAATGTTTTATTTTCAACTTTAAAAATAAAATTGTGAAATTCAAGAGGATATTGTAACATCTGTTCTAAGTATCTTTCTATAGTTGAAAGGCTTTTCTTTGAGAATTTATTGATTAATTTTACGTCATTACCTAGCCCTCTAGCAGCATCTTTTAATGACATAATCATAACGTCTCTCATAATATAAGCTAGCGAAGAGCGCACGTCTGAACTATCAGAAGCCGTTGGATTTTCTTTTATAACATTAAAGCTTCCGTTGTTCCATTTTAATAAAATTTCTTCACCTGCCTTTGCATAGTTTGATTTTTTTCTAGTCAAAACGATTGCATCTTCAATTGTTTTGTGTCTAACAAGTACCAGCCTATTCCTTACTGAATTTGACCAGGCAGTACTTCCAGACAATATATCAGATCCGGCAACTCCTGCACGTGATGGATGGGCTAATAACAATATTGTGCATTGATATTTACTTATAAAAGTTCCAAGAATTGTTTTAATAAATTTATTAGCGTATTCTCTTATGTTTTCATTGCATAAATATATATCACTTAGGTTATCAAGAATTAATAATTTATTGCCAGGGGGCATGTTTAACAAGGCTTGCTCTAATTCAAAAAAGAAACTTCCCCGAATAATATCATTGTTAGATTTGTTCATTTTCGCAACATCATTATTTTTTCCTGCGCGCGGCCATAAAAATAATTGCATATCATCTTCATTTATAATATTAAATAAATCCTTAAAAGATTTTTTTATCATGTTTTTTCTTCTATGAATTTCCTCTTCTGAGTCCTCACAAAAAACACAAAGAACGGGAATTTTTAAACCTACATTTAATCCTAAAAATTTATTATTGCTTGTAATTGACATTGCAAGTTGAAGAGCTATTAAACTTTTTCCAAATCCGCCCTCTCCATATAATGATGATATTTCAGCCAAAGGCAACCAGTCCTTTATAAGCCATTTACGATCAGGAGCATCTCCTTTAAACTCTGAAATTAATTTTGGAGCATCTGCAACAGAACTTTTTTCTAAAAATTCAGATGCAGGAACTGCAACAGCAGGACTATATCTTGACACTGACTTTGCGATCAATGATATTTCGCTTGAACTTAACGGAGGGTTTATTTGTGTTTTATTTATAGCCGTGAGGGCATGGAGTATTCCCTCATAATTAACACCCTTGCTTCTTAATACTCCGGCAATTGAAACTAGCGTAGAATTACGAGAGCCTTCTATTGCTACGATTTCGCCTTTATTTTCAATTTGATTAACAAGAATTTCTTTGCGTTCTTTTAATAGATCAAGAAGCCACTCTGGTGATTCCAAAATAAGAGCCATTGTTGATTTGGGTGTATATATCTTGTTATTAATTATTGAGCCTGGAGCAACAACATAAGAGCCTTTTGAGCGAATATCAACGCCTTTAATTATACCGACCTTTGTTGCACACGTTCCTTTATAATAAAGATGAAGGCCAAGCCCAGGAGTAGAAACTTGAAATGTTTTAAGACTTTTTCTGACAGTTTCTATTTGATACTTTTCAATGAATTTATTGAATTCTTTGAATCCGTTCTGATCGCCATGCCTATCTATATCAACAACAATAAGATTTGAGGCCTCGCAATTAATACCCCAATTTGACTCAGGATGAGCGTTACAATAAGTGTTAATAGATTCTATTGAGCAATCTATTGACCATTTTTGCCAGCCGGCAATTGGAGGGCTTTTTTTGTTTCCTGCAATAGGAAAAATACGAAAACCCTGATAAAATAAAGTGAGCAGTTCTTTTATTTGCATATTATGCTTTATTCCAAATCTTTTCTTCTCTAATTGTAAGAATGTGTTTTTGTCTCCATACATTATTTTCTTTTATGCACCAATTCGGGTTTAGAGTATAATTATGAGCGACATATACAGCTTTATTTATATGGCCATGTATTTGAAAACCAAATTTCAGCTAAAAGTTCAGCTTTATTTATATGGCCATGTATTTGAAAACCAAATTTCAGCTAAAAGTTCAGCTTTATTTATATGGCCATGTATTTGAAAACCAAATTTCAGCTAAAAGTTCAGCTTTATTTATATGGCCATGTATTTGAAAACCAAATTTCAGCTAAAAGTTCAGCTTTATTTATATGGCCATGT
>Ga0307377_10005294_pt1 | contig 13871 bp, 29 predicted proteins | sample TR3MG_FD_202535 | JGI IMG/M metagenome (GOLD analysis project Ga0307377, IMG submission 202535) | Soil microbial communities from Risofladan, Vaasa, Finland - TR-3 | ecosystem: Environmental > Terrestrial > Soil > Coastal area > Acid sulfate soil | place: Finland: Risofladan, Vaasa | collected... | reverse complement strand
AACCTGTCATAGCACAACATATCGGAAACGAAGCCGCTTTCTATGACTTAAAAGGAGATGTTGTCAGTACTGTAAGAGCTGATGCCATGATGGGCTCTAATAATATCGCCTATACCATCAATGCCGGGGAACTTGTCCAGAATACTTTTGAACGCCTGGGGAATCTCATTCATGTGACAGATGCTGTCTGTAACATAAGCAGTTCATATAAAGTATTTAAGGGCGTCGTAGTCCAGGATGATTTTGCAAAGATTCATTTGGCAATACCTTTTGATAAGAACATGTGTATTAACATGTATATAAAAGAACTTGATGGCCAAAGAATCCTTAATGCCCGATATGAAAAAGGTGTCTGTATAATTATTACAGAAAATCAAAATAAATACATGAGATACATTCTTTGTTTCAATAATGACCATTCCAAATACACTATACGTGAAGAAGAGGTCATAGACTTGCATTCAGCTAATTTTATCGTCCTGCCTAATAAAATCTGTATAGCCCTTGACGATGAAAAATTAGCAATATTTGTGGATAATAATAAACGAAAGGAGATAACTAATTGTCCATTTGATGTCTCAATGAGACTTTATCACGAAGAAATGCAAGTATTATTTGTCGATCAAAAAAGACTTTATTCCGTAACAATGAAATGAGGAATTCAATGATAAGTTTTGAAATTAATGAAGAGGAATATAAAAAATGTAAGAAATGGCTAGAAGAGCATGACAAAACATGCCCTCATAAAGATCCCCTCAAACAAGGAGCGCTAGGAGGTAAACTGACATACAAATTTACACCCACAAGCATGGGAGTTATCATAAAAGTAAAATGTGCTTGTGGAGAAGAAGTTGACATATAGTAAAATGAAGACTAATAAATAAAGGAGATTTACATGGCTTCAAAGTATGATTACACTAAAATTGATCCCATCATTAAGAAGAATCCGAACATATCTTTTACGGATTTTAAAAAGGAATGTAAAGTCAAAATAACGAATTGGGCTTTCTTGGCCAGAAGAAAATTCATCAAAGGTGAACCCGGTTATGGGAGAACAGAAGTTGAAACAGTTAAGGCAAAAACTGACAAGCCATCTGTCTACTCTCTTGCTGCAGACAGCCTGATCACCCTGAAAGATGGGAGAAATGTGACATTAGAGGAATTGATTGCGGAGATGTATCCTCATGGCAAGCTTCATGACCAATACAGAGTCGTGGCAGAAGCTCTTTTAAAGGATCCCCTGACGACCCATAATTCTATGCTAAATTCAGATGCTATTACAATGTCTGATTCTAATTTTTACGGTTTCCGGCGCCGGTTCACCAAAATCGTGGGATTGAAGCCAAAAGGAAAACATGGTGTCACAAGCGCTGTCCCCTTCACAGGAATAGCAAAAGTGAACCGCAAAAAGAGTCTGCTTTATCAAACGATTTTCGATAAAGAAGTGAACGGTAGTTTCAATTCTAAAGAAATGACATTACTTCAGGAATTTATTGAAGTTCTTAATCAAGATAAAGCCATGAACCTGGAAATTTTTGAAATAACAAAACCCCGCCACTTTATTGAAGTGAGAAAGTTCTCAAGATAGGAGTTGTGACAAATGAATAAAAATACTGTAAAAAGGCGCATATCAGGAGAAAAAGGATGGCTCGTCAGGGAAAGAGGTGAGGCTTTGGTATGTACCAGGGCTTACACAGGCAAAAACATTGAATTCTCATTAGTTTCCTTAAAAAAAGGGATGTATGAAATTCAGCACCCTAGCTATCTCTTTCTCAGTACTGTGTCTCATTTCAAATCAGTCCAGGAGGATGTCAGATTATCTCTGAATAAAGTATATTTGAGATCAGTTGTCCGGATGCTTCAACGTACCGGTGTGTGGTCAAGTATCACAAACAAAAATTTTCTCAAAGTTAACGACAATAACCGGAAATCAAACAAAGGAAAAGTCCGAAACGAGCTAGCGGATCTTTTAGGATAGGCAGGTAAAAATGGATTGTCCATGGTGTAGATCTCCTACGAGGGTCTCTGATTCGAGACAGAGGAGGAATGGCAGTATTACTCATCGCCGCAGAGAATGCATGAAATGTGGAAAGCGGTTTTCAACAAAGGAGTTTATAAAGGGTATGAATATTAATTTCACTTACATTACAGAAGCTATCAGGAATGTAACGGAAGAATATTTAATTAAATCAAGACGAAAATCCGTTGTCCTGGGAATATCTGGGGGCATCGATAGTACCCTGTGTAGTGCTTTAATACAACCTGTCTGTCAAAAATTAGGTGTAACCTTTATTGGTAGAAGCATCTCCATTGAATCAAACAAATTGGATGAACTTAAAAGAGCTAGAGACGTTGGCTGTGCTTTTTGTGGGGATTTTAAAGAAGTTGACCTAACAAATTTGTACCTGGCAAAGAAAATGGCGTATGAGGAAGAAGAGAACTCTTCATTCACAAAAATAGATGGAGGTAATTTAAAAGCCCGGACAAGAATGGAATACCTCTATTGGATCGCCAGTAAAGAAAAAGGTCTCGTCCTTTCTACCGATAATTTGACAGAATGGCTTCTATCTTTCTGGACTCTCCATGGTGATGTAGGTGATTACTCGATGATCCAGAATCTTTGGAAAACGGAAGTCTATGGACTGACAGAGTATCTATTTAACTCTATAAGTTCCAATGTACGTAAGAATCAGAAAGCTCTAATAAATCTTAAAGCTCAGGCTTTGAATGACGCTCTTTATGCCATCCCTACAGACGGCCTCGGTATCAGCAATTCAGATCTGGATCAAATCATGCCTGGATGGGAAATGGAATTTGACAACTGCCGGGATGCTTATGCAAGAGTCGATATTATCCTGCAGGAGTATCTTGACTTAATAGAAATTAAAGCCAACAAATCCATAATTAAAGAGAAAGAGAATAATCCAGTAATTCAACGGCATTTAAATTCAGAATTTAAAAGAAATAACCCATACAACATACCTCGGGAGGTGCTAATAAAATGAAATGCTGTGAGACTGAATTAACTTTCGCATTCATAGGAGGAGACTCTATTAAAGTAGAAAGAGCCGTATGCCCTAAATGTCGTACAAAATATGACAGAAAAAAGGATAATGATGTTATCTATAAATCTACCTCAGAGGGCTTTGTTTGTAACAAATGCGGTTCAGAAATAAAGGCTACAGAAGTCCACCGTACCGTTTATGACAGTCGTTTCACAACAGAGCTGGCAGGTTCGGGAAGAGTTAGAACTGAACAAGTGCCCTATTGCCCCAAATGTGAAAAAAGACCTGAATAATGAATCTTAGACTTTTCTTAGAAATTTTTCAGACTGTATTGTATATAGCTATTCTTATAACATTAATTAAACTTATGATTTTTAAGAAACCTACAATAGCTGATATATTAAAAAAGCTGAATTATCTTCATAATCTGATAAGTGTGGTCGGAGCAGGTATGGATTCTCCTATACATAAGGCTCTTTTCTATGAAATAGTAAGGAGAGGTAAAGATAATCCAATGACCCCTAAAGAGGAACAAAAATTTTTTCAAGATATCGTATTCAATGCCCATAAAGCCCATAAACAAAAGATGCTAGAAGATGTTGAACAGACAAATGACCCTATAATTAAAGAAAGATATGAAAAAAAGATTGCAGAATCTGATCATATAATGACCCTGCTAAATACCATTGATGAAAATACATCTAAAGAACAAATACAAATCATAATGAATAATGTTGTAAATTCTGCTAACAATATGTATGATATTGATCAAGGAATTTTATGAAAATAGGAATAGACATCCACGGTGTTATTGATGCAGAACCGAAAATCTTTTCTGGCCTAAGCCACGAATGTATTAAAAAAGGCTGGGAAGTTCATATCATCACTGGGCAGGAAGATACTCCCGCTCTCAGGAATGTACTTACACAATATGATATAGTGTATTCACATTTCTTCTCTATTACATCACATCACAAAAAAATAGGTACTGAAATAAAATATGATGATAATGGTAATCCCTGGATGGATGAAGAGATATGGAACAAATCAAAGAGTGTATATTGTACTGAAAATAATATAGATATACATATAGATGATTCCTATACTTATGGGAAGTACTTCACAACAACTTATATTAAACTTGTAAAAACAGTGGATGGGACACTCTGTCTTCTACCTATTGTGTTTAAATTCCTTGATGAGGTTATGAAACTATGGTTAAAAGCGCCGAAGGAAAAGATTTAAAAGAAGACTTATCAAATTATGATCCTGATGCTTATGAGAATCCGTCAGTAACGGTCGATATATGTATATGTACGATTAGAAATAATCAAATAGAAGTACTTGTTATTAAAAGGAGATATTCTCCTTTTAAAGGGAAATGGGCTATTCCTGGTGGTTTCTTGGAACCTTCTAAAAATGAAACTTTAGAAGAAGCCGCTGCCCGGGAACTCAAGGAAGAAACCCATCTAAAAAACATCTATATCGAACAGCTGAAAACATATGGGGATCCTGGCCGGGACCCTCGTACAAGAGTTGTCACTGTGGTTTATTTTGCGTTAATACCATATTCTACTCTTAAAAATCAGACCATTAAAGCTGATGATGATGCAGAGGATTACAAATGGATATCATTAAGAAAACTCCCTAAATTAGCCTTCGATCATAATAAAATTCTGAAAGATTTATTGGTACGATTAAGGGGTAAAATCAGCTATACCGATATAGCTTTCAGCCTTTTACCTAGATATTTTACATGGACAGAACTACAAAAAGTCTTTGAGATTGTTTTAGGGAGATCCCTGACAGCTCCTAATTTCAGAAGAAAAATGGAAGCTTTATATCATTTTAAAAAAATGAAAATTAAAAAAGGGCAGTTTATTGGAAGACCTCCTACATACATGCGTTATAAAGGCCTGAAAGATAATATGGTATGATGAAGCTGTTAAAATTGTACGCTTATTACAGCCCTCTATCATTTATCATCTTTGTTATCTCAGCAATGTTTACAACCTATATAATTGGAGAGAAATATTTTAACAATGGTGACAAGGAGATCAAAATGGAAATGAGTTATAGGAAATTTCAAAGAATAACTAAGGTCACCGATAAAACCTTCGATGATATAGATTCTATTTGTAAAGGACAATTAAAACGTGTGATAATAGAAAAAATGCCCGATGGTGGCATCGAATCAGAAGTTCGATGCTTCAACCCTGAGAAAAAGAAACATGGAAGCAAAATACCTAAATAAATTATTAAAAAATATTGACTCAAGGATCCGGCAATTCATTGAAGAAAAATGGAGAGAGGATCATTATGGTGATGTGACAGAAGAATTTTTTGATAGGGAATATCAAAGAATCTGTGATGATATAGAAGAAGACTTAGCAAATAAATATCTCAAAAGGATGGAACAATGAAAAATATAAACCCAGATGAATCAGATGCTGCATGCCGTATCTTCAGACACGTCAATCAACTTGCCGGTCAGTACTATCCTCGTAAAACAGTTGGTCAGATTGTAGGCTACGTCTCAGCTAACAAATGGATAATGTTTCCTGATGTAGCCGTAAAATCTATAGAAGAGGGTAAAGAGATACCTTATCCTAATGTATACAATTCTTTTCTTGATCAGGAGGTTGTTGATAATGGGAAAGGTCAGATCGATGGGTATGTAGGGCTTACCTATCATAATGTACCTGCTATGATTTGGCTGAAACAGATCCTGAGATCACCATCAAAAAGTGCTGAATTTATCAATATTCTTAAGAGTTTTGGAGATGAGTGGGAAGTAAGTATTATTCATAAAACAAAAGTGGGTCAACAGGACACTATCCCAAGATACAAAGAATTTGAGAAAGCCGTACCTTCCACTGTAACAGCGAAATATCTCCAGGATACTATTAAAGAATCCGATAACTTCTTACTCCATAGAGGCGATTCTTACCCTGATGACGGTAGTCCTGTGATATGGTCTGTCACTGTATTTACTATCGGGAAAGAAACTGAAGTAAATACTTTCGACGATGATGTCAGAAAAGTGTTTGAGTTATTTATGAAAGCATTAAATTTAAAGACAACTATATAATAATGTGCCTCTATGTCGATCACAGAACTACCGAAATAAAATTAAAAAATAGGTCGCCAAGAATATTTTATAAGGTATTTCTGAAGAAAATAGACTATCTCGAAACACCTTATCAAAAGCATATTATCAAGGGTCCGGGAATTATAACTATCCCGGAACCTTTAAATAGACTGGACATGGATGGGGCTGTAATGGTTTCCAGAGGAGCTCTTCACGCCAGGACAACTCCTGATGCCACACAACCTGATGAATTTTATGCCCGTTTTTTCAAACTGGGTGAGACTGTTACGATACCTATTCATATAAAATATGACGATATTCTGGTCTACGGATTACAAAATAGTGTGGCGATTACAGCCTACGAAATAAAGGAAGAGACATGGAATGGTACCTTTATATAATACAGTGTGATGACAGAAGCCTCTATACGGGTATCACCACTGATGTGCCTCGCCGATTCAAAGAACATCATGAAAAAAAAGGAGCTAAATATCTAAGAGGTCGAAAACCCTTAGATTTAGTTTACTATTATAAAATAGGAGATAAAAGTTTGGCTCTGAAAATGGAGAGAAAAGTAAAACAGCTCCCTAGACATAAAAAAGAACTGCTTATAACAAATTCTATAAAATTAAAAGATATTATCAAATAGGAATAAAAATCTATGAATAATTCAGCACAAATATTAGATAAATACATCAAAAAATTAAAAACTAAATACCCCTCTTTTGAATATCACAATGCTTTAAAAGATGATTTTGAAGAAAAATATTTACTTCAAGATGATTTCACAATCATCATTAGAGGAGTTCCAATTAAAAAAATAAAAGAAGTACGTTCATCAATAAGAGATATTTATTCAGAATGTATAGATAATGACGAACTGTTACCAAACATAATCACATTGCAAAATTATTCAAATTTAATCAAAAATAAAATCTAATCTATCGAACTTCCCATTATCCTCACTCAAAATACTCTTCCGAGGAACCTTCTCAATAATACTCACACCATATCCCATCTTGATAATGTTCTTTATAGATTCAGAGCAATAAACTATTTTCTTATTTTTATGTTCGACCAGGAACAAAGGGCCATGACACATATGATTCTCAGGATACTGACAATCTTTACTCATAAGTAACTTCTATAATCTCAGCATTATCCCAGTCTTCGGAACCATCTGATTTATAAGGAACATGCATCTTCGTTCTCTTAAAAGGAATTTTCTCACCCCTTTTAATTTTCTCTACATATTCTAATATTAAATTTTTTTCTTTCATAATTCTAATATAAATAAAAAAGGCCTGTTTAACCAGGCCTTTAATTTAACTAATCAGGGTTACATCCCAGTAACCCCTCCATTTTTCCTCACTAATAGGTTCTCCGAATCCAAGCTTTCTGATAGCCTTTGCTACGACCTTTTTATTGAGCCTTGGAACTTTTGGATACTTTAAAAGCTTCATATTAGCCTGCTTAGGTGTTCTATTATCTTTTTTATTATTACAGGGACCGCAGGAACATACGATATTCGTCCACGAAGTTTCCCCTCCTTGACTTTGAGGCACAACATGTTCGAACGTTGTTTTTTCCGTTGAAATCTCACTACCACAATAAACGCACTTCCCGTCATCACGAATCCACAAATTACGCCTGGTAAGAGGGACTGTATTAACAAAAGTCAGCCTACCCATGAAGTATGTATTAAGAATGCATATTACAGACGGAATGTATACTTCAAACCCATTAGAAATGTATGCCACTTCATCTCGATTCTCAAGAGCATAAGCTTTACCCGCATCAATCTTATGAAGAGACCTTCTCCAGGGTTCTACATCAATAACAGAACCACCTGCTATAACTAATGTCTTATAATTTGAAGTCATAATACACACCCCCATTCGTTTGACACATGGCGAAGTGGCAGGCCCCCGGAGTTGAACCGGAGTCGGCGACCAACTTTGATGAAGGAATCGAACCCTCGCCGGGAGAGCTACTCCATGACCGACACCCGCCATTTTGCCATGTGTTTATTGTGTGTTGAAGGAGATTGCCTCCATAGTGTAATAGTGTAAAAGGTGCTACTGTGAGCAATTGGCTGCCGGTACTAATATATTTGCCCTGTCGCAGGTTAACTCTGAGCATTAAACATTTACAATCTACAACCATAAAAGCAATCTCCTTTTTCACACAACATAGAAAAAACTGAACGTTCCTCCTTATTTAAATTTCTTCTTTTTTGAAATCACCAATTTGCCGGCTTTTAAATCTTTACGGATATTAAAAATGTTGCTCTTCGGAATAATCATATCCTTTATTACTTTACGCCGGACATTTATTATTACATCATCACATGCATTTCTCATATGAAGTCAGCCTTTTTTATGATATGGTATCCCCAGAAGGGCTCAAACCTTCGACCTCAAGTTTAGGAAACTTGCGTTCTATTCAACTGAACTATGGGGACATAATTTTTTCTCAAGTTCTTTCATTAATTCTTTTTTTAATTTAAAGGACGATTCCCCTTTACCATGTACAGATTGACCTGTTGGGGTATGTACCAACCTCATATCAATCTCAGAACCTGAATTTGTATAAGTTTCTATTCTTATGTCATCAAGATAAACCGGTAAAACTCCTGGTGGTAAAGGTTCAACCTTACATAAGCTTCGGCCAATAAGTTCCATAGTACTCAAAGATTTTTTACAACTCTTACAACGAAACTGGCCATAGGGACCATTATTTAATATAGCCACCGCTCCTATTATAATATTTTTATCCTCCTCCTTCTCCTCATCAGAAGAGTTTTTATTCACTATCTCTTTCGATTTATGGAGAACCTCACTAAAAGGGACTTGCTCAGCCTCTCCACCACATAAATAGCATTGCATTAAGTGCCTCCTTAAACTATATCCATATTATATGTTTCGCCATCCCACTCATCACAACCACTATGCCCTTTATCATTCTCAGGCTTCTTACATTTCTTCACCTTGTAACAGAATATGCAATCTCTCCACAATAGAGTCTCAGCACAATGAGGGCAACACAAATCTCCTGACTGCGGATGATATGTCATATCCTTTTCATCATGGTCGTAAACCATACCACTTTCTTTACAAAACTGGCATTCCATCAAATACCCTCATCCAGCATTCTCGGGGTTAATCCATTCTTTTCTCTATAAGCATCGTAAATTATAAAATCGGTATTACATAATCCGGTAAATCTAAAATCTTCCAAGGTCTTCGGATCTATCTCAACTTTTTCGCCATCCTCATACCACTCAATATCTTTGAGTTCTGCGGAGTTGATTTTCATTCTTTCTTCTTGTAATTTCCTGACATGCTCAATATCAACTCTCATGACATACCTCTTCTTCGAAATGTTCCAACAACATATTCTTCATGCTTTCTCTTAATGAGATACTCTCCTTTAGACCATCAATACTCTCCTGAACTTCTTCACGTTTCTTTTTTAATTTTTCCAGAGTCTTTTTCTTATCAGTTGTTGTAATTACCGGATATTTTTTATAATCTTTAGGTAAATCAATAACCACCGCATCAGGAGTGGGTCTCGTTAGAGCTGTATATCGATTGTATACAAAGCGTTCTTTAAAGATACTAACTGTATTTTTTTCTTTATTAAAATCTCCGAAAACCAAACAATCATAAATGCATCCTCTATTAAATTCAAATAAAGCATAGCCTTTATTTATATGATCGGAGATCTCAGATGTTGATTCAAATTTAGATTTCTTAAATTCAGCTCTTTTTAAAAAGACATCCATTATATCCATTTGTACTATATAATTATTAAAATTCCATATATCACTCTCTAAATCTTTTATCACGCCATTTAAAGTTTCAAGACAGTCATCTCTTTGCTTCTTTGTATTGATGTAGACGAGGCTTGAATCAATTCTTATTGCCTTACTTGACACGATACCATTATGTGTAAAAAAAAGGAGAGTTGCTTTCATGTAGGGGTCGAAATTACCAAAACCTACCCAGAGGTTACCACCATAACCTACGGATACCAGTTGCTTTCTCACACTTTTTTTTAGTTCTATATTCATAATAAAAATTATCCCCACCTGGACTCGAACCAGGAACGTCTGGATTAGAAATCCAGTATTCTATCCAATTGAATTATAGGGACATACTAGTTAGAGTTACCATAAGTTAAAGCAGTGTACCGATTAAAAGTTTTCTGAGGCCATTCAGCTGATGGGTAAGGATCATTCTCCCAACTTTCATTCCATTCAGCAAGATCACATGTACCACCATTACAATAATGGCCGCATTTCTCCTCTGCTATTTTACCACCTTTACATTTGACAGGAAAATTGAATTTTGATTTCATAATAATTATGCGGTAGAAAGGAGTCGAACCTTCACGCCCAAAGGACAATAGCTTTTGAAACTATCGCGGATACCAATTTCGCCACTACCGCTTGTTCAATAAATGTCTATGTTCAGTAAAAATGAACAGGAAAATTATGGTAGCCAGGAGGGGACTCGAACCCCTACACCCATACGGATACCGAATTTTAAGTCCGATTTGTCTACCAATTCCAACACCTGGCCGTCATTCTCCATCATATTTAAAGATCAAATTTAGTTATGTCAAGTTTGAAAGCATTCATAAATGCTTCATTATTCAAATGTCTATTCATATTCCGGACCAAATATTTTGCCTGCTCATAGGCGTCTTCACCGACAATGGGGCCGCTATGTAATCGATAAGTAGTCGGCCGTGGCTTCTCCTCTTTCCAGAGGTCACCAACAGAAAGGTCAATTCCCCATAAATAGCCATATTTCCAATACCGACGATCGACACACCTGGTCAGAAAGAATAAACCTTCTTCAGAAGTAGATCGAAAGAAAATCATCAGAGCACATGCTCCGTGACCACAACAACTGTCAAAAGTCTCAATGCCTGGTAAGGCGTTCAAAGCATCACACAGTTCTATGATCTCTTCATCCATACTACCACTATATTCGTATTTTTTTGTAAATTTTTTCTCAGCCATATTATCTACTCTTCTTATGAACCCTTAAAGGAATGCTATCCAGTGTATCCACCAGTTCAATATTTAACTGCCGAACCTCGGGAGTCAATCCTTCACTTACGGTCTTGTAATAAGGATGATTCAACCAATCCGGATAAGAAATACTCCCTCTTTTCTTATTACATTTCCGGCAGGCTGCTAAAAGATTCTCTTCAATACTGGGTCCACCATCTTCCCAAAGAACCAGGTGGTCTACAGTCATTGGGATACCCTGCTTACCACAATACCGACATCTGTAACCATCCCGATGGTAAACCTTCCAGGAAAGTCCCTGCTCGATGATCCTGGCGCTCTTCCTGACAATGGCCTTAACCAGCTCACCATTCTCAGCAGCTTGCAGAATCTCAGTCTCCATGAGGTCTGTCTGTCTCAGAATTTGCTTCCACTCATTCGAACTTACATCCAGGACATTAAACTCATCATTGAGATCACCTTCATTCGGGATCATGCAAATAAGATTTTTACCTTGCCCTGAATAGATGACCCCTCCTACTGTGATATCATTACCGAATGATAGTAAATCCACATCATTAAAATTTAATTGCTTCACGTTGCCTCCTATTTTATTTTATCTATATAGTACTCATTCCAGTTTATATTTAATTTTATACCGTTTTCATCTTTTTTCTTAGAGACCAGTTCAGTAGAGCTCCCATCAGATTCTTTTATTTTAATTGAGGCATTCCCGGCCATATTTATGCTCTGGGTTTTACACTTTTTACATTTACCGGTAGTGAAATCAATCTCTCCACCACATTTACATGACATTACCATATTTACTCCAATTCAAAATCATCTAAGTCTAAATCATAACCCTTCAGGAAAGCCCACACATTTAAATGTGCATTCATATTTTTTATTAAATCCTTTGCCTGATTATAAGCATCTTCTCCTACAATTATTCCGCTATGAAGATGGTAAATTACAGGAAGTAAATTTCCCGATTCATACCTATCACCTACAGAGAGCTCTATCTTCCAAAGACCACCGTATTTCCAGTATCTTCGATTGACGCATCTTGTAAGAAAGAATAATCCCTCCTCAGAGGATACCCGAAAAAATATGCCAAAAGGAGTCTCATCATGACCACAACAACTATCAATTGTTTTAATACCTGGTAGGGCATTCATTGCATCACACAGATCTACGACCTCCTTATCCATGTGTTGGTCATATTCATACTTCTTTGTAAATTGCTTTATGCTTCCCATAGGACCTCATTCTCAGGATTTTTCTTCCAGTGTTTTTCAAACTTTTTAATCTCTGCCTCTTTAAATCCTGAACCTTCCCACCATTCTTTAGGTATCTCTTCTAAATCAGGTCCGCGGCCACTATCGTAGATAGAATCTATAATGGCATCTTTCGAGAACCAACAACTTTTCAGATCTTCACAGAGGAGTTCTTTACTTCCAAACCACTCAAACTGCTTTTCTGACAAATCATAAACGCTATAAGTCAGTTTTAATTTTGAAATACTTTTACCCACTACTCCTCCATAAAATGGTAGCCAAGATCAGATTTGAACTGATACGGGTTTCCCCACAAGTTCCTAAGACTTGCGTGTCTGCCAATTCCACCACTCGGCCTTAATTTAAATAAAAGAGATGCATATTTGTTATTTACGCTAATTTAACTTCAAAAGAGATATTACAGAATTGATTGAGTTTTTCACTTTTCAATTCTTCTGCAAAAGAAATATTAATTTTTAAATATCTTACTTCTTTTTTAAATCTTTTTCCTATCATCCCTTTAATTGTTTTAAGAGAATCATCCTTATTGAGCATATCAGGAAAATTTTCTTGTTTTATACAGAAAGAAAATCCAAAATCACTCTTCTTCTGATCCTTACCTTTTAACGTATCTCCTACCCATAGGTTAAAATCAGTAAAATCCGATACAGATATTTCAGAAAGAAAATCCTTGACTTCTTTCATTATTTTAGTGTCTGCCACTTTCATATTTCCTCCTTACAGGATTGTTCGCCTGAAAGCCACCCGGTCTCCCGGGGTGAGGCGATGGTTAATTAATTTATGCATCTCTTTATATGTATGTTAAATCAGCCTTGATTTTAATTTATATAAACTTTCAAACGGCCCCTTAATGAGGCACACTGTAAATTTTTCTGTACCATAAATCTCGATAAATATCGCCCAGTCTTTAAGTTTGAGCGTATCAACAAGCACCTTTGCACGATGCACATATTGATAAAATGTACTTCTGCTTGATGAGGTATATTGATAAATTCTTTTATTCGCTATTTTATCTCTTTTGTTCAGAAAGATAACTCTCTCAAGAAGTTCTTCTCCATGGAGCATTTCACCGTTGTACCAATTCATAATGACATCCCATACAGGAAGGTTACCTAATGATGAATGCGAAACACTTAAATGGTCATTGGGGATAAGCCGCATTGCTGTCTTTTTTATATCTTTCATAATGTGAGTCTTAAATCCGCATATTGTTTTGTACTAAGAGAAAAGGCATTAGCACCAGTCAAAAGGCCCTCCCTGATTATATCTATTTTTGGCCGCAGCCCTTTATCCTTTAAATACTCTTCAAGCATTTCCACCCTTAAATCTGATTCAGCAGGGTATTCTATTTCACAATGCAGACTTTCTTCTTTTAATTTAAAGAAAAGGAACCTGCATGGTATTTTATTTATATCTGTTATACTCTGAAGTATTTCTTGTAATTTTAATAGTTC
>Ga0307377_10005292_pt1 | contig 13875 bp, 32 predicted proteins | sample TR3MG_FD_202535 | JGI IMG/M metagenome (GOLD analysis project Ga0307377, IMG submission 202535) | Soil microbial communities from Risofladan, Vaasa, Finland - TR-3 | ecosystem: Environmental > Terrestrial > Soil > Coastal area > Acid sulfate soil | place: Finland: Risofladan, Vaasa | collected... | reverse complement strand
ATTCCAAGACCAATTCCAAGACCAAGACCAAGACCTAGACTCAGAAAAAGACAAAGACTTAACATTAGTATTTGTTTTATGTATAAAGTTCATCTTATAGACCAAGACTGATTTATAGACCAAGACATAGACCAATTACTCCCCCAGCCCCAAGACCAAGAACTAAATCGAGACCTAGCCCTAGACGTAGCCCTAGACCTAACCCTAGCCCAAGACAAAGACCTAGACCAAGACCAATTCCAAGACCTAGACAAAGACCAAGACCAAGACAAAGACTTAACATTAACATTTGTTTTATGTATAAAGTTCATTATTAATTTCGTAATCGAACGACACGTAAATTCCAAGACGCAGATAGACAATAACAACGGAACCAACTTAAAGACCAAAACTGATATCGTGCCCATGTAGACTTCCACGAGGGTTCAGACCAACTTTGAGAATCAAGTGGACAATTTATTCGTTGTGCAAATTTCATTATGGAGCATTCCAAGACCAAGACTGAGACCAAATCCAACATTTAGTCCAAGATACAGACATATTGTTCCAACATGTTTTTTGTATAAATTTCATTATTTCTACTATAAAACAGAATGAGAAATAGAAATTCTCCAAGACAAAGACCAAGACCAAACCCAAGTTCTAGTACAAAATTTTGACCGATACACATGGCAAGACCAAGATGTCGGTCTAGGATAAAGTGTATGCAAAACGTTTATCCTATGTATAAATTTCATAATCCGAAAGTCCTTGACTCTCTTGCATTCTGTTTCCAAGAAAGAGAACAAGGAGAATCCTCCCAAAATTTAGATTGACAATTTCTAGTTGTCCAAGAGTCAGAAAAGAAATAACACGTAGAAAAAGTCTCAGACCATCTAGCATTAATATCCCAAGAATGAGATAAAAAACTAGGATCATTTTTATGTATGAATTTCATTCGTATAATTTCAAATAAGACTGACTAAAATTAAAATTCCAAGAATAAGACCAAAGATCTCGACATATATTTGGATTCCAATTAAATGATAAAGTATTATCTAATGACCACGATTCTGATATACTAAGATACATTTCCCATGAAGATGAACCTTTTCTTGTATTTATCCTTTGTATAAATTTCATAATACACTGGCCCCGGGAGGACTCAAACCTCCAGCTCATTCTTAGGAGGAACGTACTTTGTTCTGTTAAGCGACGAGGCCCACAAATGTTATCGCATGTGATTGTATTTACACTGCCGAGCATACTGCGTCGAACCGATCTTCGACAGTCCCCAAACACCAGACCGAATCTTCTTGAACCGACTGGTCTGGCGAAGTGCCTGATGAACTACTGTTCGAAAATCCTTCGAACTTGTGACAAAACCAAAATCCTGAGCTGCCATAGCAAGAGCACGAGGAACTCGTATCTTTTGGCTTCCAATCAGCCAGACAAGAATATCCACGAGAGTATGCTCGTTAGAATTATATGCCTTCGGTGCCTTAGTCTTCGCAATGACCGGCTTCTGTGGCATATCCATTTCAGCAAGACAACAAGAAATCTCGTTCTCAATGTCTTTTATTTGACAGCACGCCTGGGCTTTCTCTGCTTCCAAATCCCTGAGCCTCTGACAACATCCCTGCAACTTAAATGCTACAGCTTCCGCCTCTTTAATAGTTTTCCCGACATCTTGCATCGTCTTACTCCTTCTGTACAATAGATTTAACGTCTCTTAGCCATATAAAATGGCACGTAATTCTGGCAGGGTTTACTTATTTTTCTTTTTCTTCTTCTTTTTGGATTTTTGTGGCAATGAAGAGATTACAATATCATCGCAACACTCAAAGAGAAAATCTTTTACTGGTGATTGTACTTCTTCAAGAAGTGCTTTGAATTCATCAGGATCTGTCTCGACTCCTATTTCTTGATAAGCATATCTAGTGGCAAGCCGTATCAGAGGTTTGAAGTCGATCCAATATTCTTCGTCTTCCTCCATCCTTCTTCGATGTGCTCGGATAATAGTGCTTAAAGCAAAACCTTTTGATTCGTCGGAGGCTTCAGCAAGATGCCCCATAGCATACCAGAAGTGTTCTTCAAAGAATTCTGAATCATCAGCATATTCATTGAGAAGGACATATGCTTGGCCGAGATGTTTTCTTACACAGTCAAAGACACACCTGTCTGGGCATGTTTATCCCTCCTTATCTAACGCCATAATTATTTATCGGAAAATTATATACAAGCCCAATGACTAGCATTCTTCTCGAACTTTCCATCTCGAAGTTTCTTAGGAATCTTCATGCCATTCAGCAGTGCTAACATCCCTTCAATTTGAGAATAAGCAGATGTATAAGAAGCATACTCAGAAGGTTCCCAAACGGTATTACGAAATGTCTCTGATGCTTCTTCAGGAGTCTTACCGAGACTTACCAATGATTCAATACTGACTTCAATATCAGCATAAATACGACGAATAAGTTTTCGGACAAAAGGATGAGCACGAAAATAGAAAACATAAGCGCTCTCATCTTCGGTGTCAAGAGCAATTTCTACAGGGATATTTCCCTGCGTCATATCGGTCAAGTTAGAGACTTCCTCTTCATGAAGCCTTTCTTCAATGATAGTGTTTTCTAGTCCCTTTTTTTTGAGGGCAATAAAAAACTCTTCGTGGAAATCTTTATAAGGATCATCCCAATCAAACTCTTGATCCAGCTTCTCCCGAATCACCATAACAATTTGCGACCATGACTTTTCTTTTGACATGATTTACCCTTTCATTATTCTAAAAAAACGAGATAATCTGGCAGGGTTATTGCCAGTACCAACAGTAGCCTGGGGGCTACCCAGGCTACTGTTGGTTGCCGCAGTCCACATAAAACAGACAGAACAAGGGTAATATCTTCTACCCGGTGATGGAAACCCAAGTACGAAACTCAAAACCTGTATACATCATCTTTAATACGTCAATAATACATTAACTTTGAACATTTCAACAATATGCCCTATCCTGTGTCTCTTCTCATTCCCTAGTAGTTTATTTCACTACATAGTCTCGTTGCTACAACCATAGGGGAATCGGACCCCATAGTTGAAAAGAGCAGGGTTCAGAGGGCCTAAGCAATTTCAAAATTTAGTGTTTGGTTTTAGTCTCGAACTCGTCTTTCCGTCTCTTCCTCTTCCGCTTCGAAAGCCGAAGCATCAAACTCACGCTGGATGTTAATTTTTACAGTCTGTCCAGCCGGAATTTCCACAGAACCGTGCTCATCGTGGACCAGGACAATCGGTTCTTTCTCGCTACGAGCATAGAACAGCGAACCATCCTCATTGATGTAAAGCTCCATCTTGTCAAGCGAGGGGCTTGCAATCTGGTGGCAGTGGCCAGTGACTTCTCCATGAGCGACGATGGGAGAAGTAGCTTTCTTCAGCTTCACATCGGTCGGGATACCGTCAACGCCTTCTACCCAAACATCGCCTTGCCGCATTTGCAGATTTTTCTTACTCATTTTCTTTACCCTTTTTCTGATACTAGGTTTACATTACTATGTTTCAAGAACAGGATGATACGTTTCGGGAGTTTTCCGGAACGTCCAAGCAACGGCTTCGTTGCATTTTGTCATGTGCGGAGGAACGCATAAGTAATAGAACTTATATGTCCCATCTGGTTCTTTTGACGCATTCTTTACTCTGATATAAGTCACCGGACTACGATAAATACCTTCAATCTGGAACAAGACCTGAGACTTTTTTGTATCCGTATCGATAACCTTAGCAACTGGATCATTCAATAAATTCTCAAATCCAATCGCCAACATACCTACATAACGAAGTTCCGTATTTTCTTCAGCAAGAACTTCTTGTATCGTCAATGTTTCTGGTTCAAGAATGTATCTTTTCGGAACAAGACGATCCTTAAAGTAAAAGAATGTCGTTCCCCAGATGTCAACATCCAAACCGTGCCGTACTCCCTCAAAATATTGAGTACAACGAGTGGGAGAAATAACGGCAAATTCCTCTGGCGAATTATGAAGCCGTCCGATCAAATCAGTCTTTGTTTCCATCGGTCCAAACGGGTACGATTCCCGAATGACTGACAAAATCTTCTTCCAACGGTTTGCTTGAGAACGCATGAAAACGCCTTTCTTTTCTCTAGCCCCCAGTCGAGTTTCCCCGACTGGGGGCACCATAAGGAAAACTAATCTTACGCAGACGGCAGCTTATACTGCGAGACTTTCGCCTGGTTGACGGACTCGATTGCTCCATACGCAACAAGTTGCGTCCCAACCGGGTCCTCATGAGTCGGCTTCTCGGCCTGAGCCGAACCCATTTCGCTAACTGCTGTCGAATTGGTCAACACCAGCGAATCCTCATTGACCACCGACACGATGCCTCGATAATTATATCTGGCACCAATAATCATTACAATCTGGCCCTGCAACTTCTTGAAATAATCTTTCATCAGTTTTCCCTTTCTTGCAACTAGTTTCGTCTATTCCTATGCTGACTTTTTGCATTATACCGTATAATGCCTTCACCAGCACTAAAAAAACGAGATAATCTGGCAGGGTTTTTTCTCCTGCCCCTTGACTACGACCATGATCTTGATCCTGGCCAACCATAAGACCAGTTCCCAGAAGGACATAAACCATTGAATCCACTTACCGAAGCTTTAATTATTTCCGAAAAAACGAGATCTGATAAGATAACATTTGCAGACCAAGATGAAGACATACACCAGGCTCCATACCATAACATCTACTGTAGCAGCAGTTCTTTGAATAAATTTCATATTATAGACCAAGACAAGAATAATACCAATTATATCCCCAAGATAAACACCGGAATCTAGAGATTTCAAAACGACAACTGAGAGGTTTTGAATCAGACCAAGATTTAGAATAAACCGTAGATTTCGACCAAGATCTAGACTTTTTTGTATTTAAACAATATCTCATAATTAAGACTAAGAATTAGACCAATACCAAGACCAAGACCAACTATTTATCCAACAATCAGACCAAAGACTAGAACTTTTCCAAGTTCTACTTACATGCATTCCATAAAACCAATTAGAAGATATAAAAGAAAGAGTTGACCAAGAAGTAGATTCAGATTCAACATTTATTTTATGAATAAATTTCATCAGGCTGACCAAGAATAAGACAAAGGATAATCAAATATCCAAGAATAAGACCAAATATTAGAACTTTTCCAAGTTCTACTTAAACATAGCCAAAAAGACCAATTCTGAGATATAAATGAACTATTAGACCAAGAATTAGAGTCAGAAGCAACATTTTGTCTTTGAATAAATTTCATGATTGTTACCACATATTTGACCAAGAATGAGATACAAGAAAATTCCTAAACCAACTCCTAGACCACATTATAGAATTTGCCCAATTTTTAGTTACAAATTTTCCGTTAGAAAAAAGATGAGAAAAATAACTACTACTAGACCAAGAATCACTAGAACATGTTGATGTCATTCTCTGAATCATTTTCATAGACTACTCCGTGCCAGGATCGAACTGGCGACAAAGGCATGGATTAATTTAATAAAGGATTCGATTGCTTTATTAACGAATATAAAAGGCGTGATGGGATTCGAACCCACAATACTGCTGGTTGGAAACCAGCCGCTTTACCCAATAAGCTTCACACCCAAGGATATTTATATGAAAAATAGTTTAGATGATTTATTGCTAGATTTAATTCGTGTTGGTAACATTTTGAAAATGCCCCCTTCGCAATCTCAATATGAGCAATTAGGACAGTATAATCGTGATACAATCCGCAGAAGGTTCGGGACCTGGAATAACGGGCTTAAACAGGCATTCAATTATATTCCTCATCCTAAACCGAGCCCACTCCCTGAAATTAGGTGTCTGAACTGTAATAATATAACAAAAAATCCAAAATTTTGCTCTCGATCTTGTTCTGCTACTTATAATAATCATAGATATCCCAAACGTTCACCAAAACGTCGTTTTTGCATATGTTGTGGCAAGTCCACTCGCAATCGCCATGGTAGATGCATGAATTGCTATTTAAAACACAAACAAGAAAAGAAAATGAAGTTATTAATAGAGTATGGGGAACATAAAATCTCTGATTTCGTCTCGACATACGGGAGACATAAATATCAACAAATTCGTGACCATGCACATCGAATAGCTAAAATTTATATTAAAAATAAACATTGCGCAATTTGCGACTATCCATATACGCAGCTATGCCATGTAAAACCTATTGCTAATTTTCCTAAAGACACCAAATTGAAGATCGTTAATGATCCGTCAAATCTATCGTATCTTTGCAGAAACCACCATTGGGAACTAGACAATCAACTACTTTGTTTATTAAAATAAAGCCCACATGTTACCTCTACACCAACGGAGCATGTTTACTTCAATAAATTTCGTTCATCTCTTTTATCTGTTCATCAAAATCAAGTTCTGCTTGAGTCAATTCGCTATCCTCTAACGTTTCTTTCAGGTTATCCCAATCGACAACCTCCACATCTACTTTTGGATCGTCGCTATGAACCGAATTAACCAAGCCGCCTTCAACTGAAATAACGATTTTTGCCATTTTAATATCCTTTCATCTGATGAAAACCCGCCGTAAATCTGGCAGGGTTACGGGCGCCCGGCGAGATTCGAACTCGTAATCCCCTGGATCACAACCAGGAACTCTAACCAATTGAGCTACGGGCACCATGTTAATTCAATCTATCCCAATCTGCAAGAAACTTCCTCAATCTTCGCAAGAGACGACGATACGCAGTTAGATGCATACGTTTATTTGCCTTGTCATCCCAATCGTCTTTAACAGTATCATCAATGCGTTTCTTCAACTTCTTAGCAGTTTTTTCGGCAAGACGAATGAGTCCATCGTCGTATGCAGAAATTCCCCAATACTTACAAGGGATAATGCATTCATCGAAGAACATTGCTACATTAATGATACCATCAGTGTTATACTCATTGGTGGTCATCTTTAGCTCTTTTTCTAGTATTTTGACCATACAAGATTCGATGCTGCCTGCCAATTCAGCCGCTTCATCGGAACCGCTAAGCGTTAAGTCTGAGTATCCCATTTCTTCATCCTTTCACTTCTCTAAAACTAGGAAAGAATCTGGCAGGGTTTTGAATTAGCACCCATTCCAATCCCAACAATAAGAATAAGAATAACATTCAGTCCAAGAAGAAGACCAATAATTAAACAAAATCGATGGCAGATGAATATACGTAGATATAGTATTTCTAGACCATGAACAAGATATAAGTGTACCAAAAGACCAACAATGAGAAATTTGAAATGCATTTAGTCTTTGTATAAATTTCATTGTTTTGACCAAGTTCTAGACCCGGCCCGAGCTATACCCCAAGACCAAGACTTACCCCAAGCATTAGTAAAAGACCAAGACCAAGACTTATTAAAAGACCAAGACCGATGACTCATAACAATATTTACTTTCTGCATAAAGTTCATTGTTTTGACCAAGACCAAGATCTAGACCTATACCAAGAATAAGCCCTCCACCAATGCCCAGACCCAGGCCAAGACTTAGGCCAATACCAAGACCTAGTCCAATTCGAAGACCAAGACGCCGACCCATGCCAAACCGTAGCACCACCGATATTTGTTCTTTGAGTGAATCTCATAGCTATCTAAAACGCCAAAGAAATCTGGCAGGGCTCCAGGAGAGATTTGAACTCTCTTCCTCCTCACTACCGATGAGGCATTCAGCCATATGAACTTCTGGAGCAGTAATAGAACGACCTGGAATTGAACCAGGACTTGCGGTACTTCACACCGCCGTGCGACCTGTACACCACCGTTCCGTGACTGGAGATACCGGGAGTCAAACCCGAATTTCTGGTTTGCAGGACCAGCGTGTTCTCATTATACTATATCCCCGAGATCTATTTCTATATCAACCTTAATACTATGCTTCATCGCCAACTTTTCTATTTGACCAACTGCCTTTGCTTTTTGATCTCTTTTTGTAACTTTATCTTTTTCTGCCTGCTTCGCTTTTTTTTCTAACCTTTTCTCTTGTTCATCATCAGTTTCAAGACGATATCCTACAATTATCCAATCAGTAGGAGAATCCATACCTGTATCATCTTCAATAACAACTCTTAGAAATCCTGACTTCATCGCAAGATTTTGTATCATACTCAACTTATCAATAGCATCTCGGATATCACCTACAAGAACATCAGGACTATAACTATTATTAATTACAGATCGAATTTCTATCTTCTTAGCCATCTCTTTTTCTCCTTCTAAGGGCTAGCGACAGGACTCGAACCTGCAATGGGCTTTCACCCACCGGATTACAAAACCGGCCCATTTCCAATTCTGGCACACTAGCAAGTACAATGCACCCACCTGGATTCGAACCAGGAACCTCACCCTTATAAGGAGTGCGCTCTACCGTTGAGCTATGAGTGCAACATCTTATGCAATAACAACAGTTTCTTTGTGGAAAAACTTCCTGGCATTTTCTGCCATTCTCATCACATCTTCCACGACCAAAGGCGAGACCAGTCTCCTGGAGAGCCTATCCTTTTCTTCAATGCATACTTTGATACGGTCCAATGCGATTTGTACGGCACGACGCTTAGTGAACTGGTCCTTTTTCATGTGACATTTACTATAACCCACAACGATAGTTTCGTCATGGAGAACAGCAATCACCACACCAACGGGACGATATTGCCCCTTGTGTTCCTTGCGAATGTAACGAATGAGTTGCATGTCATCTTTACTGTTCACGGCTGTTTCCTTTCATTTAGAATCTTTCCGCATCTCTCTAAAACTCATCAAAAATCTGGCAGGGTTTATCAAACCCCCCAACCATCTAACCATGATCCTGACCATCTACATCCTTCTTTCCAAGACAAAGACCAATTATCTATACCATAAGAATAACTCCAAGATCTACCCCTACTCCAATTTCCAGAGAAATGATCATCATCATCAAAAGCACCAGATTCTTGCTCATTAATCTGCCAAGAAAAAGATGGAAAAGAATTAATTCTTTGTATCATTTTCATAGTGATCTTACAGATTTTGGCCTAGATGTTGACCATGATTCTGATCCATAAAGTATTATTCTTCCAGGATAAGAAAAAAAATAAGAAAAAGCATATTCGTAAGACCAAGCTCCAGATACACAATAACCACTAATCCAAGTAAAACTACTATGAACAGAATTAATCCTCATCAGGAAAGTCAAAACTATACCTCCATGAGACAGAAAATTCGTAATCGTAAGTCCAACAACCAAAATAAAAACGAACATAATAAAAAGAACTACACAAAGAATAATCCCAAGACCCTGATCTATATATAAATTTAGACCAAGAATAAGACCAACAGGAGTCCTTAGACCAAGAATCACAAGGAATGCAATTAGCTCTTCGTAAGAAGTTCATATTGTAACATTTGTTCTATGGATTAAAATCGTATTTAGTCCATACATAATTATCATCCCAAGATCGAGACCAACAACTATTTATATCCCAAGACTTACTATCGAAATCGGTCCTATACCAAGACCTTGACCATTCATTCTTCAATAACCAACATCGAGATTGATCAATGGCTTCAGTATTAATTCTTTGTATCATTTTCATTTTTTAGTTATTCTAATATTTCCACTCCAAGTCCAAGATCCAAATATAGAATCACTCCAACTCACAGACTCGCTGGACTTACCAAATGATAAAGACCAATCACGATTACTAGTCCAAGACGCAGCTTGGTCTTCTATCTTAGAATTAATTCTATGTATTATTTTCATGCTCTGTTAGAACTCCATGAAAAAGACCAACAACTATTACAAAAAGACTTACTAAGGAAACAAGCTATAAAGAAAGACTTAGACCTAAATGAATCCTTATACCAAGCATAAGAAAAGGTACTCCTGGATGATTCAACAGCACTAATTCTTTGTATAATATTCATGAGTTACTCGGCATTTTAGTATACACAATATTCAAAGACCAAGACCTAGAAAAATCAAACCTACCTATCCAATTTAAAGATTCTAGGTAATTAGTATCCCACGATTCAGACCATTCATCGTGATTAAATGTCTTTCCACGCTGTTCATAAAAACCGGTATTAACTCTCTGTATCATTCTCATAAAAGCTCCAATCCGGAATCGAACCGGATTCTCTCGATTAAAGCATTAACAATAACCATGTTTTTTATAAAATTCACGTCTATATTTACGACCATTACCTTTATTTTTACCTCTAGAAGTTGGTAATTGCATATCACAATTCCCACAAACTAGCCGGAGATTAATAATTCTATGGTCTGTTGGATTCCCATTTATATGATCCATAATTAAAGGAATAGGTTGATTCATCCATTCTTCTAAACCGCATACAGAACATCTATGTTCCCTAGTTTCCAATAAATATTTTTTAGCTTGTCGTTCATTAGGAGATTTTCCATCATCTTCTATTATCTTTTTACGACATTCCCATTCATATTCTCTTTGACACTTACGAGAACAATATTTACAGGCATATAGCCCAAGTAATTTTCCGCAATTTGCACAAAACTTAATCTTACGTTTTGTTCCATTTCTAACAACACCTTTATTATTGCTGCTAGCGGAGCAAGAACGACTACAATATTTATTACATCTTTTATTATATGGCAAAGAGTTTTTACAAACAGCGCAATAATTTGGGTTTTTACGATATATTTCTCTTCTTTCAATTGCTCTATCTTTCTGTATTTGTGCAGACTTCAAAGCACCTAAGATAATTTTCTTTTTACTTTCTGATAAAATATCACTCATAATAGCTCCTTTAGATATTCGAACTATTAATATATTCTAAAAGTATATGAGTATTCCTTCTTCGAATTGTAATAAAGGCTAGCGACAGGACTCGAACCTGCAATAGACTTGCGTCCACCGGATTACGAAACCGGCCCATTTCCAATTCTGGCACACTAGCAAAAATACCGTTAAAGCATTTATTGTTTCTTTCGGGGCTTTTTTCCACTTCTTAAAGGACGACTCTGCCTACCTCGCCCTCTTCCAAACAACTTATCAAATTCCGCCTCTTGTTGTTCTTCTTCATTACCTTTCTTTTTTGTTTTATCTTTAGACATGATATCTCCTTATACTCGGAATGACAGGGTTCGAACCTGCGTCTCCGGCTCCCGAAGTCGGTGCTAAACCAAGCTCAGCTACATTCCGTAGTTACGCATAACTATCAAGCCCACTTATTAATAAGCCATATATAAGCAAACTCTTTGGTTATGAAGAATAAGACCAGAATCACACCGGTAATGCTGATCAACGTGCCAAACTTCATAAAATCTGTCTATGGCATCTCGCAAACATGAAAAATCTGCGATAGAATCAGTATCTAAAATCAGTGGTACATAAACACTAGAGTAAGAATCACCATCTGTTGATTCTCTTCTTACGTCAATAGCCTTAAGATCCAGTAGATCAAGCAACCCCGGTCTGCTATTAGACAAGACTTTACCAACGTTTGTTTTGTTGAATACAAGTTGTTTCTTCTTCGGCATCATAATCATCCTTTCACTTCCAATAAATTAACAAGAAAATCTGGCAGGGTTACTGTTTAGGACTAACTTCTACGATTTTTTTAATCAACGTATTAATGCGTCTGATCTTAGGATGCATCGACTTCCAAAGATCGATAATCTCTTTAAATGTATCATTCAGTTCAGGATGTGCTTTTGCAATCTCAGCACTCGTACCAAGATCATTTTCCAAAATCCATAAAAATTTCTTAAGAGGATTTGCATAAACAGAAGCAAAAAGAATCCCATTTATTTCATCATGAGGTATAACTATCTTTTCCATTTTATTTCTCCTACTGCCCCAGGAAGGATTTGAACCCTCAAAACCTCCCGATTCGAAGTCGGGTGCTCTGTCCAGTTGAGCTACTAGGGCATATTCTCAGTCATAATCATTAACAAGCATAAGTCTTCCTGCTCCGATATCCCATCCTTTTTTATCAGCAGCTTCTTTCAATCTCTCAAACGATTTAGTAGCAAGTTCCATTATTTCCTTGAATTTTTCACTTGTTCGAATAATTTCAGACAAAGTATCAAGATCAAAAACATTTCTTGCGATGTCAATTGATTTGTCTTCTTCCCAGGAAATACCTTGTCCACAATCGGCAATTAAAAAACCAAACCAACTTTCATCTGCCTCATAACGTAATCTTGCAACGATAGGAGATTCAGCGGCATCCTTAACCATAGTATGCCACTCATCAAAACAATCATCTCCTTCACTTGTAGTATAATCCAACCCAGTAACTTTAAGAGGATCGAAAATACCGCCATAGAAAATTGCCGTGTAGAAACCTTGTCCCATTAGAATTTCTCCTTCGGAAATATACTAATCTTTTATCACAAAATCTGGAAATTGTATTTGATGACCTCCACCATCTATATTAAATATAACAATCTGATATCCACATTCTGGACATTTATACATATCACCACTATATCCATGAACTGAATCATTATTTTGTACTGGCGTCCATGCTCCAATTTGGACACCATTTTTCTCGCATCGCATTACTTTACAACATTGAACACAAAAAAAACTCATGATATTTCCTTTCAAACTGCCACCGGAAGGACTTGAACCTTCAGCCTTGACATTAAGAGTGTCCTGCGCTGCCAATTGCGCCACGGAGGCAAAAACCCCACACTCTTGGATTCGAACCAAGATAGATTACACCTACTGTGGTATTCGGTGTTATCCCGATCCCAAAACCGTCTACCACGACAGTAATAGGCGACCACTTCCAAGTGGTTCAGCGTGGGATTGAAGTAATCATTTCACCACCAGAAATTACCTTCAAATTCTGGCAGGGTAACTGGACAGGAAGGGCTTGAACCTTCAGCCTGATGCTTCAGAGGCATCTGCTCCGCCAATTGAGCTACTGTCCAAAGCAGAATACCGGATTTGAACCGGTCTTTCCACATCGGCAATGTGGTACATTAACCAGACTATGTTAATTCTGCAAAATATTACATCATGTAACGAACAATTCCCCAATCTACAACTACTTCATCATAAGACTTACTCAAAATGTCAATAGCCGCAGGAAACATTTCTGTAATCCACTGTTTTTCTGCCTCTATATCAATTTTGTCAGACAAAGTAAGAGGTTCAATTCCATCATAAGGCCCATATAAAAATTCCCGCATATTCTCCGGAGATTTACGATTAGGCAACCAAATATGAGTATTCGATTCGTCATCATCATTATGAACAATATGTAGAACTTCACCAATTTCATCTGCTATCTTCCAAACATCTATAGAAGGAATCTTTTTAACAGATACTTGAACCTGTTCTAATGCCTCTCCACATCTATAACAAAACTTCTGATCACAACCCATAGTTCTCATAGAAAAATCACAAGAATTTTTAGGATGTTTTGTATCAAAAATAGGTTCCTCAGTAATACTACAAGTTGCTCTAACTACTGGCCCTACATAAATATAAGGATGATCCATAATTTAGCCCTTTCTAATAGTTCCTACTGGATTCGAACCAGTGATCCCCCGCATGTCGAGCGGGTGCGATAGCCACTTCGCTAAGGAACTATCTTGGGGAGAAATAATGAGAGCCAGGAGCGACCTGGGCATAGTCATCATTTCTTATCTCCCCAAAACCAACGCCCAAACGAGGCTCCGTTGATAGCCCTTAAAACCGGGGGTTAAGCCGGTAGTTGTTTGGGTTGTTTTAATCATATCGATTATGTTTTTGTTCAAGAAGAAGCCGCTCTCGTTCCACTCGAAGCCGCTCAGCTTCCATCTCTTCTTGTCTTTGACGACTTTGTCTTGCATTTGCAGCATTA
>Ga0307377_10005290_pt1 | contig 13877 bp, 25 predicted proteins | sample TR3MG_FD_202535 | JGI IMG/M metagenome (GOLD analysis project Ga0307377, IMG submission 202535) | Soil microbial communities from Risofladan, Vaasa, Finland - TR-3 | ecosystem: Environmental > Terrestrial > Soil > Coastal area > Acid sulfate soil | place: Finland: Risofladan, Vaasa | collected... | reverse complement strand
ATGGAAACGCAATTTAACGCGCGAACAAAAGTTTTAAACGGCGTCGTTGAATTGGAGCGCCGCGACTATTGGCAAAACATAACGACAAACCAAATTTTACCAGCGTTAAACGTTCAAAACGACCGAGTCGAGGAATACACGTTAAACACCAACGAAATTTGGAAACGTTATTTTATACACTATCAAACGGACTCGAGCGACTTAAATACGTTGGACTTTTACGACCCGACCGACGCCGAATTTTCAACGGAACCGTTAAACGTTGTTAACGCCGACCTGGTAACGATAAAAGGTTTAAACGATGTAAATATACCTTTTGCCCTTGGCGTCCGTAAAAACGGCTTAAATTGGCTCGAAAAAATCGCAAAAGGTTTTTTCGAAGTTATCGACGAGGTTGTTAATGCTTTTGGCGGAAATGGAAATTTAACCGCTCAAATAACGGACCGCGTCGGCGTCTTACAAATTAGCCAACAATTTTTCGTAAAAACAAAATTTCTTTATACCGTAGGGGGAAAACAACCGTCGAATTACGCGGCAATTATACAAGCGGGGGCAATTTATAATAAATACCATAAAATAAACGAAATAACTTTAAACGATTATAAAATAATTTCGGACGCGCCAGTTAGAATTACAAGCCAAGAATTTGTAAATTTGTTAAATAATAATTTTGCGGAAATTGACGGCGTAATTTGTGAAATTTTGACTTTGCAATATTTGGACGAACAAAGCAAGGCGATTATAAGTTATAAAAAGCCGTTCGATTATGCAAACGGAAAAGTTCAAATTATTGAAATAACGGGCGTTTCGAATTCGTCCACGACCAACGATAATTGTTAAGATATGGAACAAAGATTAAACCAGGACGTTAAAGACATAGCGAAAAACTTAAAAAAAAGTTTGGCAAGTTTGGAGCGCGTAAAAAATGAAGCTTTAAAAGCGTTAACGCCCGAGCAAATGGCGGAAATAGCGCCAATATCGGCGGACTTTTCGCGAGTAATGAAAGCAACCAAAGAGGGGAACGTTGACGAATTGAATAAATATATTTCGAAATATGCCGATTTTAATAGATAGCGCCGATTTTTTGGACGAATGGGGGAACTCTTTAACGTTTTATAAGGCCAACGCGGGCGACAAGTTCGAGGCGGTTTTTAATATTCGGTCCTCAATGAGAATTTCGAGCGTTGGCAACCCGTTAACCCTCGACCCGTCCGTTAACCAGGTACAAAGCGCGGGTATTTCTTGGCTCGACGAGGGGTTTCGAGTTGGCGACAATGTTTTAATTTATATTTACAACCCAGGCGGAACAATTAACAACACATTTTGGTCTACAATTCAATACGTTGACGACGTTATTTGTGATTTCGGGGCTATTTCCGATTGGTACGACTTAACGGCTAACGAATTCGTTGTTATGTACGTTGTCGACGCGATAGGAAGTTTTACAAAATTAGAGCGCGACGGGTTGGACCTTACCTTTAACCACGTTAAAAACTCGACGCCAGGGGCCGAATTTTCATTAATCGACGCCGAAACTACGCAAATAACTTTTACAAATTTAGCGGGCTTGCCCGTTGGCGGACTTGCAAACGGCGTTATTGTTGGAAATCAGTCGGGCGGCTTTTTAATTTCCGCGTCGGTTTTACATTCGGCGCCAACGGCGGGCGGTTTTTCTTTTTGGCAAATAAGGGTTATTTTTTGCGACCCTGGACAATATAGCGACGGGACTTGGTATTTCTCAAGCGAATGTTTAAAAATTTACTCGAAAATGTTTTGGGCGCGACTCAATGGCGAACCTTACGCGCGTTATGAGTCGATTTATAATTTACAAGCGAACTCGGGCCGCTTTAACGAGGCGAACAATACAAGCGTTTTAAACGCCTCTTTACTTTCGGGAATTTCCGAAATCGACTATTGCGTACCTACCGACTTTACCTTGGCCGTTGACGGTCCAATTACCGAACTTGGTTTCGGCGGTTCTTATCGCTCAATTGATACGGGCTATTATAAAAACAAAGTACAAAGCCAAGCAAATTTGGCAATGATTTTGCCAACGACAAATTTAGCGATTGGCCTTTATTCGTCTTATTTAAACCCAACGGGCGCGGGTTATGATATAGAAATAACGGCAATTAATACCGTTGGAACCGTTACGACAATTAAAGGAATATTTACACCAAACGCGGCTTTTAGTTCTTTTATAGACGCCGCGGACCCAAACGACCGTTTATTTTATTTTTGGGTTAAATGCGGGAACCTTAATTTATTGGCCTACGGCTCGCAATTAATTTGTAATCCGCCAATAGGGGGGCCGCTAATTATGGTTCAAGATTTCGGCTATTTAGACCACGCGGAAAACGTCGACGTTATTATTTTAAGCGAGGGCGACAAAACGGGCTTTATTGCGGACACCGAGGACGACGTCGCCTATTTTGGGCGCTTTTTATTGGATAAAAACCAAAATTACGAAAGTTTTAGCGTAAAAATTGAAGCTTTTAACCCCGCAACGGACGAAGATTTTACGTTGGCAAATGTTAATTTTTCCTTTTCGGGCGTTCAAATTTCGGGCAATGGCGTTTATTTATTAAATGAAACGCAAGGCGTTAACCTTACTTTACCGAATACAAGTTTAAAACGCGAGGCAAAATTAACGCTTTCCCCGTCTTTAGACACCCTGACCCAATACGGCGTCCAAATTTACGCGCCTTGGTTGTTGAATTGGAAATATTGGCTTTCTCAATTAAACGCGAGCGTCGATTTTTACCCAACGCAAAACCAGGATTGGGAACAATACGACAATTTAACGACCTGGACGTTACGGACCGAATTAACATTAATAAAAGACGGTTTGGCGTACACCCACGCGAACGAAATAATAGACCGAGAATATAACGCCGAAAAATTAATTGAATCGAGTATTGATTTAATTATGAACTCGTCTAATTTAATTGTCGGAGTTATTCCAATTGGCAATTTAATGAGAATAAAGTCTACTCACATAAATTATTCGACAAATTGGAACCCGTCGACAACCTGGGGAATGATAACAATTGAAAGTTTTGAAAGTTCGCCGCGTTGGATTTGTTCAAGCGTCGTTCCGTTTGATAATAACACCAATAACCCGTTAACGCCTTTGTCGGGCCTTTTAATAAATATCGTTTTCCCGTCGCCAAATATTGCCGTTTTAGAATGTTATTTCGACCCTGGTTTAATTAACTTATCGAACGGCGTAAAAATAACCGCAAAAATTAAAGATTGTGGACTAGAACCAATAACAGACAAAACAACGGCCCCGCTTGACGGTCCAAAAGATACGGCAAACGATAATATTAGTAAAACTTTAGCACCTTAAAAATTAAAAATATGGCTCAAATTAATCAATATCCAATAGAGGTAAACGGCGCAAACCCCTTAAATAACGACGATCTTTTCGACGTTGACAAGTTAACTAATTTGCCCCCGCCCGACGGTCCTTTTCAGTCGCAAAAATTAAGTTACGGCTATTTATTGACTCAAATAACAAGCGCAATTGGCGGCGGTAACAATTTAGGAAATTCAGATTTAAACCAAACGCAGCAACAAAGAACTTTTAACGGCTCAAACCAAAATTTGCTTTGGGATGAAATGCGACAATACTTTATTGAGTTGAGCGAATGGGGCGACGACCCGCAAGCGGGCTTTAAGATAAACCAAAGCGGAACCCCTGGAATAAATAGAACAATTGCGGAAATTAGCAAACAAAACGTAAAAAGTTTTCGAGTTTTTGAGGGCGGACGAGTTGAGGCAATAAACGGCGGAATTGCGGTTGGGGACGGAACTTTGGGGCTTGCGATTAACCCCAACGACGAATCGAACCCAGGTATTTTGGCGCTTTTTATATCGAATGACAAACCGAGCGTTTTTACCGATATTGTTTTTCCCAATTTTCCAACTACTTTTGAGCCGCAAAATTCGGCGGTTGCTTGGTTTCGTTCGTTTTCAAAGGGCGTTTTATTTCCAAATTTAAGCACTACGGAACGCAACGCGATAATTACGCCCGAGGAAGGTTTAGTTATTTATAACACTACTTCGAGTAAAATGCAAGTTTATAACGGGGCAGGCGCGACGGGCTGGCAAAATATGAATTAATAATTTTTGTAACTTTGTTAAAAATCAAATAAAATGATAGATAAAAAAATTCAATCGGTTAACCCTTTACAATATAACGTCGGTTTAAGGGACAATAATACAAGCGTTATAACGGGAAAAATTTTAAATATTGGTTTAGTTCGAAATTTTGAAATGTTAACCGTTCAATTTGCGTATTATAACGACCAGGGGGCCGAAATATCGCGGTCGGCTTGGACCGTTGAGGGCGCGGACCAAATAAATTCGCTTTGGGCGCAAATAGCGCCGTTAATGCCACCGCCGACAAATTACGCACAAGACGAATTATTAAAATATTACGTTGGTTTTATGTTAATTGCGTCCGAGTCTTGGGGGGTTCCTTACTTGGGTTGGGCTTTAGTTGACGACGTAACGGTTTAAAATTTATATTATGTCGGAATGTTTACAAGAACGAATTAACCGCGTTTATGGAGCAATTCAATTGCCGCAAATATTCGAGGAAGAAAACCGCGGTTTTTTTAAATGCTGCGACCCCGTTTTGGTCCTTGGGAGCAATTCGGGGGACACCTGGAAAAACGACTTAACGAGCGTTTGGATAAAATTAAGCGACCCGACCGACACGGCAACGGCTACAATGTATAAAAACGACGTATTATTTACTGCTTATACGTTTATTATTCAAAATTTCCCAAACGAACCAAACGCGATATTTTCGACGGTTTTTTGGAATGAAATTTTAAACCTTGGCGGCCCTGGTTGTTACTCAATAAAAATCGAGTATAATATTAGCGGAATTCAAGGTAATTTTACTTGGGGAATTTACGATTTAAAGCCCTATTCTATATCCAACGCTTTAGGAACCGCCCGTTTACGCGTTAAGCTTAATTTAAACCAGGAAATCGAGGGAATTAATTTTTCGGGCGCAAATGTACAAGACTCTTTAAGGTTTCGCGGCTTTATAGGCGACCGACAACCGAACACGGAAATTGATAATTTAATTTATCAAAACCGAGCCGTTAAAACGGTTGTTCGCGAAAATTTAGAGTCGTATATTATAACAACCGACCCTTTAAGCGACGAATTTATTAAAAAGTTTACGCAACTTTATTTGTTAAGCGAAAACGAGTTATTTATAAGCGATTACAACGCGCATAACGCCGACTATTTTATTAACGACGTTGCGGCGGTTGTTGAGGAAACGGCAGAAATTGATTATTTGGACCGTTACCAAAGGCGGTCTATTTTAACGTGTAAAGTTGGCGACCGAAAAAAGAACAAAAGGACATATTATTAAACTATAAAAAAAAAACAAAAAAAATGGGGACTATTTACACAAGCGGAAATTATTTAATTGTACAAGTTGGCGAAAAACCAAATTTTATCGAATATGAATATTCAATGAAAAACACGGGTTACACTCGCAACGAAGAGGGGGAAATTGATAAATTTGAAATTATCGAAAGCGCCGTTTCCTCAAGGCTTTCGGGGCGAATGATTATTTTAGTTTCCGACGTTGAGGCGTCAAAATGGCTTGACTCGGAACAAATACCCTTTACAGTTGAAACATTAACGATATTTTTACGAAAAAATACCGCCGTATAAAAAAAATAAAAAAATTAAAAAAATGGATATTAGCGGCTTGAGCGTTGGAATGGACGTTTTTATTTCGGTTATTTTTGGAGCGTTTGGAGCGCTTGGCGTTTGGTATAAATTAAAAAATATAGTTGAAATTCAAAAAGTTGAAATTATATCTTTACAAGACGACGTTAAGAATGTACGGGAAAATAAAAAAGAATTAAGTGAAATAATAAATAAACGCGTCGACTCTTTAAAAAATACCGTTGAAAAAAACCGCGAACGCTCGGACAATAACACCAACGAAATAAAAGGCGAAATGCAAAAAATGGAATTGCGAATAATTCAAGCGATCCACGAAATAAAAAGGTAAAATTATAAGTTGATTTTATGCGAAAAATAGTTAAAAATAACTGGGCGTTTATTGCCTTTTCAGTTAAGGCCGTTACGGGGCTTTTGGGCGGCTCTTTAGTGTTAAGCAACGAACACCCTTTTACGTCCCTGGCGGTCCTGGGAATTGGCGCAATTGTAAACGAGGCAATTGATTTTTTTGAATTAAAAAAATAGGTTTTGAAAAAAATAATTTACATAACGGCGTTTTTAATAGTTTTAATTTCTTGCGCAAGCCCTCAAAAGTTGATCGACCGAGCAATTAAGCGCGAACCGTCAATATTTAAAACGTTTTCCGATACTATAACAATTAAACAAACCGTTTTGGACTCTTTTTTGGTTGTTCGAAACGATACGGCCTATTTTGAAAAATTTATTCGCCTTATCGAGTACGATACTATAATAAACACCTCGGGAATTGAAATTGAGCGTAAAAAAACGCGCCAAGAAATAAGAAAAAACGCCAGGTTAGAACGCTTAAAAGAAAAATTAAACTCGAAAATTATTAATTTAGGCTTGAAAAATGACAAATTACAAATTAAATTGGACGCCAAAACGGAACAAAAGGCCGACAAAGAGGGGCAAAAAACCGATCGAACCAAGACAAGACAAGAAAACAAAAACCGTTTTTGGATTGGTTATTTATTTGGCTTGGTTACGTTTTTAATTTTAAAGTTGGTATTATGGAAAATGAATTGGACGACCTCGACAATATTAGCGAAATTCAAAAATTAAACCCTTTCAAACGTTTTTGGGTTGGTTTATTGCTTTGGCTAGTTTCGATAATTTTAAAATATTTTGCGTTTGGAATTGGCCTTATTTTCGAGCCTGTTTATTATTTAATTACTTTTAAATGGAAAAGCGGAATCGGACAAATTGGGAATTGGTTTTTTAATATGGCGTTGAGTAACGACCAGGGGGGAAACGTTCAAAATTCAAATGTTTTTAATTTTCTTTTTACAAAGAATATACCAAAGGGCGAAAAATACGGCAACCCCGACGACACAATTAGTTATATTTTAGCAAGAAACAGTTATAAAAAGAATTTAACGGGCTTGGGGCGCTTTGTGGGGCGTTTATTAAACAAAATCGACCCAAACAACGGGGGACACCTTTTTAAGTCTATTATAGCAAAAATAATTGCGGACCAAGAGGCAATTAATAGAATACACGAAAACAAATATTTTAAATAATGGACGGGGCAATTATACCGTTAACGACGTTAACAAATAGGGCGCAAAAACGGCAATTTATACGCGAGGCGATAAAAATAGCGGGGGAACTAGAAGAGGTTAACACGGCTTTTATTTGGTATTTATTCAACGCCGACAAAACAAAAAGTTACAAAGAAATATATTTGTCTTTTTTGGATAAATGGCAAGCGACCGTTAAAAGCTTGGTCGAAAATAAAAAATTTAGTCATTGCGCAATAGACGTTTTATTTTTCGAGCGGAACTATAAACCAAATTTATATTATTAAATAATGAAAAAACCAACAATTACGGAAATTTTACGCGTTTTAACCGACTCAAAATTTAAAGTTTTCTCAAGCCCTTACGACGTTAACTTGGGGGCAATAAGAACAAAAGACAACGCGGCCAATACTTTTAACGATTGGTTGTTTTGTTTTTGCTTTGACCAGGACGAGGGAATTATTTTTGAAGTCGTCCCAGGAACAACGGACGCGGGCTTATATTATAGACTCAATCCTATGCAAATAGACGGAACGGCAATTATTCAACACGGCGTCCAACACCGCGGCGCCTATCAATTGCAAGACCCAAAAAAGGACCCGACAAAAAGAGGACACCGAGGCCAAAAGGCGTTTAAACAAATTGGCTTAATGAAATATTGGCGGGACGCGGACCGCGACAAATATTTGGATTTTGACGGCGCCGAAACAACGGCAAATTATGCGACAAACGGTCATTTTATGGGGACTTTAGGGCGCGAGGTTAATAATTGGTCCGCGGGTTGTTGGGGCGCAACCGTTGAGAACTTAAATAAAATCTTTAAGGTTGCCGAATTGCAAATAAAACACGGTTACGGCGATAAATTTACTTTTACACTATTGCACGAAAATAATTTTTAAAGGTTTTTAAACTTTTTTATTACCTTTGGACTATTCCGAGCGCGCCGCCTGGCGCGGTTTGTTTATTGTTTGACGACAAATTAAGCCCTCTATTTAGGGGGCTTTTTTCTTTTTACAATTTTTTTTGCTTTTTTTTTCGCTCGGAAACCCTTATAAATAAAGGGAAACAAAAAATAAATAAAAATAAATTAGTTTTTTTTATTCTTTTTACTGCAATATGTAAAATAAAGTTGTATATTTGAGGACGTCAAACAAACAAAAACAAAACAAAATGGAAAATCAAATTACAAAATTCGAAGTTGGGAACGTTTACGAAATGCGTTTCATTGGGGACAACGATTTACGCCCGCAATTTATTTGCGTAAAAAGAACGGCAAAAACGGCAACGTTTGAGCGTTTCAAAGGGACCGAAAGTTTAACGCGTCGCGTTAAGGAATACGGGGGCGAGGAATACGTTTTAGAGGGTTCTTATTCAATGGCGCCAAGTATTCACGCAAAAAGAGTTGTTGCATAATATTAACGGGGGGGCCTGGTCCCCCCTTTAAACTTTTAAAAATGGAATACATAAAAAAAATAATCGAATTACACGAATGCGCGGGCGAAATTTTGGAAAAAATATTAACCGAAAAAAATATAATTGAAAGCTTGGAGCAAAGCCAAAGACAATTTAAAAAAACTTTTGGGCGAACCTCGCCGCAATTCGCCCAAGGAATTTTGGTTTCGCACCGAAAAATAAAAATGCTTTTGCGCGGTTATTCGAAAATTAATAAACAAATAAATTTGTAATTATGGAAAATGGACGAGCAACGATAACTATTAATATCGACGTTGAAATTGATAACGCAAAATTTGACGACGTTATTAGCGAAATTATTACAAAAATTCACGGCGGCAAATTATGCGGCGAGGGTTTTATTAATGGGGCGTTATTTAATTACGAGGTTAATAAAAGTTATGTTAATAATTTTCGAGTTGAGCAATTGGAAAACGGCAAAAAGAGAATAATTTTTCAATCTAAAATTAATAAAAAAGATGAATCTATTTAAACAAATGAAAACGGCAAAAAAACGAGTTTTTTATCTTTTAGATAAAACGCCACGTTTAAGGGACGACGACAATAAATTGATAGCAAACTATTATTACAACGAAATAGGAGCGGAAAACCTCGCTAAAATGAGCGCAACGGAGTTTTTACAACGTTTTGCCGACGGAAAATTAACCTCTACGGAGTCAATAAGAAGAGTTCGCGCAAAATTACAAGAAACAACGCCCGAATTAAGGGGGAAAAATTACCTTAAACGCAAAAATGACGGCGACGAATTTAAAAATAATATTTCCGATTTATGAATAATAACAACCCCCAGGGACAAGAAAATAAAGAAATTTTGGCTAATTTGAGCCGAATTTGGCGGGCCTTGCGTCGACAATTGGGCGAAAACGATTTATTAATCAATGATTTTAAAGAGCAAGCGACCAAAATATTAAATAATTCTAATTATAACGGACCAATTAACGACCAAGTTTTTAACGAATTCGTTTTTTATAAATAAATATTATTAATATTGCAATAGTCAAACCAATAAATAAATAAAAAAATGCACGGTAAAAAATCTTTTGTTTTATATTCAGACGTTAAAGACGTTTTGGACCTTTTGCCCGACGAGCAAGCGGGAAAACTTTTTAAACTTATTGTCGAATATGTAAACGACAACGACCCCGAAAGCGACGACCCTTTGGTTAAATTAGCTTTTGCACCAATTAAGGCGCAATTAAAACGCGATTTGGATAAATGGCAAGGAATAAGGGAAAAACGAAGCGAGGCGGGCAAAAAAAGCGCGCAAGTAAGGGCGGAACAAAAGGAAACAAATTTAACACTTGTTGAAATTGTTGAACAAACGCCAACAAACGACCAACAAACGCCAACAAATTTAACTGTTAATGATAATGTTAATGATAATGTTAATGATAATGTTAATGATAATGTTAATGATAATGTAACAAATAATTTAAAGTTGCGCAAAACAAGTTTTGGCGCCAGATTAAAACCATATTTGGAGCAATTCGGCGAACCTTTATTAAAAGAGTTTTACGACTATTGGACCGAACACAATGAGCAAGGGCAAAAAATGCGTTTCGAATATTCAAAAAACCAACCCTTTAACGTTTCGCGCCGCCTGGCGACCTGGAGCAAAAAGAACAAAGAGCAAGGAAATTTTAAAAACGGAACAAAGAAACAAGGCGACGGAATCGACGCGGACTATTTAACCGAATTACAAAACCGAATAAAAGGCGAGCAATGAAAAACGAAATAACAAAAAATGAAAACCAGGGGTGCGAATTGGTAAAAATTAATCGCAAAGAATTCGTTACAAAATACGACCCCGTCCAAATGTTAACGAGTTATCGACATATTAAGACAACCGAGCAAGCAATTAACGAGGACCAAAACGGAATCGCTTTTTATTCCAAACATTTAGGCGATGACACAATTTTGGCCGTTATCGAATTACATTTATTAGCCCTTAATCAGTCGGTTAATGTCGGCCAACCTTTGACAAAATACCAAATAAAAGAAATTTCAATCGAAATTTTGAGCGTTTTTTATTATTTGTCAATAGTCGAAATTTGTTTTATTTTAAGAAAAGCAAAGCGCGGTGAATTCGGCCAACTTTACGGGGCTTTAAATATTGTCGCTATTTTAGATTGGTTTAACCAATACGCGGAACAACGCGCAGCAATTTACATTGATAAAAGCACAAAGCACCGACAAAACGATTTTTCTTTGAGGTCCGAAGATCGTAAAATTTTAGAGAGGCACGAAAAACTAGTTAATAAAAAAGATAAAAATGACTAAAGAAAACGAAAACGTTTTAAAAGCTGAATTATTCGCCCGTTACGTTGACAAGCGCGAAAAAATTATAGGCGTTTCTTCGGACTTTCAAAGCGCAAGCAAGGCGAACAATTCAAAAGCGATAAAAGTATTAAAAAAAGAATTCGGCTATAAAATACAAATGTTAATACCCGACAAATGATTATTAAAATAAAGCCGTTGAGCGTAAACGATTGTTGGCGGGGCCGTCGAATGAAAACGGAAAAATATTTAATTTACGAGTCTAAATTAAAAAGGCTTTTGCCGCCTTTGGAATTGCCCCCGCCGCCGTTTTCTGTTTATTACGAATTCGGCTTTTCGTCCCTGGCGTCGGACCTGGACAACCCAATTAAACCGTTACAAGACATTTTGCAAAAGAAATATAAATTCGACGACAAGTTAATTTTTGAGTTTACGGCCCGAAAAAAAAAGGTTAAAAAAGGCGAGGAATATATTATATTAAAAATAAATTCATTTATTGATTAATTTTTTTTCGTCTTGAAACGCTTATAAACAAAGGCTTTAGAAAATAAAGCAAAAATAAAACGATATTTTTTTTATTTAATGTCATTTTATACATAATTAAAATGTATATTTACACACGTCAAACAATTAAAACAAAAGAAATTATGACAACTCAAAAAATGACAATTAGAGAAATTAGACAAGATTTATTTTCAACTGATAAATATACCGTAATTGGCTCTGAAGAAATGACTAACAAAGAAAGCCGAGATTTTCTTTATAATGTCGAAAACCAAGGGGAGCAAATGAATGTAATTGATAATGTAGATTATTTATTGATATGGAAGTAAAAAACCTAATAAAATGGAGTGAATGGAGTTTATCGAAAATTATTAAAATGAAAAGCGACGAACAAAGAAAAATCGTTAACCGATACGTTACCGATGTTAAAGGACTAAAATTTAAAAACCATAAATAAAAAAAAAGATGTCAAAAGAAAAAACAAACGACCCGCAATTATTCGAAAATAACGGACAAGCGGAAAAATGCGAAACGATTAAAAAATTAAACCAGGAACAAAAAGAAACGGTACAAGAAATATTGGACAAAATGGCGAAAATGGACATTCCAATTTATAAAACGCCAAATTTAGTTGCGGCAATAAACCAAGTTATGCGCGAGGTTAAAGGAATCGAAAAAACGGCCAACGTTGGGACGGGCGGAAATTCTTTTAAAGCGGTTTCAGACAAGGACGTTAAAAGATTAGTAGGGCAAGCAATGGAGCGCGCTGGCCTGGCAATTTTGCCAATTTCCGTTGAGCCGTTGGCAACGATTGACCGTTGGGAAATTTCCGAGCAATGGGGAAACAACCCCGCCGTTATGAAGCGAAAAAAAGAAATATTTACCGAAGTACGGACCAAATATTTATTAATGCACGAAAGCGGCCAACAAATCGAATTGGCGGGCTACGGGCAAGGCGTCGACTCGCAAGACAAAAGCGCGGGCAAGGCGACGACGTACGCGTTAAAATACGCCTTACTTTATACGTTCTTAATTCCAACGGGCGAAATTGACGACGCGGACAAAACGCAACCGCAAGCAACGCCAAAGAATAAACAAACGTTAACGGACCCGCAATTTAAAAAGGCGCTTGCGGCTATTGAGGGCGGGACCTATTCGGCGGACGAATTACGGGCCGAATTTTCATTAACCCAAGACCAAGAAAAACAATTATAACGATAAAAATAAACACAGTAAAAGATTATGAAAACAGAACTTTCAAAAATAGCACAAGACCTTGAACAAGGCACGATAACTGACAATGAAGCACGAACCCTTTTATTGGGTTTATTGGGTGTTAGCGGTAGGCATTTATGGCTTGACCCTAACGACCTTGAGTTTGCAAAAGCATTGCAGGAAGAAAATAGACTTGAAGCGGTGAAATGGCTTTGTGAAAAAACAAGACCACATACGTTAACCCCATTGAAGGACGCAAAGGACATTCTCGATGCCTACCGCTAACGTAAAAGTATAACCGCAGTGGCGGATTAAAAAGCAGAAAGTATGAATAAAGAACAGAATATAATAGAAAGCACAAACGCTGTATTAAGCACTAAACCCGCCATTGACGGTTATACAGTGTTAGCAGCAGTGCCTTCATCGGAGGTTTATTTGGAAGATTGTGTAAAGGCATTAAAACGCTTTAACGATAACCATTTTGATTTGGCAATAGTTGACCCGCCTTATGGTTTTAGAACCGAGAAAACAGGAATACTAAACTTTAGAAAAGGTGCAAATGAGAAGGTATGGAATGTTGCACCTACTGCTGAATACTTTGATGAATTAAAAAGAGTATCTAAAAATCAAATTGTGTGGGGTGGCAATTACTTTCCTGAATTATGGGTAAATGGGTGCAGAGGATTTATTTATTGGCATAAAGGAAACCCAGTGCCGAATTTTGCCGATGGTGAATTGGCTTGGACAAGTTTTGACAGAAACGCAAAGCAATGCGATTACCGATATTATGGAAACTTAGAAGGCAAAACTTCGGCTGGCGATAAATTTCATCCAACACAGAAGCCAATTTACCTATACGAATGGCTTTTACAGAATTTTGCGGAGGAAGGCAATTTGATTTTAGATACCCATTTAGGAAGTGGAAGCAGTAGGATTGCAGCGTATAAAGGCGGGTTCAACTTTGTAGGATTTGAAATAGACAAAGAATATTATGAGAAACAAGAAAAGCGTTTTAATGACTTTAAATCACAATTGCGGTTGTTTTAGCACGGTCGCCGGCATTGCTGGTAACGCCCGACTAAAAAAACGTTTTAATGTTTTTTAGTTAAAGTTATAAAAAAAACGTATTATTTAAAATAAAGT
>Ga0307377_10005289_pt1 | contig 13878 bp, 9 predicted proteins | sample TR3MG_FD_202535 | JGI IMG/M metagenome (GOLD analysis project Ga0307377, IMG submission 202535) | Soil microbial communities from Risofladan, Vaasa, Finland - TR-3 | ecosystem: Environmental > Terrestrial > Soil > Coastal area > Acid sulfate soil | place: Finland: Risofladan, Vaasa | collected... | reverse complement strand
TGCTGTGGTCAGTCACCGCCGGCAGGTGGTTTCCCAGGACTAACCACTTTCCGCGCACGTGGACGCTCACGGCTTCACGGTACTTGCGATCGACAACTATTTTTTCTCCGGCTATCAAAGACTTAAGCAAACTCTCATTCACGCGTGTACGTGGGATCTCGTCTGCGTAAATGAGGCTTGCGCCGATTAAAACGGAAAGCTTGAAACCGTCCAATGCGTCGAGATTGACTGCAGCAATGCAGCCATGCAGTGCCTGGATGATGTTGACCAAGACCCCTTTCCCGTTTGCGCCTTTGCCGAGCCAGATTTGTGCGCGTTGGTAACGGGCATCAGCCGTCAGTGTGTACCCGATATACTCCTGCAGCCGGCCCCGGACGTCCGGGTCGGGCAGGACCGATTCCAGGAAACGCTCGAACTGCACCGGCGACGGGCAGTCCGGCTGATAGTCGCAGGCCAGCACATGCCGCAGCCCAAGGGATTTGTCCGCCGGCTTGAAATCAATATGACCGTCGCCAATATGGACATACCCGTTCCTGCAGGGGATAACGACTGCTGAGGTGGGCGTCGGTAGTGAAGATGCCCAGAGAATGGCCGCCTTGTGGGCTTTCCGGGCGTTTTCCGGGCCGGCATTATCGCGGTCGTGTTCGACAATCCAGCGATAAGCGTGCCGCTCGCACGCTTCGTCACTGTCAGCGTTCCAATGGGTCCCGGTCCAGCGGTAGAGCATCTCACCGTCCGCCGCGATGTCGCCGGAATCGACGAGTTGCATCGCGTATGGGTGCGGGTCGAAGCGCCTATTCATGATTGCTCTCCCCCGGTGGCGGATCGGAGAGCGTCCCCGCTAGCCTTACTTCCCGTGAGCGCAGCATCCACCTCTTCTTGCCGCCAGTAGCGCCGCCTGCCGATGCGCATAGGGGAGGGGAGCAGGCCGGCAGCGACGTGATTGTCCAGGGTCTTTCGGGAAATGCGAAGCTGCGAAAGCAGATCTTCGGTAGTGAGCAAATGGGTCATCGACGTAGTCCCTTTTTCTTGTTGTTGGGACTACGTATAGCTACCCGCTGTTATGCGCAGGTATCGGAGGGCAGAGAAGGGGATCTGAGGAGAGCGAAGGGGGCTATGGCAGCATCCGAACCTAGTGCCGCCGTGGGAGAAACATCAGTCGCAGCGGGAACTGCTGCAATGCGCTTTTTTTTGATTGTATTACATCGTAGTGCGGTATAGTCTTGCTTGTGCCATGTCTTCAGAAGGAACCAAGGTGAACAAGCCCAAGCCAGAGCCAAAACTAGGCCCGGTATCCTTCCGAGTGACCGCGAAATTCCGGGAAGCATTGAAACTGGCAGCCGACGCAGAGCAACGCTCGCAAGCGAACGTGCTCCACGTCATCGTATTTGATTGGTGCAAACGTCACGGGATCGAACTGCCGGATTCTGTGGGCAAGGGCGCGAAGAAAAAAGCGAAGAAGTAGCGTGTGCGCGCTGACTGGAATCACGTCCAATTATTGCCATTATTGACGCGTCATTTGTCCCTGCGGCGGCTCGAATCACTTTGCGGGGAGCAAACTAAGTGTACTCGACTAGGTTGTGCAGTGCATCCAAGGCGCGACCTCCGAAAATTCGCCGAGTTGACTGTTCCAATATGACCATTTTGTCGTCCGGCAGGGTTGTCGTTGTGCCGGACCGCTGTTCGGCCAGTGCCGCCGTTGACTCCACGGTACGCTGGGGTCCGGTGTCAATTCCTAATCGGTCGTTTGCGCGCCAAGCCTCTGTCGAGGAATTCCTGGGCAGTCATTGCATCGCATTGCCGGCAGCCTAAGCCGGCTGTTTCTCGTTCTCCTTTTTGTATTGCGAGTACCGATCCATGAAGTTCCGATCGAAGTACGTCTTCCGATCCGGCCCGACATAGGGGATCGTCTTCTTCGGCGCGTACACCTGCCCGAACGATCCAAGGATCATCTTCGAGTTTGCCATCGCCACAATCTCTGTAGGGACGGTCATCACTCGATCCTCGCCTTCAAACTCACCCACGAGCGCTAGGTGTTGCGTAAGCGGGAATAGCACTTCCGTCTCCGGGACGCCGAAGCCTGGACTATTTCGAAAGAGGAGGGGCACTTCCTCTGGCTTGTTATACGTGAGCATGACCGGCCGATCGGCCGTAACAAAGCATCCATTCCCGTCGTCCGTTATGTAGAGCGACCACTTCCGCGCATCGAGGGCGCGGAGGACGGAATCGTGAACCTTGAACTCGACGCCGATATGGTGCTCGTTCTTGAAGGCGATGTCGTACTCATCCTCCTTGTAGAACTTCACCATGTCCTCATACGACACCGCTGCATCAACGCCGTAGCCGGCCTTCTTCATGGCCTCTTGCTGCGACTCCCATCGCTCTTTCGTTTCGAGCGACAGTCCGATGATTCGCTTGAAGACCTTTTGTTGCTGGATGCGCCAATGCTCGCGCATCTGAGGAGATCGAACGGCGAGGAGTGCGATGAGGTTGAGGACCGCATTCCGATCGATTTCTTCGAATTTCTTACTTGCGACTATATTGCGAATCGCTGCCGCTACTTCGCTTTCGAAACCCGAGAGCATCCCTTCCAAAGCATCGGGCTTGAATCCGGGTAACTCTACGCGGTTGAAGTCACGGACTCCGGCGACGTTGCGTGGGTTCGTCTCGAAAAAAACATCGTTCTCAAGATTGGCGACCGTGACCCGACACTTCTTTCCAGCGCCCACGGAGAAACCCCGCAAATAGCATTGCGGCATGTAATGGTGGTGCCGCGCCTCGGTAGCCATGATCGAAGGAGCGAAGTGTACATTTATACAACATGGGAAGGAAGCGGCGCTATCAACACGTCCGCAAGCTGCACAGACGGACTCTCTTTCGAATCGACCTGAGTCACTTCTGACAGCTTGAGCGGAAACGCAAACTTCGCGGAACGCGCCCGGAACATGCAGTACCCGCTCGAATGGCGCACAATCGAGATATCTATGACAGCGCGCGCACTCGTCGCCGATCCTGCCAATGCCGTCCACACCGATACCAGTTTTCTGGGACACGTCCGCCATTCGGGAGGCGGGTCTTCACGATCCGGATTGCCAGAAACTGCTCAAGTACTCAAAGTCCACCGATGTGAAGCTCTTCGTTTCTCATATCGCCTGGCAGGAACTTAGAACTCAGTTCCTCCAGTCGGCGTGGTCCGATGTGCTGAAACTGCAGCGACAGTTCGATGCTGTGCAACGCCGACAGCCGGCAAGTCTGATCCTGCAGGGGCTGCGTTCACCCGTCATGGAACTATGGGATGAACCGGAGATTCAAACGCGATCGCATGAAGCGATGGCGGAGTTCGCACTCGAAAATCGCATCACCGTTGTTCCAATGAGCGCGGATCACGCAGACAGGGCGTGGCATCGGTACTTTGAGGCCAACTTGCCGTTCAACCGTGAAGTCACGGACCGCGAAAAGCGCAGGAAAGACATTCCCGATTCCTGGATCCTCGAAGCGGCCATCGACGTAAAGCGGGATCACGCGGGCTTGATCGCCGTGTGCAATGACGGAAACCTTGCCGTGGCGCTGGAGAAAGTTCTGGCCATACGCGTGTTTCGAACGGTCGCAGAACTCGTGGAGCATCTTGACGAAGCGGTGTCGTCCGTCAAAACGGTCAAATCCGTGAAAACCCGGGATTCGGCTTACGTTCAGCCAACGGAAGGAACGGTCCAGGCGGATGGTCCGTTGGCTGCGGTCTTTACCGAAGCAGAATCTCAGTTTCGGACCGTAGCGACCAAGGTGATCGGGCTGGTTTCATACCTCGGCTCCCCCACGAAGGACCAGCTCTACGCCTTGCTGGTGCGATCGGGCATCCCGCTCGCCGTCGCGAAAAACGTCGCCGAGCAACTGGCGCTCGCAACTATCATTCAGGATACCGGACATCATTACATCCCGGGCAACAAGGAAGCCGGCGCTCAGGCGACAGCCGCAGTGGAGCCGGAGATCATCCGGCTGGTGATGGGTGACGATTAAGCCATGGATTTCAATCTTCGCCTAAAAGCGCTCAGCCGTCTGGCGACATCCGAGACGGACGCCGCGGCAGATGCATTGAAAAAAGCACTCCAAAAAGCGCTGACCTCCCTGCATGAGGACACTGAATACGACTTGCTCGAGCAATCCCTCTCGGTGCTCGAAGCCATAGCGCATCGCTTCAGTGATGTCGTGGCGGCTGAAATTATCGCGTTCATCGCAGCGATCAAAACACGTCAAATTACCTACGATGCAAAACTTGCGGCGTTTGCCGCAGAGGTTGCGAAATATCAGAATGCTTCCACGCTCGCCATTCGCGCCATTGAAGTTCTACTATGCGTACGGTACTTGGCGACCCAGACTGTTACGCAAGCACTTCTCAAGTTGTCAATCGACGACGACACCAGCATTCGCAAGGAGGCCGTTGATGGATTGAAGAAAGTCGCCGCCTACAATCTGGATGTCTTCTATGGCCACGATCGACAAGGCGGAATCGGTGGATGGCCGCAAAAGCAGGTCATGGACTTGTTGTCGAGCCTAGGCGATGACGAACTGATAGGATTCCAGCATGCGGTGCTTGAAGTCGCTGATAGTCTCTTGTCGCCCACAATCGAAGGCACGCGCTGGAGTTCCACGGCTGTCACCATTTTCCACGGCGCCGCCCCGGCAGACGGCGGCGTGGCTGATATTCGCGGCGGCACGATCCAGCTCCTGAAACGCCTGTACGCGCTGCTGAAGGGAACGCCGCGTAAGCTTTCAGTGATCACCGTTCTCAACAGCGCGACGCGACAGCACCGCATTCCAAGCGGTGGCGAGGATGTGGCCGCCATGATTACCGGGAACACTCAGGAGGTCCTTGCCTTCTACAAGAGCTTGGTGGGCACGGCCGACTTTCCGGTTGTCCAGAAAATTGAAGACCTCTCGTACTGGGTGTACTACCACGCCCCCAATGACCACGTTAAAGCTGACGCGCTGGCAATTGAGCAGGCAATTGCAGCCAATGCAGAGTACCAAATCTACAAGATGTTGATCGGGTTCGAGGGCATCTTTCTGAGTTGGGAGGAGTTGCGCAAGAATGACAGCTATTCGGAGGAAACGGACAAGTTCCGGCGAGAAAAAGCCACCGAATTTGCAAATAGCATCACCGCTGACAATTTCCAGACGTGGCGCGCACGCATACTTTCCTACGCCAAGACGGAATCCGAAGATCTAGCGACGTTCCCGAACTTCTACTACTTCCTCGAGACCTTCGCCACAGCCCAGCCCACGCTTGCGTTGCAGCTTCTCTCCGAGGATTCAAGGGAGATCGCCGGCTTTCACATTCCCCTTCTGCGCGGCCTTTGGAACGGTCCGAAACAACCGGCGCTTCGAGAGATTCTGGACTCCTGGATTGCAGCAGGAAAATACCTCTATGCAAGCACCAAGCAGTTCCTCGATTGTCCGACCCTGGATCGGGCGCTGGTGAAGCGCCTGCTAGGCCGCGCCGCAGAACTGAATGACCTAAACACTGTCGCGTTGGTCATGTCCGTCGCAGCCTCTAACTACCACGACGACGACTCCATCATTCGTGAGCTGTTCCTGCCCGCGCTCGAAATACTCACCGAACGCGGGAATCCACAGTGGATTTTTGACATGTGGTTCCGGCGCGAAGCGCGTGCAGTCATCTCGAAGCTGGATGATCAGGGCACGGAGCTGATACTTCGCAACATGATGCTTCTGGAAAAGATTGACCACCAGGCCGAGGAACTCCTTTACCTGATCGCACAACGGATGCCCCAGAAGGTGCTCGCATTCCTATGCCAGCGTCTTGCGGCTGATGAATCCGGCGAGAAGCGGAAGACCTACGACGCGATTCCCTACCGGCTGCACAAGCTCGATAAACCGTTGGCCGCAATTCCAAGAGAAGCTGTGCGCATAGTACGGGCGCAGTACGATGGCAACTACGGGATGTTCGTTTTTCGGGGTGCCCACCTGCTTAAGACCATATTCCCGCAGTTCTCCCCGGAATTCGAATGCGAACTGCTCAGCCTAGTGGACGAAGGTGGCAACGAAAACCTTGAGTTTGTTCTGGCTGTCCTAAGGAATTACGAGGGACAACTGTTTGTTCACAACCTATGCAAAGCGATCGTGAAAAGAGTTTCCGAGGATTCGCGGTATCGCAACGAGGTGTCGGTCGCCCTCCAGAATACCGGCGTTGTCAGCGGCGCTTATGGATTTGCCGAGGCATACGAGCGCAAAAAAGCGGAGATGCAGGACTGGCTGAACGATTCAAGCGATAAGGTCAAGGAATTTGCAGCCTGGTACATCAACGGCCTGGACGCGATGATCGTGGCGGATCGCCAGCGCGCGGACGAGGAGATCGCGCTTCGCAAGCAGCGCTATGATGAATAGCGGGCAACCGATCGCGCGGCGGGAGCGAGACCCCCAGCTATGGGCATGAATTAACCAGGACGTAAGCCAATATGAGATGTACGAGCTGCGGCAGCATTCTGCGGAAGACTGATCGCAGAGAAGAGATGGCAGATCTGGAAGAGGACGCTACCGACGGGCAGCAAGCGGACTACTTTGCAGCGGAGCTCTCAGGCGATCATGGGGCCTGGAACATTGCCATCGTCGAATATCATTGCCCTAAGTGCGACCTTTGGATCGAAGTGCAGCAAGAGGCACTGGCGGACTATAGAGAATTCATTTTGGGGTGGCATCAGAAAGCCAGCGAAGAAGACGATTATTTTTCGCGGTTTGTTTTCGAGTATCTCGCGTTCATTGCGCACCTGAAGAACAATCTTTTCTTTGGTGCTACGAGCGATAGGAATGTGATTCAATCGCTAAAGCGCGATCCGATGCGACAGGGGCGGTACGCGGAGCGCGTAAAAAGCGACAAGCACTTGTTGGGCGTAGTGCAGCAATTGCTCGAAGAATTGAAGGAGCGTCCGCTCCATAACAGCTCACTTGATCTGGACTACCCCGAGATTGACAGATGGTGGAACAGCAGTGCCCCGCACCCGAGCACGGACGAGACGTTGCCAAGCGGACTTATCCGATCGGTAGATGATTGGGAGAACTTAGTGGAATTCTGGTACAGCGTAAGGAACAATCTCTTTCACGGTGGAAAGAGCCCAAATGTAAAGCGAGATTGTTTTCTAGTAGAACACGCATTTAAGACTTTAAAGGTCTTTATGGACGAGGAGCTCAGGGATTTCTCCAAATAGGCTCAGCAAGCTCTACCTCATGTTGATTTTCACTGAAAGCTGATCCCAGCAAAAGCGCTCAAGGATACCCACCACCGAAAGAATCCTTTAACCTTGCAACCGGACTTCCTGCCGAATGATTGGTACTGCTACAGGGGGCAGGTCACATTCTACGAGGTCAATCAAGTGTTCCCCGGGGCCCACGCCGTCAAATGCCCAGCATCCACACCCTAAACGCCCGCGGGAACGTCATGCTCCCGGCAATGCGGGAGTACTTCTCATGGTCGGACGCCCGCACCTTCCGGGAGATCCAGCGATTCCACAGCGACTGCCTCGTCATCCTGCAAGCAAAGGGCATTCGCTACGAGGAGCTGAGATCGGCGCTGACCCCCCAGCCCGGCAAGCAGGAGGCGGCGTTCCTGTTCGATGAACACCGGTGCGACCCCGAGCGCATTCCCGGTGTAGATGCCGCCGACGCCTTATTCAAGTTGCTGCCCGGGAAGACCACGCACAGCGTTCTGGGCGGCGAGCTGGTGGACGACAAGGATGAGATCGCCCGCAGGCTGCTTGGGGAGACTGCCGTGATCGCCAAAGACCTGGCCTTCAAGCACCCCTGCTTCTGCTACGTCCTCTACGTGAACAACCTCTCCGAGGAGGCGCTGAAAGCCCTCCACACGGGCTTGCAGGCGCATCCGGGCTATCTAGGCTATGTGCCCTGCACGTATGCCAGTCTGGCCAAGACCTTCGTCGCCCTGCATCTGGTGAACCTGGCGATCAAGCACGCGGGCATCGTGATCCTCGGCCACGAGGACGACCGCGACAACCGCGAGAACTGCAACCTGCAGCTGCACGACTACACCGCGCTCGGCCTGCAGATCCGGAGCCTTCAGTCGATGTACTTCAGCGCCTTCCTGTCCTACAAACCGGAACGCATGCTGCTGCAGGACTCGGACGACGACCTGGAGATCGCGCTGAGGGCGATGTCGGACGCGGTCGCCCCGCTCGGCGAATTCACCGTCGTGATCGAGGACGACAAGTTCGACAAGTATCTGAGAACGAAGAAGCTGGGCAAGCTGCAGAACGCCGGCCTGGCGCAGCTGACCAAGACGGAACTGGAAGCCGCGATTGGCGCCAAGATGCGGTCGAACTATCTTTACAACATCGACTGGCGGGACGAGCCCGACTACCAAGGCAGCTTCTTCAACATCATGCTGGAATTCCCTCGTGCGGGCAGCTACCCCGAACGGATGACGGCTGCCCTGGAGTACAAGGTGGCGACGAAGGTGCTTCGGCTGGTTACACTCACCTAGCCCCGCGGCCGTTCAGGCAGGGCTGGCTGGCTCCGAGGCGCGCCGGTTCGGCATCGACGATGCCACGCGGTGCGGCGGCGGATCGCAGCCAAGCGTCCAAAGTGTCGATCTGCACAAAGCGCGTGGGTACCTCATACGGAGGAAACCGCAGCCAAAAGTGCATGTCCTTGGATACGTAAAGCTCCGTCAGTGAGAACGGCTTGTCAGCGGGCGCCGGCCAGCCCAGCAAGGTGCGAAGCGTGTCCGACTTCTGGGTAAGAAAGTCGCGCCGCCGCTCAATCTTCCGCAGTTGGCCGAGCTCGCTGCCGCCCCCGAAAATCCGATCCCGCAGTCTGCGTGTGTCCTTCAGACAGAAGGCCGGCTGGTTGTACTTGCACTCGGCCGTGAGCCACTGGTTCTCCTCCGGCCGGTACGCCAGTACGTCGAAGTCACCCACGTCTGGAAACTGCTGCTTTGGAAACTGGTCCCGGAAGTCGATGCCCTTGATGGCGTAAGGCATGGCGCGGGCACAGACTTCGTGCGCGCGGTCCTCGAGGCCATCTTCAAGTTCTTTCTTGAGTTGACCGACCGCCGCGCGCACCGCCGGCCAGGGGTAGTCGGCCGGCAGGTAGCCTGCCGAGATCGATCCGGTCCAGATGCGCTTCGCCCGCCCCACCGCCGCCGCCCCCCACAGCACGCGGCCGTCCGGCAGCTCGATCAGTGGCCGGATGGTGTGGCGGCTACCGCGCTTGGAATGCTCCCAGACCGGGACATCGTCTTCAACGACATCCTTGCCGATCAGGCGCCAAGCTTGGTCGGGCGCGAGCAGGAGGAACTCGATCACTGCCAATGCGGCGTCCGGCGGCAGGTCGGGGTGGGCGGCCACTGCTCGATCCGCCATGGTTTGCCTTTCGCTGGCATAGCCGCAAGCCAGTACCTCCGCGCCGCCGGCCGACACCCATAGGATGAGTGTGGAAAGTACTTGCAGCATGTGTGAGTAGGTGAATCGAAGGTCTTTCGCGAAGGCCGCGTCCAGCACCGCCATGTACGCCTGCATCGACAGCGCCGTGGTGACCTTGTCTTCCTCCGCAACGTTGACGCCCAACCGCAGGGCCGCCATCTCTCGCCCGAACACTTCTTCCTGCGCGTCACGCGCCTCCGAGTAGAAGACTTCCGGGACGTACTGTTCGTCAACACGCAGGCCGCCCACGTCGATGCCGTTGTGCAGCACATCGCTGGCGCCGTACAGAACGAACAGCCAGTCGACCATCGCCTGGATGGAAAGGACCGTCTCGGCACGCACCGGCGAAGCCTGGGGCGAGGTCAAAACCAGCGCGCTTTCCAGCAGGTACCGGTAGTTCCTGCTCTCGCGGACAAACTTCTCGTGGGCTTCGGCCAGGGATTGCTCCCGGTTGTAGTCGACCTCGTGGCGAAGGCTCTGCTTGATCCGCAACTCGTCCCGGTCATAGGAAGCGGTCAACGCGTCGTATTGCTCGACGCAATACCGCAGCAGGCTTTCGCGATCCAGCTCGCGAATGCGCTGGTGTACCGCGTCCCGGTAAGCCGCGCGGGCCGGGTTGATCAGCGTCTTGGCGGCCTCAAGCGTGTACGTTCCCGGGGCCACGCCTTGCGCTTTCAGCAGGATGGCCAGGTCACGCCGGGCCACCTTGTAGTCCTCGGGCTTCGGCACTTGCGGCTGGGTGAAGTCCGGCACGTCCACCATGCGCCGCATGCGGTTGAGAGTGAATCGCGGCGGCCGGCCGGCCGTGCCCGCCAGGGCTTCGCGCAACTCCGTCGGCATCGGGCCGCCCAGCGCCGCGAACAGGCGCTCGACGACCGCCATTGCGCAGGCGACCTCGAAACGCGCATCTTCAGCATCCTCCAGGTCTTGCGCCAGCTTCGCCAGATTGACCGTGAGCCGGGCCTGGTAGCTGCGCGCGTCGCCGCGCGGTGTCTCGTCCCATGCCGTGATGAGGGGCATGGCCACCGCGTGTTGAGTTTGTTCATCCCCGGCGGACGCCAGTAGGTGGGTCGCACTGAAGCAATGCAGATTGACCCGCCGAAAGGGAAGCTGCAGAAACGGCGAAATGATCGACGCCCGTTCGGCGATGCTGTCGGCGGCGCAATGCACGAAGAGTTCAACCAGCGAGCCATCCCGCGGTTCCAGACCAACCGCGTCGACATCGAGGATGAAGTGCAGGGTGCATGTCCCGATCGCCGACGACCATGCGAGTTTGGGAGCATTCTTGGCAGTGACCCGTGTCAACGAACTTACGCCCTTGCGCTCATGTGTCTCCCAAGCGCTGTCCTCGTCCGGGAAGAAGAGCGGCGCCTGATTCCAGAACGCCTTGAGCTGACCGTAGCGCCAGGACGCCCCCCAGTGGGGGTCCAAGCCCAGGAAGTTCGGGACCACCGCGCCTTCAACGATCTGGGCGTGGACGTCACGAAACGACCCGAACAGATCACCCAGGTCGCTGAACGGACTGCCGCCAAATTCGCCCAGGCCGTCCACGTACTTCCAGAACCGCGCCAGTTCATCCACCGATTCAATCGAATCAAAGATCGTGCACGCATCCACCAGGCTCATCAGGCGCGCGTCGGCACTTGGCCGCTTGATCATCGAAGGGCCGGTGGAAATCGGTGTGTTCACCAGGATGATTTTCACGGCGGCGGGCCCAGGCACCGCGCCTTGCGCATCGCGAAGCTGGACGCCGTCGGAGGTCCCGACGACCTGGAAGCCCCAGTCCGCTTCCCGCATGACACGGCGCATCGCGGTCACGGCCTTGCCGGCCTCGGCCAGCTGGCCGGGCGGCACGGGCACCACCAGGAAGTAGTGCGGACCGTCGACAAGGACGGCCGCGATGGCCAAGGGCACGCGCTCGCCGCGCGACCGCAGCTGCAGCGGTCCGGTCAGGCATGAGCGGCCCTCGATCCGCCTCGCCAGGAAGGCACCCAATCGCGCTGCGACCCGGGCCGGAGCATCGAGCGCAGCCTTGGCCCAGGCGTCGATCACGACCGTTGTCGCGTTGCGCAGGGACAGGGCACGGAGCGACCCGTCGATCCGGGCCGCCAGCCAAGGCAGCGCCGCGCCGGTCATCACCGCGTCGCCGAAGCCGCTCGCATCCTTCCAGGAGGCGGGTTGTCCTAACTCAGCGACGTATTCAGCCCGAAGCTGCTCGGCCGCCGGCAGCTGCGTCAAGGCCGGCATGACGACTTCCCAAAAGGACGCGGGCGGCACCTCGATGTGTCCGGGATTCGATTCGTCCGCTTGATCGCCCCCATTCCGTGGCACCTGCCGCAGAAGCTCGCCCTGCAACCGGATCGCGCGCTCCAGATCGGCCACGGCCTGGGTGCCCTTCCCATGGCAGATGCGGAATGCTTCCATGTGGTCGACGATGCGCTGCACGGGGCCACCGTGCAGGATGGCGACCGGCTCCTGCCCGAGGAGGACCTTCACCTCGCCCCAATCTGCCTCCGGCACGTAGTCCTCGAGCATGGGAAAGTCCGGCAAGGCGTCGATCAGTGCGCCGCAGAACCCCGCGAAATCCTCGTAGTTGGTCATGCGGGCGGGCGTGAAACTGTCGGCCGGCGTGGACACCAGCAGGCTGAAGGCCAGCTGGTGCTTGACCTGGCTCGCGCGATTCGATTGCCAGAGGTCGGAGATGTTGACCGCCGTGAGCGCGTCACCAGGATGGAACCGCGTGAGGACCGCGCGCACCCGGCCGCAGGATGTCTGAAAGGCCTGCTCAAACATCTTCCGCCGTTCGTCCATGGCCCGCTGCATTTCGACAGGCAGCTGCGGCTTCATGGCCGGCGCGCGAAACGGCTTCTTGCGCTTCTTCTTTCCCATTCGCCTTCTCCCTTGTGACCCGGTCCGGCCGGACGAAATAGCCCTGCAGACCGTGGTCTTGGGAGATTCTCCCAGATTCCGCTGTGCCGAGTTCAAGCATGGGGAGCTGCCGTGTGTTCCATGAACTCTCAGCTTTAACCAGATCGAGAGCGCCATGATCTCTGACGGAAGCGCACAAGAAATTCCTGAGCCACTGCTACTCGGCGATCAAGCCTGTCGCTGCACAGCGGCACAACGCGGACAACGATTCGAAGTGGACGATCGACTGACGCAGATCGAGAGGAGTACGCGCGATTACGATGACGCGTGCGGTCGGGCCTATGTCTGATCGGCCGCTTGCACTGGAGAACGTGGAACGTACACATTGTGGTCTTGATACGGTTGGCTGCTAGCGCGGGACTGAGTTTCTTGGACAAGTTGATCTAGGTCGACGTGCCGTGCGTGTCTTTCTTCCTGTGGGTGATGACGATGCCGGAAGGCACCATGCAAATGGCCGCAAGGCGTCGCCTCGTTCGCCGTGGTCATCTTGGTGGCCTTAGCGACCATCCTGTACAAGCCCAAGGTGCGCGTTGCGCAGTAGACACGTCCGCTTTCGGGTCGGGAGCTCGCGTTCGTTTCTCAGTGAAGCAGACGTACGAGCCAGCTGACCAGTTGCCTTGCTCACCAACGACTGCTTGCCGCTCCATTGCCGACTGGTTCCAGTGGTCGCATCAACGGCAGGACTGGCCGAATTGTGGGCATTCCCGGTAGTAGTCCGCACCGGTACCGCCGGGTCGAACCGATATAGGTTGCGAACCCCTCACCAGCGCGCCATTTGTTGCTGGAAATTGCAGTGCAGCATGCCACGCGGGCGCCATTGACGTGCTGGCCGAGGAACGCCGACGCCCCGAAAAGTGAAACCCGCAACGGTTAGGCCGGGGGCTTGATTCACTTTAAATTGCGGTCAGGGATACAGCTTTTCCGCCGTGGTCGACCGGTTCGCGTCCTGTCCTTGCCATATCGGCGCGAACCCCAGAGCCGACGTTGCCACGAGCGGCAAACCTACAACCCGCACGCGGTGGCGAGTTCCTTTGTCAATAGCGAGAAAGGCGGCACAGACTTTCAACGCCTGGCCCGTGCTGCCCTACAATCACACTGCTACGTATCGATTTTCGCCGCCCGGTGCTGCCCCACAAAAGTGAAAGGCCCCCATTTCTGGGGGCCCATGAATTGCTCACAGCGTAAGCCAGTTGCCTACGCCGATTCCTGCTCTGCCCTCATAGCCTCGATTTTTGCAATCAACTCAGGCGGCTGCTCGCCGCGCATCAGTGCCGCCAAGTCCTCGTTGCTTATTTTCATACGTACAGCGCCGTTTTCCCTGGCCCATCGTTCGTTGTCGATTGCCACCATGGCGAGGTGCTTCTCGATTGCGCCGTCGATTTCGGCGAGACGCTTTATGGCTCTGCGGCCGGGCGCACGTTCTTGATTCGCGACGGCGGTAATCAGCTCTGCCAGGGCAGCCGATTTGCGTCCGGCGAGCCGCAAGTACTCCGCGCCGATA
>Ga0307377_10005288_pt1 | contig 13880 bp, 16 predicted proteins | sample TR3MG_FD_202535 | JGI IMG/M metagenome (GOLD analysis project Ga0307377, IMG submission 202535) | Soil microbial communities from Risofladan, Vaasa, Finland - TR-3 | ecosystem: Environmental > Terrestrial > Soil > Coastal area > Acid sulfate soil | place: Finland: Risofladan, Vaasa | collected... | reverse complement strand
TTTTTCCTATAATTTCTTCAATAGTCTACTTGATTGAAGAACCATATACTTATCTAGGATCTTATGATATAATTCATAGAATTGGAAGTTTATTTGGCATTTTCTCTTTTATTTGGATGAGTTTTAACATCATCATCATGACAAAGATAAAAGTTATAGAAACAAATTTTAGTTTGGATTGGTTACTTAATTTCCACATGTGGACGGCTGTTATTGCATTAATTCTCGGTTCTCTCCATTTTCCATTATTGCGCATAGGAGGAAGCCTTGACCCTATTCAATTAAGTACAGGAACCTTTGGATGGGCTTCTATCGTTATTGTGATGGTACTGGCAAAAATCTTCATGTCAAATAGTCTAGTGAAGCATAAAGCAATCAGAAAACTTAGAGCGACCGCATTTAAAAAGGGATATAGATATAGCATCAATAAAATCCTCCATAATGTTTCCATGGCAGGATTGGTTCTCATTTTTTTCCACTCAATAATATCGTTCACGTCGGCAAGTTCGTTATACATGCTTGGCTTATACTACTTTTTCTTTGGTATTGCGTTTATCGGATGGTTTTATCACAAGTTGATTCGAAAGTTTCGATCAACAAGTGACCCTTACGTATATCGTAAAAGTTCTAGGGACGATGTAAGTTCGGATGGCGTCTCAAGTAAGGATAGAAAGTGGGCAATAAATTTATTAAAGCAAAACCCTTCGCTTTATCCATGTTTGCAATGTGGAATTTGTACATCTGAATGTCCTGTTTCCAATGTTACACAGGGAAACTATAACCCAAGAAGGAATATCTTAGCCACTCTTTTAGGGTATAAAGATTTGCTCTTAAAAGGAGACAATATAGTAATCTGGGGTTGTACAACATGTCATACGTGTGATGAAGTATGTCCTCAAGATATCAAACTAACAGATTTATTCACATTTTTGAAGAACCAGAGTATTGTTCTGGGTAAAGGACCAGACTTTATTGTTAAACAAGCCAAAACAATTTTTGACAGTGCGAAAGCTATACCTTCTCAGCCAGCTATCGAACATAGGAGACAAGAATTAGGGTTACCCGTAGGTTCAGAGCCAGATATCAGTGAAATGCAAACTTTACTAACTAACTTAGGAATTAAAGACAAATTTGAATTGAGAACTTAACTAAATAAAAAGTAAAAAATAAAAGAATGGCATAGAATTTACTAATTCAAAAAATTGATTTACTTTTTTAAGGATTGAGATTTCATATCTTTCATATTTTTTTACTATTTTCTTTTAAGATTTTTATCTGGATTTTCGGATACAAATTACATTAAAGGTTATACTTTATTTAGACAAAATATAAATTTTATTCATTATATGATTATTAATAGTAAAAAAAAATACATAATAAAAATTAATTAAAAATTCTATTAGGAGAGAATCATGTTTCAGCAAGCAGGAAGGGGCTATGATATGGCTATAACTCAGTTTTCCCCTGAGGGTCGTCTTTTTCAAGTTGAGTACGCCATAGAAGCTGTGAGAAGAGGAACAACGGCTATTGTATGTAGAAATAATAATTCTGTTGTATTTACCGTTGAGAAAAAGAGTTCCGAGCTTCAAGAGATTATTGGCTCTGAGAAAATTTTTAAAGTTGACGACCATATTGGAGTAGCCATTGCCGGTTTAACAGCTGACGCAAGAGTTTTAGTTGATAAAGCTCGCGTCCAAGCACAGGTTAATATTTTAAATTATGATGAAAAAATTTCTGTAAAAGATAGCACCTTAAACATTTGCGAATACCTCCAATTGTTTACTCAGAATGCGGGCGTAAGACCTTTTGGAGTAAGTTTTCTTATAGCTGGAATTGATTCCAATGGAGAAGCTTCCTTGTACTTAACTGATCCAAGTGGAGCTATGTGGGGTTATAAAGCCTTTGCGATTGGGTCAGGAGCGACTGAAGCAAGAGCTTACCTTGAAGAAAATTATAAAGAAGATATAAATGATGAGGACCTAAAATTATTACCTTTAAGGACCTTGAAGGAATTAATGGGTGAAAATTTAAATAAGGATACTTGTGATGTAGCTTTCATTATGAAAGACGATTTAAAATTTAAACTATTAAATGATCAAGAAAAAGATGAATTATTAGCTAAAATATAATCTTCTTACAATTATATCTAATTCAAGGTTATCTCAAATTAACGTTTATCTAATAATAGAAGGCAAAAAACATACAGAAACGAAATATTTCCATAAAGCAAATCGAGATAAGTTTCAATGATAGAAAGAGCGCGGATAGATTTAGGCGATTTTATAATCGGACGCATTGAAAAAGAGGGTCGAACATTTGAAATGCTAATAGCCCCAGATCAGGCTTGGGAAGCGAAAAAAATGATTCGAGACGAAATCAAGAAGCGTTTTGTAGATGGAAAGGATAAATCACGTGTTTCTGTGGACGAACTTCTAAAGAATCCTAAGATAGCAATTGAATTAATTTTCGAAAGTTTCATTGTATTTGAGGATTTAAGGCGAGGAAAAAAAGCTACTGATGGTGATATGGAGGCTGTATTTAACACTACAGAAGGGAGAATTATAGCGGGCTATATTTTACTTGATGGGGAGATTCAATGGACTCGCTCTCAAAGAGATGAAGAGAGGGAAAAGAAATTAAAACAAATTATAACAATAATTACCAAAAATGCGATAAATCCTCAAAATAAGAAGCCACATCCTTATCAGAGAATCGAGAAAGCTATAGAAGAAGCTAAAGTTAAAGTTGACTTAATGAGAAATGCAGAAGAACAGGTTGATGATGTTATTAAACAAATACGGGCAATCATACCTATTCGAATGGAACAGGTAGAACTTGCGCTTAAGATACCTTCTGCATTTACAGCGAAAGGTTATAATATAGTAGCGCAAATAGCGCAAATTAAGAACGAGGAGTGGCAATCGGATGGATCTTGGGTATCAGTTGTTAGTTTGCCAGCAGGTTTGCAGATGGAATTAGTAGACAAGTTAAATAAACTTACTCATGGAAGAGTTCAAACTAAAATTATGAAATCTTAGCCGAATAATTTTTAACTAATTTTTGTTTAGATTTTTTTTTTACGACATTGGTTAAGTAAAAGTATAAATAATAAGAAAAAGTGAGTTTAAGAAATGGAACACGAGAAAGATGAACCTATTGAAGATCCTACAGTAGATACTTCTGAGGACGTAGATATCGATGAGTTTGATGACGAGGAAACTTCCCGCGATCTTGTAGTACCTGGAGAAATTTTATCAGAGGATACAAAAAATTTCCTACCGGGACGTGGAACGATATTTAATAAAGATAGATCTAAAATTATTTCCTTAAATATTGGATTAAAACAAGTTAAGAGAAATTACATTAATGTAATTCCCCTTAGAGGATTTTATACACCCCGTCCAGGAGACAAAATAATTGCATTAGTTACTGATAAAAATCCCGTTAAATACATATGCGATATAAACTCGAAAGACAACGGAGTTTTAAAACCTAAGAACACAGTAACAAGAGGAAAACCGAGAGGTTACAGAGGCGGAGCATCTGATGATCAGGATAATTCTACGGAAAAGTATGAAATCGGAGACATTTTAATAGTTAAAGTACTTTCGGCAGATAGGTTAAATAAACCGGAATTAACAACCGTGGGTAAATACTTAGGTAAAAGAAGGGATGGATTAGTAATCACAATTGACCCTCCAAAAATACCCCGCGTTATAGGGCGTAGTGGTTCGATGATTAAAATGTTAAAAAACCTGACTAAAAGTAATATATTTGTGACTCAAAATGGTCGTATTTGGTTAAAAGGCGAAGATTTGGCTCATGAAAGATTATTAATAGATGCGATACGAAAAATAGAAGAAGAAGCCCATACTGTTGGGTTAACAGACCGAATGTCTGAATATATTGAGAATGAAAAAAAGATAAGAGGTATGAATTAAATGCCGTTAATTATTAAAGATGAGTATCCGGAGAAGTTATTTCGTGAAGACGGTAAGAGGTTAGACGGCCGAGATAAATACGAGCTGAGACCTATTAAAATGGAAGTAGGAGTCTTAGAAAATGCTGACGGTTCAGCTTACATCGAATGGGGTAACAACAAAATATATGCTGCCGTTTATGGACCGAGAGAAGTACATCCTCACCATTTAGCAAAACCAGACAGAGGAATTTTACGCGTTTTTTATCGGATGGCAACTTTTTCGGTGTTTGAAAGAAAACGCCCTGCTCCTGGTCGCCGAGAAAAAGAAGTTTCAATGGTAATAACTGACTGCCTGGAACCCGTTCTCTTTTTAGAACTTTATCCTGGAACAGCTTTTGAGGTTTTTATCAACGTTATGGATGCCGATGGTGGAACACGATGTGCTTGTACCACGGTTGCAGCATTAGCACTTGCAGATGCAGGTGTTCCTATGAAAAGTTTAGTAACCGCCGTTGCTGTGGGAAAAATTGATGGAGAATTAATTACTGATCTATCAGGGATAGAGGATAAAGCAGGTGAAGCAGATTTACCTTGTGCAATGACATGGTTTAACGAAGAACTCTCATTACTTCAATTTGATGGTAGTATGGATTTAGATGAATTTAGCAAGTACTTAAGCCTTGCTAAAGACGCAATCTCTAAAATCTATGAAATTCAGCTGGACGCGTTGAAAAAGAAATACATCGAAATTCAAGAAGAATACAGTGGAGGAGAGAAAAAATAATGATGAATATAAAGCGAGTAATATCGACTATAGAAAAGAATTATATTCTTTCAAATCTGAAAAAAGGAGAAAGAATAGATGGCAGAGATCTTTGGCAGCATAGAGACTGGAGTGTTAAAAGTAATGTAATAGCTTCAGCGGAGGGATCTGCTGAAGTTTCTTTAGGAAAAACACGGGTGATCACTGGATTGAAGTACGATGTAGGTGCACCATTTCCAGATCTTCCTAACGAGGGAGTTTGTACATTTATGGCTGAACTATTACCTTTAGCATCTCCTTTGTTTGAAAGAGGTCCTCCTGACGAACAATCTATAGAATTAGCACGCGTTGTTGATAGGGGAATTCGCCATGCAGACTGTGTTCAAACGAAAAAGTTGTGTATAAAGGAAAATGCAGCAGTCTATATTCTATTCGTGGATATTTATGTTATTAATTATTCAGGGAATTTAATTGATGCTGGTGGCATTAGCGCTTTAACTACGTTAATTTCAAGCAAAATCCCTGAAGGAATATGGGAGAACAACGAAGTTACATGGACGGGTAAATATTTGAGCGGAGATACACTTGTGAACGAATTACCTATAATTTTAACATATGGAAAAATTGGTGATATTATTTTCTTAGATCCGAGTTTACCAGAAGAATTAGTATGCGATGGAAATATTTCAATTTCGGTAACCGAAGATAAAATAACATCTATTCAAAAAAGTGGATATGCTACTTTATCTATAAAGGAAATAGAGATGTTAGGTAAAAAATCTATGGAGATTGGCAAGAAGATCAGAAAAGATTTAAATCTTTGGCAATACAAGCGTTAGGATTAAAATTTTTAGTTAATTTAATTTTTTTTATTTTTCATTTATAAGAAACAGGACCAATTCATTTCTTAATTTAAGTTACTTTTCTTACTCTTCTCAGAGTTTCAAAAGTTCCACATCGTTTCTTCATTGGAAAAATTTAAAGTTTATAATAGTTTTTATTTAAACACATTATTATAAAAGAAACTAGTGATCAATATGGGTAAAACAAAAAAAACAGGAATTTCTGCAACCTTTGGTGCGCGTTATGGTGGTAATGTTCGAAAGAAATGGCGATTAGTAATGGAGAAACAAAAAGGTGGCAATTTAAAATGTCCACGATGCGAAACAAAAGGATCTATTAATAGAATCTCCACAGGTGTATGGCATTGTAAAAAATGCGATGCTAAATTTACTGGTGGTGCTTATTACACCCAAACTCCTCGAGGTGCGGAATCTTTTAGAATAGCGAAGCAAAAACAACGAGAGTTAGATGCTATAGAAGAATAATGAATAATAATAACTTACTTACTATTAAATCTACTTTAGAGTTTCAATTTAAAACGCCTGAATTATGTAATTATTCGTATAACTCTTTTTTACCTGAATTTAAAGTTCAAAAATCAAAAAGAGCTACTATAACTTTAAAAAAAGAAGAAAATTCCTTAATCTTTTCAATAGAAAGTAAAGATATTACTGCATTCAGGGCAACAATTAATGAAATCATCAGTTTTGGTCGTATATTTGAAGGCGTTTTGAATATTGTAAATAAAACGCAATAAGTCTTAGATTAAATTATTCGTAAATTTCATATTCCACATTTCATTTGATATTATAAAACAAATTTTGTGATTTTCGTTGACGATTAATTTGGACCAATTAGATGAAGAAACAAAAAAAAAATTTCAAAATTTAACTCAGGTTGGGCAGACTTTAGAACTCCTAACACAACAGAAGATTCAAATTGATAGTTCAATCAGAGAAACAGAACTTGCATTAGAAGAGTTAGAAAGAGCAAGCCACGATACAACAGTTTATAAGCAAATCGGTGGTATAATGGTTAGAAGCGAAAGAGATAAGCTTCTGGCAGAAAAAAAATCGGATAAAGAAACCTTAAATATGCGTTCAACCACGCTTGCTCAAAAAATAGAAAGAACAAAGAGCACTTTTGAAAATATGCAAAAATCTCTTCAAGCAGATCTTCAAAATCAATAATTTAATGAAATATTCATGCTTAATTCTAAAAAAGAGGATTTTTTAAACTTTTTAAAAGGAAAAAATCTCTTAATTACCACCCATGATTTAGCAGACCTTGATGGTTTTATCTCAGGGATTGTCTTAAAATATTGTTTTGATTATTATTTCCCTAACCAAAACATACATTTAACTTTTTCAGGACTATCTAAGCATACAAAAAGTTTTATAAACAAATTTAGTACAAAATTTCCAAACTTTAACTTTACCTTTCAAGAACATGTTGAATTATCAGATATCGATGTTATCGCGATAGTTGACTCTAATAATCTAGACCAAATAAAGCTATTTAATAATTTAGATTTGGATATTCCTTATATCTTTATAGATCATCATTTAAATTTACAGAAGGATTATCTAGGTAATGTTTCGTCACTTAATTTGATTTTTGATAATTATTCTTCGACATCAGAAATAGTGTTAGAATTATTTGATGATTGCACCATAAAGCTTCCAATACCATATAAATATCTTCTTGTATCAGCAATCTTGACCGATTCTGGATTTCTCAAGTATGGAAATACCAGAACCATAAAAAGTTTAAATAATATCTTACAGGGTCAGTTAGAAATTCAAGATATAATCCCCTTACTAAAAAATGAAAAAGACATCTCAGAGAAAATTGCACGAATTAAAGCGCTTCAAAGAGTTAAATTAATTCGAATTAACAATTGGTTAATAGGAATATCACATCTTAGTAGCTTTAGCGCTTCTGCTGCTTCAATCTTAACAAATGTGGGTTTTGATATTGGAATTGTCGTATCTGAAGATAAATCTGATTATAGAATCTCTACTCGAGCAAAAAAACAAGTTTGCCTAAAAACAGGCTTACATCTTGGGAAAATTATAAGTGAAATAAATAATGTGAATGGTGGTGGACATGATGGTGCTGCTACTTTGAATGGTAAGAATGATGTAGAGGAAAGTCTCAATCAATTAATCGATAAAATAAAAGAAACTTTAATTAATTAACTATCTTTATAAAGCAAAAAGAATTATGGAGAACCCATTTCATGAGCTTGATTAAATTTAATAATTTTCATTTTCGATATAAAGGAAACGACGAATATGCGCTTAAAAAAATTAATTTGGAAATAGGATCAAATAAATTTATTTTATTAGCTGGGGAGACGGGATCTGGGAAAACCACATTAATTAGATGTATGAATGGATTAATCCCCCAATTTTATGCTGGCTATTATAAAGGAGATGTAGAAATTTCAGGAAAAAATACCACTGAAACAACAATATCAGAATTATCTAGTGAAGTTGGAATCGTATTCCAAAATCCTGAAAATCAACTAATTACAATGAATGTAGAACATGAGATAGCTTTCGGTTTGGAAAATTTAGGAATTCCAAGGGATGAAATAAAAGAAAAAATTAAGGAAGTTGTAGAAATAACTGAAATTGAAAGTATAATAGATAAAGCACCTTTCGAGATAAGTGGTGGTGAACAACAACGAGTTGCTATTGCTTCAATTTTAGTATTAGAACCTAGGGTTATCGTTCTGGACGAACCAACAGCAAACTTGGACCCATTATTTGCAAGAAAAATTTTAAACCTATTAAAAAAAATACAAGTCGAAAAGAAGATAACTGTTATAATTAGTGAACACCGAATGGATTTAATTCTACCATTAGTAGACGATATAATTTTAATGAAAGAAAGTGAGATTATAGCTTATGGTGCTAAGGACAAAGTCATAAATTCTAGCACATTTGAGAATTCGAATATTAATAAACCAAAAATATATTCAATTTTTAATGAATTAAAAAAGAGAAATAAATTTCAACACGATATTCCAGTTTCTATTCAAGATGCCATAAGTTCATTAAAAATGATTAAATAACTTGAAATACTCATGAAGGATAAAAATTCGCTCCCTTTAATAATGGTACACGATGTTGATTATGTATACTCAAACGGAACAATTGCGTTAAAGCAAGTTTCATTAAATATTAAAAAAGGCGAATTTATTGCAATAATGGGGCAAAATGGAGCGGGAAAAACGACTTTGATTCGTACTTTTAATGGATTAATCCGACCAACAAAAGGAAGTATTTATTTAGAAGGAGAAAATATTGATTCAAAAACTATTGCTACAATATCGAAAAAAGTTGGTGTTATCTTCCAAAATCCTATGCATCAACTATTTTCTAATACATTAGAGGACGAAATTAAATTTTCCTTGAAAAGTCTAAATTTAGATAAAGAAGAAATTCAAATAAAAGTTGATCAAATACTAAAGGAATTTGATCTCGAAAAATATCGAAAAAGATCCCCATTAAACTTATCTGGTGGAGAATCAAAAAAATTAGCTATAGCTTCTATTATTTGTCGTGACCCTGACATTCTAGTTTTTGATGAACCAACATTAGGGCAAGATGCAAAAGAGATTAATTTCTTCCTTGGATTAATAAAAAACGAGCTAAAAAGAGGAAAAACAATAATAATGGTGACACATAACATAGAGTTTACAATAGAACATGCTCCAAGGATAATCTTGATGGGTGGAGGACAAATTATTGCAGATGGTCCAACACAGAGTATTTTTACTAACGAGTTTTTAATATCAAAATCTTCATTAATTATGCCGCAAATATATCTATTCAAAAAAGAACTTCAAAAAATAGGAATTACTATTCCTAAAGAAGTTATTAGAGAAAGCGAAATAATTAGTTTTCTGGATAATTATTTGGAAAGCAAATCCACAATTTAAAGGAGGAAAATTAATAAATGTCTTTAGAATTTCTGAGTGCGTTCAAATTCTTGAAAAAAGAGACTTTTCTCCACAATTTAGATCCAAGAGCTAAATTATTACTAGCGATAACATACACTATTAGCGCTCTATTATTTCAAGAAATAATCCCCTTATTACTACTTTTAATAACCCTACTCCCAGTAATAATTATAGGAAGGTTATTTAAAAAATGGTTAGAGAGCGTCAAGGGAATGTCTTTTCTCTATATTTTTATTATTGTTCTTAATACTCTATTTATTAATGAAAATGGATTATCATTTGCGATTGCTATGATTTTAAGAATTTCAATAATGATTTCTGCATTTTCTTTATTTTTTTTAACTGTAGATCCAAACGATTTAGCTCTTTCCCTAATTAGTATGAAAATTCCATACGAGTATGCATTTTCTTTCTCGTTAGCATTTAGGTTTGTTCCAACTATTGCTATAGAAACACAAAATATCATCGATGCTCAACAGAGTCGAGGTTATGAAATGCAAAAAAAAGGGATAATAAATCAAATAAGAAACCTATTTCCTCTCTTAGTTCCTCTTATAGTTAGTTCTATAAAAAGAGCCTTTAACGTAGCAGAAGCCTTAGAATCACGATCTTTTGGTAGTAAAAAAGGTCGGACATTTTATTATACGATTAGATATTCCTTAAAAGATTGGATATTTTCGCTATACTTGATTTTTTTATTGACTTTTTCAATATATGTTAAAATTAACTTTATGTTAATGCCATTATGGTTTAGATGGAGTTTACCTTTATGAAAATCTATTCTATTACAAATTCAAATGGAGTTTCTAATTACTACATTGGAATTAACCAGATTGAGATTGATCCCAAAGAAGTTCAAATAACCAAATTAGTGGAATTAATTGAGGTTATCCAAAGTCATTATGAAGATACTATTTTACAATTCTTCAACGATAGATATATTCTAAACCCAGAACATATAATACATGCTTGTTATTTCGTCCAAAAAGCCTTCTATACTAAAAATAATATTTCAAATAAAAAGAATCTTGAATTACTTCTATACTTAGCTGCTAAAAGACAAATAAAGCTAAGCCTCGAATGTTTTGGGGTAAAAAGTTATAATTTACAAAATAGAAGAATAAGCTTTTGTATTATCTCTCTGGAGGATAATATTCAGCAAGTAAATATCGAAATAAATAACTATTTGCTTTCCAAGGATATAAGTTTAAATTTAGGAGATTTATCTATTGATAAGTATAAAATCGTCAAAAATTATTTTGAATTTTCTGACAATCAGATTTTAACCGTCTTGAAGTCTTACGGATATAAAAACGACATAATAGATATAACTTCTTTAAATTTAGAAAGCTTGTATGGAGCGTTGAATGATTTAATATGTGAAAAAATGGCTTTATTAAGTTTAGAGAAAAGGATATCTTTTTAGAACTGATTATACTTATTATGGATAATAATGATATCATCTGGATTTAGAAATGATATCCCACTAACATTTCCCAGAATTTCAATCCTTAGAATTTTATCTGGATTATCCAAATCGACTCTATTATTAATAATTTTTGCCACTGATTCAATAATGGTATCTCGTTCTATGATCTCATTTTTTCTGCGTTTCAATTCGATCTTATAAGAATCTTCTTTGTTTAAATAAAGAGGGTAATATTTTTCTACAAAATCTTTTATTACATTTAGTTTTGTTTCACACACATAATTAATAGGGACAATTTTAAGGATGAATTGAAAAAAACGAGAATCTTTTTCAAGGATTTTTTTAATCTTTAGTATCACTTCTTTATTACCAATATTGGTTGTAGCAGTTATTAATCCGGGATATTTGATCCCTAATATAATGGGATATTTATCCCCACACATTAACAGAGTAAACCAAATTTCTGCTTTTGCATTCACTTCGTTAAATCTCGAAGTTGAGACTAATAAATTAAAGTTATTCAATATTTACTCCAAATAGTTAATCTTAATTTGATTCAATATAATCTTCAATTTCCTCTTCTTTTATAATCCCAATCCTCAATAGCTTTAACTCTTCTGAGGTGCAATCAAGAATTGTTGTGGAAATTTTCGTTTGGGTTTTTCCTCCGTCAAGTATTAAATCTATCGGTGTTAAAAATTTCTTCGCCACTTCATCTCCACTAATTGATGGGGGTTCTCCAGAATAGTTAGCTGAAGTTCCAATTATTCCGCCAAAGTATCCTTTTAATTTTAATTTTTTTAAAATGGTTAAGATTATCTCGTTTTCTGGTACGCGAATACCAATCGTATTTTTAAAAGCTGTAACTTCCGGAGGAATAATGTTAAGTTCTTTTTTTTTTAATATTAATGTCAGTTGACCAGGCCAGAAGCGTTCAGCTAATCTATAACTTATTTTGTTAAAATCTGCAACTTTTTCTGCTTCTTCAGTATCTGCAACTAATAGTAATAATCCCTTTGAACGATCTCGATACTTAATATCGTAAATTCTATTTATTACTTCAAGATTGAGAGGATCTCCCCCTAGACCATAAACTGAATTAGTCGGAAAAGCAATAAGTTTACCTTCGATAATGTTCTCCACTGCGATTTCGAGAACAAATTCTAAATCTTGAATTTTTTTTCCTTTAAGTTTTATTAAAAAACCCATTTGGATTCATTTGGATTATAAGTTTATTATATAATAAAAAAGGCTTCACTGATGATTTTCTTGGCAGGATAATTCATCAGCGATTTTAAACCACTGAAGATCGAGTATTTCTTGAAGTTCAATTAAATCTTTTTCAGATATTTTCGAGAACCGTTTTTGTCTTGATAAGTATTCAATTAGTGGAGCTCTTTTTGAGGGATCTAATAGTGGTTTGCTTTTTTTTGATAATGTTAAAACACCGTTTTCGATTTCATATAAAATCCATGAACCTGTTTTAACTGCTAAACGAGGTATTTCAATAGAATCTTCGGATGCAATGCCCCATCCAGGAGGACAAGAAGCTAAAATATGAATATACTTGCACCCATCAATTGATTTTGCTTTTTTAAATTTCTCATAGATATCAAGAGGTTCGCTTACAGAACAAGTAGCAACATAAGGGATTTCATGTGCCGCCATTATTCGCGGTAGATTTTTCTTATATCGTTCTTTTCCTAATGTGGTTGTAGTCGTTATTGCTCCATGTGGAGTGCTAGATGATCGTTGAATTCCAGTATTCATGTATGCTTCGTTATCGTAACAACAATAAATGATATTAGAATTTCTTTCAGCTGCACCACTTAAACCTTGAATCCCAATATCTGTTGTTCCTCCATCACCAGCAAAAACTAAAGATGTCATTTTTTCCCATACTTTGCCTGGAAATCTATACGATTTTGCTTTAAAAGCTGCAGATACTCCTGTTGCTGCTGCAGCTCCTGCAGCAAATGCCATATTCATAAACGGAAAATTTGGTGCTGTCTTAGGCCATAATCCAACAACAACATTTAAACAACTAGCAGGCGTAACTAGGGATGTATTTGGACCAAGAGCTTTCATAGCCCACCTTATAGCTATTTCAAGACCGCAACCTGCACATGTAGAATTCCCTGCTAAAAAATATTCTTCTTGTCCAATTTCTAATGCTTCTTTTATGGATACCATTTTTAATCGACCTCCAATAATCCATCCCAGAAAGTTCCTTCAATCATATCTTTTGGAAACTCTCCAGTTTCATTTAATTTAGTCAATACTTTTAATTGATTTTTCTGTTGTTCTAATCCAACTTCTCTACCACCTAAACCCATTACAATTGGTAAAACTTTTGTAATTACTCCAGAACCATATAGAGCTGCTTTTACTTCACTACTTACGGGCCCTCCAGTCGGAGATCCAAACGCTGTAGCTCTGTCTGCTACGCCAAGAACCTTAACTTTATTAGCAATTTGTATTATATCTTCGACTGGAAACGGTCGGAAATATCTTAATTTTACACATCCCACTTTATATCCTTCAATCCTAAGTTCATCAACCGCATCTTCCATCTGCATGGCAAGTTCACCATAATTAAGTATAGCAACTTCCGCATCTTTCATTTTATATTCTTCAATTAATCCATTTCCATAAGATCTACCAAACTTTTTCTCAAATTCTGCAGCAACATCCTTGATTTTTTGCTTTGCTATAGTATGAGTATAGTGAATTTTTAATCTAAATTCATTGTAAAAACCAGATGGCATGATTAGATTCCCGTGCATCATTGGTCTTTCAGGATCGAGAAAAATATGGGGCCATCCTCTCTCATCTGGAAGTGGTGGTAAAAAATCATCCACTTCATCTTGATCCTCGATGGTTACAGGCTTAGATGTATGAGATAGAGTAAATCCCCCATAAGCTACAAATTTAGGTAATAAAATATCGT
>Ga0307377_10005287_pt1 | contig 13884 bp, 8 predicted proteins | sample TR3MG_FD_202535 | JGI IMG/M metagenome (GOLD analysis project Ga0307377, IMG submission 202535) | Soil microbial communities from Risofladan, Vaasa, Finland - TR-3 | ecosystem: Environmental > Terrestrial > Soil > Coastal area > Acid sulfate soil | place: Finland: Risofladan, Vaasa | collected... | reverse complement strand
CAAACCATCCCTGGAGAAGAGACTGGGTGACAAAATCACTGAACCGTTAGGGGTGACATAGTCTCAGAACTTCGACACTCGGCCGGCTATCTATCAGTTCCAGTCAGCCGGTATTCTGAGCAGGAGGACTGGGTAGCCATTCTCATCCGAGCATATACCCCTCACCGTGCGAGTAGTACCCTGCGCGGGCGGCGTAATAGTGCCGCAGCGACAGCCGATGCCCTGAAGACCGGTCTGATCCGTGACAGCGCTGCCGTCATCAACGACAAAGTAGTACGGCGCGCTGGGAGAGACGTAAGTGACGTTGCCGACGATCTGTACAAAGAGGCCGATGTTGTTGAGGCCGCTTCCGCCAATGACACCGGGCTGCAAGCCATATTGGCTGCCTCCAACTGACCTGTTGATCATCGCCAGGGGAGTGATTGTCTGTGTGCCCGTCACGGTGGACATCAAAGGCGAGGCAAGTGAGAGTTCCTGGGTGAGTGGATTCAACGTAACTATTCCGGCAACATCTACACAGTTATTGCGTGGATGACCCCCGGCGGTAACAAGAGGATCAACCCGGATGCCACAAGCCTGGTTTCCTTGTTCTACATAATGGATATTTCCGGGCGCATCCGAGGCCGTACAGGATACGTACAGCCCGCTCAGTCCAACTGCTGAGCCCAGAGTTGCATTGAGCTTCACATCGGATACATTGATGTAAGCCGTGACGGCCATGATCCCGTCCGAGTCGGGTGATAAGGACCAATTCCCCGCGCCATTTTGGACGTCAACCCGCCCGAAGTACTTCCTCCCCAGGGTCAGCGAGAGTCCGGTAGCGGTATGGTTGGTCACATTGCCGAGCCACTTGTTGCTCACCAGCCAGTTGAAAAGGTCGTCCCGTACGGAGATCTGATACCCCGCGATGCCGCTGACATCCTCAGTAGCCGCATTCCAGGAGAAGCTCAGGCTGTTGAGCTGAGTAGTCCATGTGCCGCCATCAGTGACAGCTACGGGAGGATTCGGTGGTGTGAAGTCAATGGTCATCGTGCTGCTGTCCAGGTCCGGTCCAGTAAGTCCTGCATTATTCAACGGCCGCACGCATGCGAAGTACGCCTGCCCGTGTGCAAAGGAGATGCCCGTGAAGTTACAGGTCGTGACAGGCAGCTGCACGTCAGCGGAGCCTACGGGGGTCGCATGATCTATCAGCAAGTCGACCCGGTAGCCAAATAGGCCGCTCTGCGGATCGGAAGCTCCGGCTGTCCAGTTCACATTGCAGAAAGGTAAATACCAATACGGGGCTTCGACTATCGAAGCGGCAAGCGGAGCCGAAGGAGGCGCGCTTGTGTCAATGCTTACCGACAACGGTGTGCCCAGCGTGCCCGTGTTGCCCCAGTTGTCCATTGCGTCATACGTGACCGTGTGCGACCCGTCGGCATACGAGGCCGTAGTGAAGGTGAACGGCTCGTAGTCGCTATCGAATGCACCGTCCGTGGGCGTCGGCGCGTACCAGGTCCCGCCGTCAACGTTGTACCTAACCTTAACCCTGTTGATGGTGACCGATGTCCGGCTCGGCGAAGTCCATGGTGTCACCTGGGCGGTCCCCTGTCCCTGGATGTTCGAGCTGCCCCACCACGGCGGAGAGAAGTAGTTCAGACTGGCTGCGGGAAAACCTACTGCACAGTCAACGGGATCGAGTTTTCCATCCGAATCTGTATCCCTCCAGCCGACCTGGCCTGCGGTGAACGTACAAACCTGCTGGTTGAGCCAGAAATCCATTATGCACTGGACATTCGGAGTCATGCAGTTAAGGCAGTTGTTGTTCGCGACGCCCAGATAGCCAAAGTTTCCGCACGGGCATGAGTAAGTCCCCTGGTTGTATTCATCGGCTGCCCCGAATATGTGCCCCATCTCATGCGAGGCAACCAGATGCATGCTGCCGACAGTCCAGGTGGCATTGTCGTAAGTCAAGACCACGTAAGGGCCGTACATGTAGCTGAACCCGCAAGTGCCATTTGGAAACCGGCCGTCGGAATCGTTGAAGCTGTCGGCCACAAATATGGCAGTCGCCCAGTCCGCACTGTTTGAGGCCCGGATAGCGTTGATATATGCATATGAGCGCGCCCAATGAGTGCTGCCGGAGTAGCCCATGTTTCCGAGGACATCCGAGATCCATGCGCCTTCGCCATAGCCGGCGGTCGAGTTGTTGATCGGCTCATAGGTCGTTGAGACGCTGAAGCGCTGATCGTAAATAAAGGTTAGTTTCGCCGCAGATCCTCCTTGCGTGCCCCACCAGTTGCCTGCCGCAACAATCTCATTGTATACGACCTGCTGCCTGGTCAGAGTGGGGTAGTTCGGGTCGGCATTCGACCAGTCCTCGGTGCTGTTAGTGCCGGTTGATTCGGGCAGGACGACTCCAATTGCGACCCGGCCGATCATGAATTCACTGACCTGGTACTGGCCGGGATTAGCCAGGGCATTGAGTTGAGGAGGCGATTTGAGCCCTTCGCCCAGCGGCTCGCCGTTCACGAGGGGATCCAAGGCATCGTTCGGGAAAGGCTCGGCGCCGGGAGGCCCTCCGCCCTCACCTCCGCCATCGAGCAGATAATTCCACGCTCCGGCGGCGAAGACAGCTTCTTCTCCCATAGGCAATAGCGTGCCGGCATCAACAGCCAGTCTTGTCAGTCCTGTTACATTCGACAGTTCAGTAATGTCGGTCTCATGTCCCGGCACTATTGTCCCTATTAGGCATGCGCCGGAAAGCACTCGTCCCGGATCGGTATGGACCGGCATAACGTGGTAGATGTGGCCGCCGCCTTCCTCTGCGGTCTCGATCACATTGTCAATTGCTTCCATGCTCATGCCCGGACCGGACATGGTGATGAAAGCGGCGTCGGGCGGTGGTGCGGAACAAGCAGTAGATGTGGCCAGCAGGATGCCTGCGGCGACGACGAGCAAAGTCCTCATCACGGTACCTCCCAAACTCGTAGCGGCCTGGTAAGTAAGCGAGACCTGGTCGGGGACGTTCAATCGGAAGAACGGCCCCGGCCTCGTCAGGATCCGGCCGCCTTCCAAAAAAGTATATCACACTGCCGGATAGTTGTCAATGCTCTGTGCATTTTGGCGCAAAGCACAGCAGTGGGCTTGCGTTGGCCAGGCACAATAAAGTCACAGAAATTTCGCTTGACAAGGTTCCGCACACTCTGGTATACTGCCAAAAATTGAACCAAACGCCTTTAAGTTGGTCCGGTGAGGCCGACAAGGGTGCGTGCGATTTCTAAGGTCTAACGGCAATCACGCCTCCTTGCACCTCGCAGGGAGGCTTTTTTTGCGCCGGGAGGAGTTCGAAATGGCTGAACAACGCTCACTAGTGATGGACGCAGATGAGATCCGCCGCGCCCTGACTCGCGTCGCCCATGAGATCATCGAGAAGAACAAGGGTGCAGAACGTCTGGCAGTGGTCGGCATAAGACGCAAAGGGGTACCGCTTGCCGAGCGCCTTGCGGCACTTATAGGCGAGATCGAGGGAACAAAGGTGCCGGTCGGTATCCTGGATATCGCGCTTTATCGTGACGATTTCATGACAAAACAGTCGGCGGTCGGCCAGACGGATATCCCGTTCGATGTGAACGGCAGGACGATCGTGCTAGTTGACGAAGTCATGTACACCGGTCGAACGGTCCGCTGCGCCCTGGATGCTCTTATGGACATGGGCCGACCGGCCTCGATTCAGCTTGCGGTCCTGATTGACCGTGGGCACAGGGAGCTTCCGATCAGGGCGGATTTCGTCGGCAAGAACCTGCCGACCTCTCGCAAAGAGATGGTTGACGTGCAGCTCAAAGAAATCCAGGGCGAGGATAAAGTCTTCATCCAGAAGAGTGAGGGGTAACCCAATGAGATTGAAAAGCAAGGACATTCTGGGGCTGGAGGAGATGGGCGCCGACGAAATCGAGCTTATCCTCCAGACAGCGACTTCTTTCAAGGACATCCTCAATCGGCCGATCAAGAAGGTTCCCACCCTTCGAGGCCGATCAATCGTCACTTTATTCTACGAGGCGAGCACTCGGACACGGACCTCCTTCGAGACGGCGGCGAAGATCATGAGCGCGGATACGTCCAGCATCGCTGCCGCCACCAGCAGCGTCGTGAAGGGCGAATCGCTGAAGGACACAGTGCTCACACTGCAATCTATGAGGCCGGATGTTTTCATAATCCGTCACTCGGCGTCGGGCGCGCCTCATTTCATTGCGAAGTTGGTTCCTTCGTCGGTCATCAACGCCGGCGACGGTATGCACGAGCACCCGAGCCAGGGCCTGCTCGACATGATGACCATCCTCGAGAACAAGGGCAAACTCAGCGGATTGACGGTCGCAATCGTGGGCGACATCCTCCACAGCCGGGTGGCGAGGTCGGATATGTGGGGGCTTGCCAAGATGGGGGCGAAGGTCCGGTTCGTCGGCCCGAAGACGCTCATCCCGCCCGAAGCTGCAAAGCTCCCGGTCGAGGTCTATACCAACTTGGAGGAGGGAATCAAGGGCGCGGACGTAGTGAACGTCCTGCGCATCCAGCTCGAACGCATGAAGAAGGGGCTATTCCCGAGTCTGCGCGAATACTCGCAGCTTTACGGAATCACCAACGAGCGCTTGAAGGCTGCCAAGGATGATGTGATAGTCCTCCATCCAGGGCCGATGAACCGTGGGATCGAGATCCTGCCGGAAGTCGCGGATTCGAGCTGCTCCATGGTCACGACTCAGGTTACCAACGGCGTGGCGGTGCGGATGGCGCTGCTTTATCTGCTGATGGGAGGTTCGGAAGATGTCACTGCTTCTTAAGGGCGGAAGGATGATTGACCCGTCGCAGGGTCTGGACAAGGTTGCCGACCTGCTCATCGAGGACGGCAAGATCGCCAAGATCGGCGAGAACCTGAACGCCGATGAGACCATTGATGTCAGCGGCAAGGTCGTCGTGCCGGGGCTCATTGACATGCACGTCCACCTGCGCGAGCCGGGGTTCGAATACAAAGAGGATATCAGCACGGGTTCGCGAGCGGCTGCCGCAGGCGGCTTCACCGCGGTCGCCTGTATGCCAAACACTCATCCGGTTACGGACTGCAAGTCCATCGTCGAAGCTATCCGCCGACGAGCTGAGGAAGTTGGCCTGGCGAAAGTCTATCCCATCGGCGCGGTGACGAAGGAACTCAAGGGCGAGGAAATGGCCGAGATCGCCGATATGATCGAGGGTGGGGCGGTCGCCTTTTCGGACGACGCCTTCCCCCTGGAGAACTCGGGGCTCATGCGCCGGGTCATGGATTACGCCGGGATGTTCGGCGTTCCGCTTATTCTCCATTGCGAGGATACATCCCTCAGCGACGAAGGCCTCATGAACGAGGGGATCACTGCCACGACTCTCGGCCTTAAGGGTATTCCGAGGGAGTCGGAGGAGGTCGCGATCGCTCGAAACCTTATGCTCGCACGGTTGACCGGCTGCCCGGTGCACATCGCCCACGTAAGCACTCGGGGCTCGGTTGAGATCATTCGACGTGCAAAGGAAGCGGGCGTCAACGTTACCTGCGAAACCTGCCCTCAGTACTTCAGCCTGACAGACGAAGCCGTCAAGGGTTATGACACGAACGCCAAGGTCAATCCGCCTCTCAGGACCGCGGATGACGTGGCTGCGATCAAGGAAGGCCTGGCGGACGGGACGATTGACGTCATTGCGACCGACCATGCCCCTCACGCGATCGAGGAGAAGGACTGCGAGTTTGCGGTGGCATCAAGCGGGATGGTGGGCCTGGAGACCGCGCTTGGCCTGGTCATGACTGAGCTTGTGAAGCCGGGGGTCCTTTCGCTCACCGATGCAGTCGAGAAGATGACTGCTACTCCTGCGAAGGTGCTCCGATTGGAGAGCGGGAGTCTGCAGGCAGGGAAGGCAGCCGACATCACAGTGATTGATCCGGAGGCCGCTTGGACGGTTGATCCGTCGAAGTTCCACTCCAGGTCGAAGAATACCCCACTCGGCGGCAGGAAGCTCGTCGGGAAGGCGGTTCTCACGATTGTTGACGGGCGAGTAGTCGCAAAGAATGGCGAGGTGATGGCATGAAAAAGGCAGGAATCGCACTTGTCGGTTTGGGAGGTTGGGGTGCTACTATGAGCCTGCCGGCGATCGCCGAGGCCGGAAATCTCGACTTGGTCACCTGGTTCGACGCCAATCCCGAGACAGTGAATCAGTGCAAGGCTGTGATTCCCGTGCCGCCGGCCGCATCCTTGGATGAAGTCCTGGATAACCCAGCCGTCGAGGGCGTGATCTTCATCGTTCCGAACCATGTTCACGCTCCGCTGGCGATTCAGGCGGCGGGTCGGGGCAAGCACGTGTGGATCGAGAAGCCGATCGCCAATACCGTCGCCGAGGCGGATTCCATGATTCAGGCATGTGAGGATGCGGGTGTGACCCTCCAGGTCGGCCACAGCCTCAGGCGCAACCCGGGGATGCGGCTGATCAAGAAGATGGTCGGGGACGGGAAGATCGGCGAAGTGGCGACCGTCGAGGCGCATCAGTCGCATCGGGGCGGGTGGACGCTCACTCCCGAACAATGGCGCTGGTACAATGCGAAATGCCGCGGTGGGCCGCTGAACCTCCTTGGCATCCATCAGATTGACAACATGCACTATTTGCTCGCCCCGAGCGCCGAGGTGACCGCCATGATGGCGAAGAAGTGCCTCCCATGCGAGATTGACGAGATCAGCCATGTGATCATCCGGTTCAAGAACGGCTTGCTCGGCACGATAGGGGATACCTACATCACGCCCGCCAAGACGTTCATCGCGGTCTACGGCACAACCGGCTGGCTGGAGTTAAACTTGTTGCGGAATACCTTGACATACTTTGACTCAGACGGCAAGCCGGAGGATGTCCCGTATACGCCGATCAACCTGATCGCCGACGAGTTCAAGGAGTTCGGCGAGTGCATCCTGACCGGCAAGCGGCCTGAAACGGGCGGGGCTGAGGCTCGTGCGGCGGTAGCGGTGATGGAGGCAGCCATCGAATCAGCACGCACGGGCAAAGTAGTAAAGATATGAAGAAAGCAATTCTGGCATTGGAAGACGGGACAACTTACGAAGGCACATCAATCGGTGCTCAAGGCACGACTTTCGGGGAGGTCGTCTTCAGCACCTGCATGACCGGGTATCAGGAAATGCTCACGGACCCTTCGTTCGCAGGCCAGCTCCTTACGCTCACTTACCCGCTCATCGGCAACTATGGCGTCGCGCCGGAGGACTTCGAGTCGAAGAAGGTGCAAGTCGAGGGGTTCATCATCAAGGAGCTCTGCGGCGGCCCGAGCAACTGGCGCTCCACGATGAGCCTCCAGGACTTCCTCGCGGGCCATGGGGTCGTCGGCATCCAGGGAATTGATACTCGTGCGCTGACCAAGCACTTGCGAGTTCGCGGGGTCATGATGGGGGCGATCTCCACCAAGGCGACCAAGGATGAGCTCCTGAGGCAGATCGCCGACAACCCCAGCTACGGCAACATAGACTTCGTGAAGCGCGTCTCGACCGACAAGTCGTATGTCTGGCGGCACGGCCCTCAGGCGGAGCACCGGTTCAATGTGGCGCTGGTTGATTGCGGCGTGAAGTACAACATTATGCGAAGCCTCTCGAAGCAGGGCTGCCGTGTGACCGTCTACCCCTGCGACGTTGATGCCGAAACCATTCTGGCGCCGCAACCGGACGGCGTCGTGTTTTCGCCAGGCCCGGGCGACCCGGCGCTCCTGGATTATGTCCTCAGCGCCATGAAGGGCGTCATCGGCAAGAAGCCGATCATGGGGATCTGCCTGGGACATCAGGTCCTGGGGCGGGCGTTCGGGAGCAGTACGTTCAAGCTGAAGTTCGGCCATCGCGGGGGAAATCATCCGGTCAAGGATCTGGAAACCGGCCGGGTGTACATCACTTCGCAGAATCATGGGTATGCGGTTGATCCCGACGGCCTCAAGGGGGGCGCGGAGGTGGCGCACATCAATCTGAACGACGGCACGGTCGAGGGACTATGTCATCGCGACCTGCCGGTTTTCTCTATCCAGTATCACCCGGAAGCATCACCCGGCCCGATGGACAATTCGTACCTCTTCAACCGCTTTGTTAAGGCAATGGAAGATGGGGCATAACAAATACTTTCGGGAGGGGCAAAGAAGCCTATGGCGCGTCGAAGTGACATAAGCAAGGTACTGATTATCGGGTCGGGACCGATCGTGATCGGGCAGGCATGTGAATTCGATTACTCGGGAACTCAGGCATGCAAAGCGCTGCGGGAAGCAGGCTATGAGATCGTGCTGGTGAACTCGAACCCAGCTACGATTATGACCGATCCAGGCATGGCGGATCGGACGTATGTAGAGCCGTTGAACGTGGCAAGTCTTGAACAGATTATTGCAAAAGAGCGCCCGGACGCCGTCCTCCCGAATCTCGGCGGCCAGACCGGTTTGAACCTGACGGCTGAGCTGTACAAGAAGGGCATACTCGACAAGTATGGCGTGAAGATCATCGGCGTGCAGGCCGATGCCATCGAGCGAGGGGAAGACCGCATTGCCTTCAAGGACACGATGAATAAGCTGGGCATCGAGATGCCGCTGAGCGAGCCGGCTTTCAGTGTGGAGGAAGCTGAGAAGATCGCCAAGGAACTGGGTTATCCGGTAGTGATCCGGCCTGCCTATACTCTCGGAGGCACGGGTGGCGGCGTCGCCTGGAATGTCGAGGAGCTTCAAACGATAGCCGCCAGGGGAATCGCCGCCAGCCTGGTAGGCCAGGTGCTTATCGAGGAATCGGTGCTTGGTTGGGAGGAGCTCGAACTGGAAGTCGTGCGCGACGCGAAGAACCAGTTGATCACGGTCTGTTTCATCGAGAACGTTGATCCGATGGGCGTTCACACGGGTGACAGTTACTGTGTGGCTCCCATGCTGACCGTCTCCAAAGGGCTTCAGGAGCGGCTTCAAGAGATGTCCTACCGCATCGTGGAGTCAATCGGCGTCATCGGCGGCACGAACATCCAGTTTGCTCACGATCCTGACACCGGTCGAGTGGTCGTAATCGAGATCAACCCTAGAACTTCCCGTTCCTCGGCGCTCGCATCGAAGGCGACCGGATTCCCGATTGCCCTCATATCCTCAAAGCTGGCTGCCGGCATGACTTTGGACGAAATCCCGTATTGGCGGGATGGCACTCTGGAGAAGTACACGCCGTCCGGGGAGTATGTTGTTGTCAAATTCGCTCGTTGGGCCTTCGAGAAGTTCCCCGGCGCTCAGGACAAGATCGGCACGCAGATGAAGGCTGTCGGCGAAGTGATGAGCATCGGCAAGACGTATAAGGAGGCATTCCAGAAGTCCATCAGATCCCTTGAGATCAAGCGCTATGGCCTCGGGTTTGCGAAGAATTTCAACTCGTTGCCTCTCGCTGAGCTGCGAAAACTGCTTGCCGAGCCGTCCTCCGAGCGGCAGTTCATCATGTACGAAGCGCTCAGAAAGGGAATGACGGTCGAGGAGCTGTATGACCTTACGCACATTGGCAGATGGTTCATCCAGCAGATGAAGGAGTTGGTGGAACTTGAGGAAGAGATCCTCAAGTACAAGGGCCGTAAACTACCTGATGACCTGCTCATTCAGGCCAAGAAGGATGGGTTCTCGGACAAGTACCTGGGGCAGATCCTGGGGATCCCCGAAGAGCAGATTCGGCGAAGGCGGCTCGATCTAGGCTTGAGCCAGGCGTGGGAAGCGGTGCCGGTCAGTGGCGCGGATGCGGCCTATTACTTCTCGACCTACAATGCGCCCGACAGCGTGCCGGTTTCGCCCAACAAGAAAGTGATGATCCTTGGAGGCGGGCCGAACCGCATTGGTCAGGGGATTGAGTTCGACTACACCTGCGTTCATGCGGCCTTTGCCCTTAGAGACATGGGGCTGGAATCGATCATGGTCAACTGCAATCCGGAGACCGTTTCCACGGACTACGATACCTCCGACAAACTCTACTTCGAGCCACTTACAGTCGAGGATGTGCTCAGCATCTACGGGAAAGAACGGCCTGAAGGAGTGATCGTTCAGTTCGGAGGCCAGACTCCGCTGAATATCGCTCAGGAATTGGCGAATGCCGGCGTCAAGATACTTGGGACTTCGCCCGAAAGCATTGACCTCGCTGAGGATCGCGAGCGCTTTGCAGAGATCATGAAAAAACTCCGCATGCCGCAGCCCGAGCACGGCATGGCAAGCTCGCTCGAGGAAGCCCTGGTCGTCGCAGCCAGGATCGGCTACCCGCTGATGGTTCGTCCCTCGTACGTACTCGGCGGCCGGGGCATGGAAGTTATCTATGATGAGGAAATGCTGACTCAGTATGTCAATGCCGCCGTCGAGATTTCCCCAGGGCGCCCGATCCTGATAGACAAGTTCCTGGAGAATGCCATCGAAGCGGAGGCGGACGCGATCTCAGACGGCCATGAGGCGTTCGTCCCCTCGATCATGGAGCATATCGAGTTGGCAGGTATTCATTCGGGTGACAGCGCGTGCGTCATCCCGCCTCGTACGATCCCTCAGAAGCACCTGGACACGATCGTCGAGTATACACAGCGCATGGCAGTTGAGCTGGGCGTCGTGGGGCTGATGAACATCCAGTATGCCATCGCCGACGATAAGGTTTACGTGCTGGAGGCGAATCCCAGGGCGTCACGAACCGTGCCGCTGGTCTCCAAGGTGACCGGTGTTTCAATGGCTCGGATTGCCACCCAGGTCATGCTAGGGGCGGAGCTGAAAGACCTCGGCCTCGCTCCTCGTACTTATCACCATTGTGGGGTCAAGGAGGCGGTTTTCCCGTTCAATATGTTCCCGGAGGTAGACCCCCTGCTCGGGCCGGAGATGCGCTCTACCGGCGAAGTTCTCGGCATGGCCGATTGTTTCGGCATGGCGTATTACAAAGCCCAAATGGCGGCAGGGCTGACCTTGCCAACCAAAGGCACGGTCCTCGTAACGGTAGCCGAACGTGATAAGGCTACCGTTCTGCCGGTGATAAGGAAACTTGCCGACATGGGCTTCAAGATCATCGCCACGGCGGGCACGGCTGACTTCCTGTCTGCCCACAATATCGCTTGTGAGGGCGTCAAGAAGATGCATGAGGGCCGTCCGAACATTGTGGATGCCCTTCGCAATGCGGAGATTCAGCTTCTGATCAATACTCCTGCGGGCAAGGAGAGCTTCTATGACGACAGCTATATTCGCAAGAATGCGATCAAGTATCGAATTCCGTATGTCACCAATGCCGCCGCCGCGTTTGCGGCCGCTGAGGGCATCGAGGCAGCGAGGGCCGGCGCGGGAGGCGTGAGGTCCTTGCAGGAGTATCACCAGGACATTGAGATTTCGGGCAACGGGCGGGCTGCGAAGCCTGCGGGTTGCTCCCGTATGAGTGATCGTCCGATTCCGGCAGAGTACGCCGCCTGGTTCGAGAACAACCGCCGGATACTCGAGACTGCGTATGTGTCTCATGATGAGCCCTGGCGGCAGTCGGGGATGTCCGGCCCTGAGGATCGGTGGACTTCCCTGCGGAAGCCGGTCGCTGATTGCATCGAGCGTTCGGGGACATTTCTGGATATTGGCTGCGCGAATGGCTATCTGCTGGAGTGCATTCTCAAGTGGACCGCCGAACGAGGCTTGACAATCGAGCCGTATGGGCTCGATCTCTCGGATAAGCTCATCGGCATGGCAATGGAACGGCTGCCGAAGTATGCCGGGAACTTCTTCGTAGGCAATGGATTCACCTGGCTGCCGCCGAGGCGGTTTGATTATGTGAGGACCGAGCTGGTTTACGTGCCTTTGGAATTAGAGGGGCAGTATGTGGAGTTTCTCATTGAGCACCATTTGACCGATGAGGGGCGGCTGCTGATTGCGAATTATATGGACGGGTTGGAGATGCCGAGAGGGGAGTTGTTCCCTGATGGCTACCCGACCCCCTTTCTGGCCGAGCGGCTGGAGCAGATCGGCATCCAGGCCGAGCGGTATGTAGAGGGGTACGATCCGGTCAAAGGCCGGAAGATGAGAGTTGCAGTCATCGCTGTATAACAGGAGGATGGTGCAATATGAATACCTCGTCGGAAGTGTTCTGGGTACAACTGGTCGCGTCCATTCTCGTGGGTTTGTGCGTGTTAGCGATCCTTGTCATCGCACTGCGAGATAAGCGCAGGACGGGCAAGTTGCCAGACGGTGTTACAGGCAAGTCCGGGGGAGCGGGATGGTTTGGTATGGTGTTTTTCGCCTATTTTGTGCTGAGTGGCAATATGTCTGAGCAATGGCTGCACAAGTTTCCGTTCTACTTTACCGTGCCGGGGCTGGACCTGGCGCTATTTCTGGGAACAGTCGTGGTCGCGGGATACGCTCTGGCCAGGGTATTCAGCGTTCATTGGAGTCGGCATACGTCGCTATGGATCAGCTACTGCCTGCTGTTTCCGGCGCTGACCTCTACCCTTATGTTGAGGGATTACCATTCTTTTGTGTCAACCGCCTGGATATGGATACTGGCAGGATTGATTGCATTGTTCATGACGCCTATTCTAGCTAGGCTGACGTACGCCGAGTTCTACCTGAATAGAGCCGACAGGGTGGATTAGAAAGAAGAAGTATGCCTAGACGTCAAGATTTACACAAGGTCATGGTAATCGGGAGCGGGCCGATCATAATCGGTCAGGCCGCTGAGTTCGACTACGCGGGGACTCAGGCGTGCCGGGCCTTGTGCGAGGAAGGGATCGAGGTGGTGCTGATCAACTCCAATCCCGCGACCATTATGACCGACACCGGAATCGCCGATAAGGTCTATATCGAGCCGCTGAACGTGGAGTTTGCCACAAAGGTGATCGAGCAGGAGCGTCCCGATGGACTGCTTCCTACGCTCGGCGGACAGACCGGCCTGAACCTTGCGACCGAGCTTGCCACGAGAGGTATTCTGGACAAGAACGGCGTTGAGATGCTTGGAACGTCGCTCAAGGCGATCCAGCGCGCCGAGGACCGGGAGTTCTTCCGCCAGCTCATGCAGGAAATCGGCGAGCCCGTGCCCGAGAGCTGGATTGTTGAATCGGCAGGCCGGCTCAAGGAGATATCGGAGACCGTCGCGTTTCCTCTCATCATTCGGCCGGCGTATACGCTGGGAGGTACCGGCGGCGGCATTGCTCACGATCCGGCGGAGCTGATGGAGATCGGCGTCCGAGGGATGAAGCTCTCGATGCGCCACCAGATTCTGGTCGAGCGCTGCCTTCTCGGCTGGAAGGAGATAGAATACGAAGTTATGCGGGATGGCGCGGACAACTGCATCACCATCTGCAACATGGAAAACTTCGATCCGATGGGCGTCCATACGGGCGACTCGATCGTCATCGCTCCCAGCCAGACCCTCTCCGACAAAGAGTATCAGATGCTTCGGACGGCCTCTCTCAAGATCATCCGGGCGCTGGGAATCGAGGGCGGCTGCAACGTTCAGCTCGCCCTTGACCCGAAGGGTTTCGATTATTTCGTGATCGAGGTCAACCCGAGGGTCAGCCGGTCATCAGCCCTGGCATCGAAGGCCACCGGCTATCCGATCGCCCGAGTCTCGGCCAAGATCGCGGTCGGCCTGACGCTCGATGAGATTCCGAACGCGGTCACGAAGAAGACTCTCGCGTGTTTCGAGCCAGCGCTCGATTATTGTGTGATGAAGATCCCGCGCTGGCCGTTCGATAAGTTCGTCGCCGCCGACCGAACCATCGGCACGCAGATGAAGGCGACCGGCGAGGTCATGTCCATTGACCGGAGCTTCGAGGCGGCGCTGATGAAGGCCGTCCGCTCGATGGAGATCGGCATGCACAGCCTTCGCCACAAGAACGCCAATATGTGGACGACCATGCAGA
>Ga0307377_10005283_pt1 | contig 13887 bp, 7 predicted proteins | sample TR3MG_FD_202535 | JGI IMG/M metagenome (GOLD analysis project Ga0307377, IMG submission 202535) | Soil microbial communities from Risofladan, Vaasa, Finland - TR-3 | ecosystem: Environmental > Terrestrial > Soil > Coastal area > Acid sulfate soil | place: Finland: Risofladan, Vaasa | collected... | reverse complement strand
TATCAACGTCAGAGCTTCCGCATTCAGGGCAAATAGCATAAGGCATTTGTTTTTCGCCAGCAGTAGGAATTTCATCTGCAACTTCAACTTCATCCGTTGTTATTGATTCTATTGGAGATCCGCCTGGGGCTTCACCATCAATACCAGATCCACCGGCACCAGGTCCACCAGCTACTTCGCCAGGTGTCCCAGGAACTCCGCCGCCCATAGGTACTTGAGCCTTTCTTGTCATTTTATTTTTACTTGAGGCAAATGCTCCTGCTCCAACTTCTGCAGGTGGAAGAGCGCTCTCAAGACCCTCTCCTCCCAAATCTCCTTCAGGAAGAAGCTCTTCATCTACTGGACCAAGATCTCCTTCAACGGGAATTTCAATAGCCTCTTCTCCCTCATCGGTCTGAACGGCTATAGAAATAGTATCTCCATTAATAGTTACATTAGTAATTGCAGCCAATTTAATATTTTTAGAAGCTAACGCTCCTCTTGCAAAATTACTAAGTGTACCCTTAAAGGACTCATCTCTTGCTACCTTTTTGTCTACTCCAATCTCTTCGAAGTTAGTTTCTATCATTGTATCTGGAGTTTTATCATTCTTTTTATCTTCGATACTCTTTTCCCATACAGCCCTTTCTGCCTCTCTGGTAAGTTTTTCATCGTCTTTGTCTAGAGAAGCCTTAATTTCTTTTCTTTCTTCATCTCTATCTTCTTTTTTACCATGGCTAATTACACTAAGAGCCTTTTTCAATTCTGATTTCTTACTACCCCTAATGGTATCCTCTTTAGCACCCTCAAGTTTTTCATCAACTCTCTTGCTAATGCCATCAGCACCATCTTCGGCCTCAACTATAACGTCAATGGCATCGACAACAACATCAGGATTTATTGTTTCATCTGAAGCAATCTTTCTTAGACCAGAAACAATAGATTCCGCAATAGCCCGACTGCCAGTTCCCGCTACCTTAATGTTTTTCTTACTCCAGTATGCAAGTCTCTTACTATAATCTACAACCTCATCTTCTGCGTCATCAAGAATTGCATTACCAAGTTCGAAACGACCTTTTGTTGAATCAACTAAAGATCCAGCTACTTCGCAAACTTCTTCAGGAGTACAACCTGTAGAAATAACGGAGTCAGCAAAAACTCCAACAACAGCGTCCATATGTTCTCCAGCACTCTTAAACATAGAAGAGTTTCTAGCCGCAGCTCTTGCCCAAGGCGTATCTATGGAATTAAGTTGAACTTCAGTAATAACTTCAGGTTCAGTATTAGTTCTGTTGCCATTAGCATCAAGTTGAGCCTGAGTAACTTCATTAGGGGCGTCTCCCTTACGAGGGGATACTCCAGAATCACCACTTAGCTGAACTTCAGTAATAACTTCAGATTCTACGTCAGTTCTAGGATTAAGCTTATTGCTCTTCTCTTGAAGCTGAACCTCAGTTATAACCTCTTTCTCTCCGGTACGGCTATGACTGCCAGTATCAGAGGCCAACTGTTTTTCCGTAATGGAATTTTGTTCCACTTCAGTTCGAGGATGATAAAGATCTCTCTGCTCTTGAAGTTGAACTTCCTGAATAACTTCAGGGTTCTTATTAACCGAATTTGCTCCAGCTTCTTTAATCTTATCTGACATAACCTTTTCTCCTTCTTTTATATTAGAATTTAAACTATTAGCAAACGATTCAAGAAAATACAATGAAGCCTCTTTTGGAGACTCTTTAATAAGTTTCTTTTCATCACTTGTTAGATCCTCAAACGTCCAGACCTTTTGGTCTGACAACTTATTACCTTTTGTTTCTGCAATAATTACAAACGAATCATCTCTTTTTTTAACGGACACCTTACAATCATTATCTTGAACAGACGGTACTTTATTTATATACTCAAAAAATGTTTGTTTTTCCTTCCACAAATTTGATAAAATTTCAGTGGCAACTTTCTTCTGTTTAATCTTTTCACCTACTGTCCTTCTAGTACCCATGTTATCGTCTCCTATATGTTCATAAATTCTATCCCTTAATTCTTTTAATTCTGAAGTTAAATCAGCAACCCGAACTAATTTTGTAACATCAAATGCCAAAGGTTTTGCCGGTGCGGTTATAGGTAATTGAGGGGTCTGTACTAATGGTTGTCCGGGAGAACCAGCTACAGAGCCGACTCCGGCCGGTGCTCCTGCCGCTACAGGACTTGCCTCTAATGGCATTTGTCCCCCTAGTCCTTCTGCTCCTTCTGCTCCTTCTGCTCCAGGAACCTCCCCCATGCCTTGATCGTCCATAACCCCAGGAACAGACTGAACATTTCCAAATCCTGCTCCAACTAGTTCATCCGTAAATGTTTGTAATTCTGACAAAATACTAACAAGATCACTTGCGAAATCAACCTCGATCTGTTGTCTATTTTTAATTAATTGAACAGAAATTTCTTCTAGGGTTGCAAGACATTGATTTAATTGTTCTATTTCTTCTTGCCCTGCTTTCTTTTGAATAGCTGACGTTTTAATCATATAAAAAGCATTTTGCATATTGGCAACTTTATTCATATATTCATCATTAGAAATAAGACCATCGATTAAGCAGCTAGTACATGCTGGATCTACTACAGCACTAAGTTCTATAAATTTAATTCCGTAATTATATTCAAATACTGATTCGTTTTTAAAATCTTTGGTCTCTCCCGTTATTAGATTTTTAGCTTTTCCAGTAAAGTTTCTTCCTTTTCTTTCTCTAATGTGCCAGCAATAATCATCTGTTTTTTCAGCCTTATTTCCACAAATATTACAAATACTATATTCAACAGAGCAGCCCATTGACACTCCATTAATATATTCTTCTTCGATACTTCTACAGATATGAGGAAATGCTTCTCTGTCTATGAAAGATATAGTATAAACAGATTTGTCTTCGGGATCCCATTCGGCAAAAATAATTTTTCCTCTTGCGTTTTCAACATTTTGGTTATCGTGGTTTGTAAAAAATGGAACTCCCTCAAAACTTTTATAAGATTTAAGAAGTTCTTCCTCAGAAAAATAATCTCCATTAGAATTTGCTTCGTCTGCCTTTATAGCTTTTGCCCTGAAGAATAAAGCGGTAGGATGCTTCTTTATTTCTGATTGAATTAATCTAGCCTTCTCACTTCCTGGCTCTACTATAACTCTGCCAGAAGCGGTTTTGATTAATTCATCTTTATTGGTTTTTATAGTAGTAACTTCACATAAAGCAAATTTGCGTAACATTATACAATCTCCACTTGATACTTTCTAATTACTTTATGAATCTCTTCGGCGGCATCTTCTTTACCTTCATCATCTAATTCTTTAGAGACCTTAATTAGATTTCTTATAGTGACAGACAGAAGATCTAGTAGTTCTTCTGTGTTTTCTTCTTCTACTAATGGTTGAACTACTTGTGTCTTCTTGTGCCTTGGAGACAGAACCTTTTCTGCTTTTGGAGCAACACCAATACTTTCTTCTATATCTTCTTGTGTAGCCTCCTCTACTGACTCGGGTAAACCTTCTTCTTGACTGTCTCCTTTTTGATTCACAAATCTAACCAAATCTTCTGAAGTATAATTATCAAAGTTAGGAGGGGGATCAAAGCCGGGAAGATAAAGAGATGCCATTTCAAAAGCCGTTCTCAAATCGCTAAACCCATAAACAGTATCTTTGCCTGCATCCTTTGCTTTTTCTCCCTCTATTTTTTCATTTATTTCCCCAACCTGGTTATCTATATAATTAATAATATTAGAGGCATCGGGATCACCTTCATCTTCTAACGATTGCTTAATTGAATTTATTTTGTTAATTTCATCAATAACATTCTCTATCTTAAATTGTTTCTTCGGTGTTCTTCCGGCATTAATTCTTTGAAGAATTTCTGTAGGATCTTCTATACCTTCTCTTAACAATTCTGCTATTTGTCTTCTAACCATCAAAAGAGATCTGACTATTTTAATATCGGGACAATGAGTAAATTGCTGTGCTCCAGGATGTCCCATTAAAGGGGCAGATCTGAATTTAGGAGGCGGGTTCATGCCTATTGCAGAAGGATCTCCTCTTTGAACAGCTTCTTCATATTTTCTGTAAACGGTCTTATAAAGATCTTCCATCTCTCCAAAATCTGATAAATATTCTTGAGTTACGGCCTGTCTTGCCTGTTCTTGAGACATGCCCAAGTCTGTCATTTTTGTAGCGGCTTTTTCTAGAATCGTTTCTTCATACCAAGGTCCCATCATAGCTCTCATTAGTTTCTCATACCCTTTTTGATTAGGTTCTATGGTACTACCTTCTCCTACCGCAGGGCCTCTAGAATAAAAATCTGTTGCTTCTGGATTTCTTTCTCTATTTTCTCGTTCTATTGCAGCATTTTGAGCATCTATTTCTGGATTATTCCCAGGATTTGGCAATAACGATCTTCCACCTAAAGAAGTAACCTCTTCAATTATTTGTCTAGTTTCCTGTTTTCCCCTAGATGGATCAAAATCAGATGGGGTTCTAACTACTAATTTAAAATCAGATGGTTCAAATTCAATTCCATATGAATCGACATACTTTCTTATTTGTTTGGCCAAAGCCTTGTTTGTTTCTTTTGCCGTAAATTTTCCTTTTCTTAATACAAAATATCCAAACTTATCAATTGCAGATATTCTTTGGTGAGATTCTCCCCAAATATATCCCTTACTAAAATACGGTCCTATATTAACGATATAAGATTCTGCAGGGCCATATCCTATATATGTTTTAATAATGTTGGATGCTTGAGTTGAATCTACTCCGTAAACATTTTTAATACTTTGACAGTATTTTTGCCTTCGATCACCAGCCTCTCTCAAAACCCTTTGAAGACTGGGATCGTCTTCGACATATTCGTCCCAAACAGGATCTCCCTGAGACATCAACATATCATAATCCCACCATTCATAAGGATCTCTGCCAAACATATGCTGATAACCTACCGCTTCTACGGTTAGAATTTGTTTAGATAGATTAAAGGTTTTCATATTAATCTTCTTTTCCTTCTTTATCTTCTTCCACCTCTTCCTTTCCCTCTCTCTTCTTTTTCCATGCTTCTATCTTCGGAGCTATTCCATGAAGTTGTGCGGAAGTATAAGGTTTTAAGCTTTTTGGAGTCGGAACCCCCCATGTTTCTCGTGCATATCTAGCTGCTGTATCCATACTGTCAAAATATTTACCCCCAGCAGAATAAGTAGCTGGCAATTTTCTAACGCCTGCAAAAAATTTAGCTCTTGGCCTGTGGATTCCGGCTGGGCTTAATATACAATAATATCTATCTCCACCACCAGCTTCTTCTCCCTCAAACCTAAAATAGCTACCCTTACCCACTACATCTTCAAACTGTTCTCTTAAAAACCGAGTCTTGTCGGTATAAAATTCTTCCCATTGTATGTCTTTTTCTATAAGTTTCTCTCTAGCAAATTTTTCTATTTTCATTTATAATCTGCGCCATATATGAAAAAACATATCTTCCTTATTATTTTTCAAAGAAAGGTATGTTAAATCCTTTATTTTTTTTATTTTTCTAAAGAGGCTTTCTGGTTTTCTACGATTCCCTCTTTTTGCATTATGGTTTTGAGAATGGTACTCATAACTCTTTCAATCTGTTTTTCTATCTCGGCATCCGTAAATCTCAAAATAGTCCAACCACTTTGAGTCAATTTCATATCTCTTTCTTTGTCATGAGTAACTTGTTTAGGAGAAGAATGGAACGTCTCACCATCCGCTTCTATCCCTATTTTTAAACTAGGAATGGCGAAGTCTAGGGGATATTCCGTACTTCCAAATCTAACAGGAAATTGAGGAACAACAGGATATTTTATCAAGCCATTCTTTCTATTTTCCATAAGTTGTATTATCAACTCTCTTTCTGGCTTAGTAAAAACAATTCTTCCCTTTAAGTCTCTCATTCCAGGAAGATTTTGGGGTTCTGCTTGTTGTTGTTGTTTATTATAAATATTTTTCTTTTCGGAATCCAGTTTTTCCCTTGTTTTTCTTTTTAAGATTTTGCCCCCATATTGTGATGGATCTGCTGTCTCCGCTGAGATAACTGTTTTAGTTGAAGAGGCCATTGCCGGAGACCCTCCACCTTCTCCTACCGGCCCCATTGGAGCTCCTCCTGGCATTCCTCCCATTCCACCCATTTCTCCGCCTGGCATTCCTCCACCCATTTCTCCGCCGCCCATGCCTCCACCCATGCCTCCACCAAAACCTCCACCCATTTCTCCGCCGCCCATGCCTCCACCCATGCCTCCACCCATTTCTCCCATACCCTGTCCAAGAGCCATCATTTGAACGGCATCATATCTCTTTCTTTCAATTTCTTGATCTGGATCGAAATCAAAAGATTCAAGAACGGTTTGAGCACTCAATAATCCCTTTTCATACAGTTGTAAAACAAATGTTCTATATTGTTGCTGATCCCTAAGATGCATTGAGTTCCACTTAACCTTAGGATAAATATAATCTTCCTCTCCATCTTCATTTTCTTCTATGAAACCCTGCCTAATAGCTTCAGGAAGATAAATTTTTTCTTCAATCCAATTAGACATCTCTCTACGAAATGTCTCTAATCGTTCAATCATTGCCTCAATACCAACAGCGGCGTTACTGAAGTTAGGTCCCTCCCCGTTTAATAACGCATTATTGATCATCATTCCATCAAGAACTTCTTGATTGATAAATTCAAACTCGTTAGATAATGTCAAAACCTTTCCAGCAGCCCCATACCACTCTAATTCAAATGCATTATGGGTTACTAGGGTTAAGTTAGGATCATTTGCGGTTTGGGCAAGTTGGGCTTGGACAGATGCTATATCTGCAGGACCAGCAGGACGTTCATCGTTACCGACTTTAACTATTTTAATAGGGACAATCAATCTTTCTGCAACAATCCATTGGGCGACCATCAATTTTGTTTTATAGGACAAAATAGGGAATAGTCTTCGAATCATTCCGATACCATATCGACTATAACCACTTTCTCCATATTTTAAATGGAAAACGTTTCTATTATCAAGTCGTATGGGTTGACCTGCTGCCACTAGAGCCCTAACTTCTGGAGTTAATCTTTCATAACCAGGAGTTTTCTTTTGAACCATATTAGTTAATTCTTCGTCGGGCTTAAGAGCAATAACTGGATCTGGGTTCATTGGTGCAGTAAAAACCTCTACGTAATCGGGATTCAATATCACTATTCTTCTTACAGTTCCTTCGGCGTGATCGCAAAGCTCATCTCCTAGCCTACCAGAACCGCCGCAAGCCGCACAGGATACCTCAATAAATGGGAAACAATCACCTAACTTATGGATTTCATGACTAATCAATCTTGTCCACTTAGGTAACTCAAGACGTTTTTTCAATTTATCAAAATATCTTTTTATCTTTCTGTCTTTACATTCATTATCCCAGTCATTCATTGGAAAATAACTATAAAAATCCATAGACGATGCTACTTTTGGCTCATTTTCGTAGAAGAATCTAGCCCATTGATATTGCTCTATTCTTTTTGAAGGGATCTGCCAGTTAATAGGTGTGTGAACTGGAGAGAAGAACTGAGGCTGACCATACACGATACCAGCATTTGAGGAAGCCCCTGCATATCTATTCATGCCTCCACCAAACGCTCCAGAGACAGATGCAGTAGGGGCATAGTTCTGATTTGGGATTGTCTTATAATCAGAGCTATAAGGAACGTCTCTTTTGATTAATCTAGAGGGGTCATTGTTGCGAAGAGCCTTGAATGTTTCATTGAGATCTGTAGTTTGAATAATTGGTCCACCAGACATTATTTCCTCCGTATATTTCTTTCAACAACTATTACACGCATTTATTATACATTTTTTCGTGTAAAAATGCGTATATTATTAACTAACATCTACAACGGGGAAGTCTGATGGCTGATTGGGTGAGACAATAGATTCTTCATTTAAACCAACCTCTTCAGCCGTATCTTGCATCATTCCTTGTGCCGTGTCCTCTACTACTCCAAAGCTTTCATTTATATCAAGACTATTACTAAGATGAAATTGTTTTCCTGCATCAGGACCGTCAACGATCTCAAAAACAGGACGATCATTAGCGTTCGACACTACAACAACAGGAGTTTCGATCTTAAGGGTTGTTGGCTTTCCATCTGCTACAGTAACTATTTGAAGGTCTTTCTTCGACACCATTGTAGATCTTTCTGGAAATTGTGCTATTTTTTGCATTTTAGAGCTATCATGGGCATAAACAACCTTATCATGTTTTTTAAGTTGTTTTATGGCAATCTTATGTACAGATGCAACCTCAATAATACTCTTGTTATAATGTTCTGCAACTTTATAAATTATATCTTCATTTCCAACACCTGCTTCTTTCATTTCCACAATATCATCAAAAATCTGATATATAGGATCAACTTCTTCTTCTTTTTCAACTGAAGCTAATTTAATAACCTTTTTGTTTGAAGAAACAGTGATATCATACGTTTCCTCTCCCCTTGCTTCGCTCATTCTTCTTTCTACTGAATACTGGTGGGGTCTAGGCTTTCTAGTTCTTTCATTATTTGCAAGTTCCATTTGATTACCGCCGTCATCATGAAATATCTGAAACCTTTCATTAATGTAACCACCAACCCATTTACCATCTTTATTCTTAAATTCTCTAGAGAACTTATCCATAAGATGTCTACGCCAAAGTGTTTCTGCGCAATAAACTCTCTGAGGATCATCATCTAACACGATGCTATCTTGACAATATTCTCTGCAATGTATCGTACTAACCACCCCATTACGAGCTAATTTAGGACAAATTCTAAGGGGCATTGACTGATAAAGAGGTGCTTCTCCTCTATAAATTTGGGCTTCCTTTTTTAATGTATCTTTTTTCATCTTTCCCTCTCTTGTTTGCGTTATATTATATTGAGATAAAATACTAAATAAAACCTTAGAAGCATTATTATCTTCTTTTTCATAAACTGATCTGCAAGTATCAACAATATCCTGCTCTGAACCTTTACCGGCGACTTCTATTATTTTTCTTGCTGCTTCGTCCGATGAACCCTGAGAACTAACCCATTCTTCTAAATCTTCAGGACTTGTAAAAAACTTCATTGTTTTCCTTCTTCTATATCCTTTTCTCTTCCACATTCATCACAAATTTTGTCTCCGGCGTTATATGCTTCGTCAGACATAGTGCCGATAAGTCTTCCACAAATTTCACAAAACTTTTCTTCTTTTTCCACCTGAGAAACTTTGAGTGCTTTTATTAATTCTTTCTTTTCTTCAGCCCTCTTCTGTATTTTTTTATCAATGGCGTCTGAAAGTTTATTACTCATTTAAATCTTCCCCAAATAGGTCTGTCTTTATATTTTAAATGTGGTCTTATTTGTTCTAACTTTTTAATCGCCTTCTTAATTTCTATTTTAGTCTTACCAACAAAATCCTGATCTAAATATTTTAATGCCTTCTTAAGCCCATCATAAACAGTTGCTAAATCAGTAGCATTAGCAGATACCCTATAAATTTTCATTTACTTTATATATTTTTTTAGCTCGTCGCCAAAAGTGTCTGAAACGCTACGAATCCTAGCCTTGTTCATTACAAACTCATGTTCTTCCTTGTCTTCTCCCTGAATTGCCTTCCTATTTTCTTCATTAACATCTGCAATTCTTTCGCCTTGAGTTTTTTCAGGAACACTATCGAGACCAAAAGGATCGTCCCCTCTAATACCGGGCTGAGCGTTCATAACTTCTGTTGGGAAAACATTGCCCCTAGGAATTATTTCTGAACCTTCCATAGCATCGATCTTTTCTTGTTCCCATTCTTTATGATTAGCCTCTCTTGCTGATGCTTTTTCTTCATTCTCTCTTTTAAGTCTAGCGCCAGTGTCTTCCTGTTCGCTTTCTGCATAGGTTTCAATAGCATTAGGATCTGTTATACTGTTGTGGCCTATAGCTGTTTGGGCATAAGAATTGGTAAAATAATCTTCTCCACCCCTAACTGGTCTTACAGAACCTTCCATAGACGGCCTATCTCCAAGATTATCTTGTTTCTTAACGTCTTCCCAGTTTGCTTTATCCATATGACTCATATCTGCTTTTTCATCTAATTTAAATGGATCTTCTAACAAAGTTGCCTCCTTGTCTTTACTTGCTGTCCTTAAAAATTCTTTTTTATCTTTGCTACTTAAGGCATAAAAATCATCAGATTCCCTCTTAACAACCTTTATGCTTTCAATATATTCTGGATGAACAGATTTAAATTTTGACATATCCATTCCACAAACTATTGCGTATTCTTTAAGCGAAGACTTAACATTCTCAGGCCATTCAGAATTAAAATGGTACAAAGAATCTGACTCTGCGCTTTTCTCAATCTGTTCTCTTTGTTCAACGATATCATCATCTGTCAAATCAGAAACAGGCAGCTGCTCTATTCTTTCTATTTCTTCGGCAGTGATATATTCTCTGTTTATAAATTCAGACGGAGATACATTCTCTACATCTTCAAACGCCCAGCAAGGCGCCTTCATTTCATCAGCAACTCTATTTATTTTCATATCTCTTTCCTTTATTTATTTTTCTGTTCCCTTATTGGATCGTTTGCAAAAGTTTGAACAGGAACGTCTAATGCTACCGGAGCAACTACCAAACCGCCTGTTCCACCAAACAAATATATTCCTTCTTGAAATCCCTTATCAACTACCTGCATCAAGTCTTGTACTCCACTCTGTTGAACTTGTGCTGTTTTTTCTTCCTTTTTATTATCAGATACCAAATCTACCTTTTTGATTTGGTCTTTGGCCTTTAAAAACTTGCCATTTTCTTCAACAAAACCTTCACGCCTCAAATAATTATATAAATAATCAGTTGAAGAACTCATTAATGCTAAGTCTTCCTCTGTTTCTTTCTCAGTTTCTTGTAAATTATCCTTCTTGTGTGGTGTTTTTTTCTGCTCTATTGGGATATCTTCTTCAAAGCCAGTTTGATCTTTCATTTGTTGTTCTGGAGGTACTTCTTCTACTTCCATCTTAGATCTTCCAGAAGAATCTTGTTTCTGTTTATATTTTACCTTTTCTTCAACCTCTTCTTCTTGATACGGAATAAGACTTTCATGTTCTCCGCTCATTAATTGAGTTATTTCATCTGGAAGAATATATCTCTCCTTCTTTTTACCGAATTGATCTGTAAATTCTTCTTTTTCAAATTCGGCATCTCCAAACATTTCGTTCAACTTACTATGAACCCTACTTCTATATTTAAACAACCCAATATCCATCAAATCTTTATTCATTAAAGGAATAACGTTCAAAATATTTCTCCGAGACAGTGGCAACCCAGACGGCAATTTTGCATCTCCTCTACTTATTTTAGCTAAAGAACGAAGATAAGCTGAATGAGAAGCAAATGACTCCTTAATAAGCTGAGTAACTAATCTAAAGTCTACGTTTTTATCTGCAAGAGACAAACAGATTGCAGGAAGATCAATATTTTCAACCAATATTCTTTGAGTTGTTGCCCATGCCTCTTCGTCGTTTTCCATTGTCCCATCTTCTTTCTTTCCCCTAAAGAATGGAAGATCTGGTCTTCTCTCTTTCTCTGTCTCGATCAAATGCATTAATAATCTCTCGTATGCCTTTGGATCTTCTGGTCTAAAAACTTCGAACTTATTTGGGAAACGACTCTTCATAGCCTTATCAATGTCGTCGATATAGTTAGTTGTTAAAATCATAAATACATCGTTGTCTTCAAATCTCTTCTTGTTTTGTGGTTCTTCAAAGAAATCCAAAAGTTCACCCATCATACGCCTACTAACTTCATGGGGCGCTTGGCCGCCGAAAGAAGCACTACTACCCTGTTCTCCACCCGATTGAGCTAATTGCCTATCAAACTCATCCAATAAAAATATAGTCTGTTTTGAATCCAAAATAGCACTTTTTAATTCCCTAACTCTTTCTTCTGTAGAGCCAACGATACCATGAAACTGAGAGCCCAAATTAACTTTTGCATACGAAGTCTTCATTAGGTCTGCCAAAGCCTCTGCCCAAGCAGTTTTTCCAGTTCCAGATTTTCCATATAACAAATAGGTATGTGGCATTTCGGCTGCTATATCTTTTCTTTGGGTTATAGCGTCTTGAATAATTTTTTGCATCTCCTCTCTAACCCTTTGTGCCTCTCGTTTTGTTTCTGGACTTGATGATTTGTTTGCGATATCCATATTGGCTTCATTAAGGCGTATAGATGCATTTTTAATAGTTTCGTCTTGGAAAAATAAATCGTCCGCTTGCATCTTGACTGACTCTACGGCATTAGCCCAATCAGTAGCTTCCTTATAAGCATAGCCTTCAATTGGAATAGACGGCTTTAAGAAAGTGATTCCATAAGATTCTCTAGTTGCAGACTTATTAACAGACTCAACAAGATTATCTATTAATTTTTCAGGATTATAGGCCAAATCTGTTTGTATTTCTCCGGACTCGTCAAACCCCTCTTCTGCTGAATATTGAACGGCATTTTTTATAGACCTTATGGCTTCTCCCTGTCCTAAACCAACTATTAATGTTTCCATCTGTTTTTGAACATCGTGTCCTATGCTTCCATAACCACCTATTCCTTTTTCTTTCATTATGTCTATTCTAATCTGTCTCTTTGCGGCCATTTTATTATTTCTATCTTCAGTACTTAATGGATCAGGAAATTGTTCATCTAAATTACTTAGCAACTTGATCTGCAAAATTTTAATAGCCTTATCCTTTGATCTTTCCAATAAATGTTTAACAATTATCTGGGCTTCCTTTTCATCTACTCTGCTCATATTCATTTCGACAACGTTCTGTGCTCCAAGTTTATTAACTGGCCTTTTTGAAATAACGATTATCTTTTTTCCACCTTCCCCCTTCGAAATGTTGTTGTTATTTGTTCTATTAAATTGTGCTAAAACATCATTATCAAACAAAGAAGAATTTTTCTCATCGCTTCCTTGGGGAGGGGTGCAAAGAACAGACTCGTCAAAATTATCTAGAATCATAAGCTGGCCATGTCTTGATAACCGTTCATTAAAGGCTTTTTGATACTGAATTAAAACGTGTCTTTTATCACGCAGTCTATTAATATCTTCGGTACCAGAAATGTTAATAAAATTCAATATTTTATTTCTAAGTGCATCTAGTCTTTTATCGCTCGTTTGGTAATTTTCAAGAGCTTTTCCAAGTACATCTAGGCTATTTTTAGTTTCTCTAACATCAGCTGCATCCTTGTTCAAAACAACAATTAAATGATTCGACAACTCTTTAATATCTTTTATCGGATTAAAATGTACAAATCCGTTTTCTTCCCTAACAACCTCTTGACTATAAGGATCGTCCCAACTAAGAGACCCCTTATAATTATCATAAAGAGCATCCATCTCTCTTTTTTTCATTGAGACATATATTTTCTTTTTCTTCTGAAGCTTACGTAGAAGAGAGGGATCTGGAGTTTCACCTTCCATTCCTCTTGCATCTCTAATTTCTGTTTTAACTTCTAAAATCAATCTTGCCCATCTTCTTTCTATTTCTTTTAGGGAATCTTTATATGTCTGAATTAATTCTGCTGCGTTTGCTGGGGGAGCTCCTGCTACTCCTCTTTGGGCTTCTGAAACGGGTTCTCCAAAAGCGGCGACATATTGATCTTCTGTCATCATATATTCTTGAGCCATTTTTTCTTTTGTTGAAAGAAAAGATGGCCTACCAAACAATAAGTCCCTTAACTGTCTTTGTGCCTCTTTGTTTACGTCCATTGAGTTTTGAGGACTATCTTCAAATAATCTTCTTGTGTCTACAAAATAATCTCCTTCAGACACATCTACTCCCATGTCATAAACATCATTATTTTCAGGAGGGAATACGCTTTTAAGTAACAA